>Ga0073934_10000973_pt1 | contig 73996 bp, 83 predicted proteins | sample LarsenN4metaG_FD_76834 | JGI IMG/M metagenome (GOLD analysis project Ga0073934, IMG submission 76834) | Hot spring sediment bacterial and archeal communities from British Columbia, Canada, to study Microbial Dark Matter (Phase II) - Larsen... ...
GACGGCGCAGATCTCCATCCGGGCCGCGCTCACCGGCCACCTGGTCTTCTCCACCCTGCACACCAACGACTGCCCGTCCACCATCGCCCGGCTCATCGACATGGGCGTGCCGCCCTTCCTGGTCGCCTCGGCGCTCATCCTGGTCGCGGCCCAGCGCCTGGGCCGCCGCGTGTGTCGCGATTGCCGGGAGCCGTACGAGGCGCCGGAGGACAGCCTCGTCCCCTACGGACACGAACCGGTAGGGCTCGGCACCGTCCGCCTCTACAAGGGCAAGGGTTGTCCGCGCTGCCAGTTCACGGGGATGAAGGGCCGGGTCGCGCTCTACGAAGTCATGCCGGTCGGTCAGGACCTCCGGGCTATGATCCTGAGAGGCGCGTCTACTGCCGATCTCAGGCACGCGGCGCAGTCGCAGGGCATGAAGACGCTCCGGCAAGCGGGGCTGTTCAAGGCGCTCGACGGCGTGACCACGATCGAGGAAGTGCTGCGGGTCACCGCCGTCGAGTGAGCGAGCGGAGGAATCATGGCGGCCAACATGGCGGACCTGCTACAGATCCTCGTCGAGCGCGGGGGCTCGGACCTGCACCTCACGAGCGGGAGCCACCCGCAGATCCGCGTCGCGGGAAAGCTCATGCCGCTCACGCAGTTCGAGCAGCTCGTCCCGCAGGACACGCAGCGGCTGGCGTACAGCGTGCTCAACGAGGGCCAGAAGCAGAAGTTCGAGGAGGACAACGAGCTCGACCTCTCGTTCGGCATCCAGGGCCTCGCCAGGTTCCGGGCCAACATCTACCGGCAGCGCGGCGCCGTCGGCGCGGCCATCCGCGTGATTCCCTACAAGATCCGCTCCTTCGACGAGCTGGGTCTGCCGAAGGTCGTGCAGGAGCTCGCCGAGCGTCCCAAGGGCCTCGTCCTGGTCACCGGGCCGACCGGCTCGGGCAAGTCGACCACGCTGGCCGCGATGATCGACAAGATCAACAACGAGCGGTCCGAGCACATCATGACCATCGAGGACCCCATCGAGTTCGTCCACCCGCACAAGAAGTGCCTGGTGAACCAGCGCGAGGTGTTCGCCGACACGCATTCCTTCAAGAACGCGCTGAAATCGATCCTGCGCCAGGACCCGGACGTCGTGCTGGTGGGCGAGATGCGCGACCTGGAGACGATCGCCGCGGCCATCACCATCGCGGAGACCGGTCACCTGACCTTCGGCACCCTGCACACGAACTCCTGCGCCCAGACCATCAACCGCATCATCGACGTCTTCCCGACCAACCAGCAGGCGCAGGTCCGGGCGCAGCTGTCGCTGGTGCTGGAGGGCGTCCTGTCGCAGACGCTGGTGCCCAAGATCGGCGGGGGCCGGGTGATGGCCATGGAGATCATGACGGCCACGCCGGCCATCCGGAACCTGATCCGCGAGGAGAAGATCCACCAGATCTACTCGGCCATCCAGTCGGGGTCCAAGTACGGCATGCAGACCATGAACCAGTCGCTCGCCGAGCTGGTGAAGCGGCGACAGATCACCCGGGAGGATGCGATGAACCGCTCGACCATCCCGGAGGAGCTGGCGCAGCTGCTCAAGGAAGACGCGGGCGCTCCGGCGCCCGCGGCGGCGGCCGCAGGCGGCGGGTCGCCGTTCGCGCGGCGATAGGAGGACGGCATGGCGGTCTTCGCATATCGGGGACGGAGCGGCACGGGGGCGGTCACCGGTGAGATCGAAGCCGCCGACCGCGTGGCCGCCGTAGCCGCGCTGCGCTCGCGGGGCGTGGTGGCGACCGCGGTGGAGGAGCGCAAGCCCAGGGCCGCCGGGGGGCTCGGCAGCCTGAGCCTGAAAGGCAAGGTCGGTGGCAAGGTCAAGGACAAGGACATGGCGATCTACACGCGCCAGTTCTCGACCATGATCGACGCCGGTCTGCCGATCGCCCAGTGCCTGGGCATCCTCGGCGAGCAGAGCGAGTCGCGCACGCTGCGCACCGTCACCCAGAGCATCGCCAAGGAGGTGGAGGGCGGCGCCTCGCTGGCCGATTCCTTCCGCAAGTACCCGAAGACCTTCGACGACCTCTTCACCAACATGATCCAGGTCGGCGAGTCGGGCGGTGTGCTGGACGTCGTCCTGCAGCGGCTGTCGCAGTACATCGAGAAGGCCGCCTCGCTCAAGCGCAAGGTCAAGGGCGCGATGGTCTACCCGGTCACCATCATCGGCGTCGCCGCCCTGGTCGTGATCTTCATGATGATCTTCGTCATCCCGACCTTCGCCAACATGTTCCGCAACATGGGCGCGGAGCTGCCGCTGCCGACGAAGATCGTCATCTGGCTGTCGGACTTCACCGTGAAGTACATCGTCTTCATCATCCTGGCCATCGCCGCCTTCATCTACGCCCTGAAGCGCTACTACGCCACCGACCAGGGCAGCAAGGTGATCGACGCCATGCTCGTCAAGGTGCCGATCATCGGCGGGCTCATCCGCAAGGTGGCCGTCGCCCGCTTCACGCGGACGCTGGGGACGCTGATCTCCTCCGGCGTGCCCATCCTCGAGGGGCTGCGGATCACCGCCCGCTCCGCCGGCAACCGCGTCGTCGAGCGGGCCGTCATGCAGGCGCGCGCCGCCGTCACCGCCGGCCGGACGCTGGCCGATCCGCTGCGCCAGGAGCCCATCTTCCCGCCGATGGTCGTGCACATGATCAACGTCGGCGAGAACACCGGCGCCCTCGACCAGATGCTGCAGAAGATCGCGGACTTCTACGAGGACGAGGTCGACACCGCCGTCAGCGCCCTCACGTCGCTCCTCGAGCCGCTGATGATCGTGTTCCTCGGCATCATCGTCGGCGGGCTGGTGGTCGCCATGTACCTGCCGATCTTCCGCATGGTGACGCTGATCAAGTAGCGCGGAGGCGGCGCGCGTGAGGGAGTTCGACGTCGGCGGCCTGCTGCGCAGCGTGGCCCGGGCGCGCCTGGCGCTGGCGGCGCTGCTCCTCGTGGCCATGCCGCTGCTGCCCGCCGATTTCGTGCCGGGCCGGCGGGGCGACATCCTGGCGCTGGCCTTCGTGGTCGTGCTGACCACGTCGGCGGTGCTGCTGTCCCTGCGCGGGGGCCGGCCGCGCCGGATCGCCTGGCTCGTCTGCCTCCTCGACGTGGCCGTGGCCACCGCGGTGGTGGCGGCGACCGGGGGTGCCCGGTCGATGTTCGTCTTCCTCTACGTCCTCGTCGTCACCGTGGCCTCGGTGCTGCTCTCGCGCACCGGAGCGCTGGTCATCGCCGCCGCCTCCACGCTGCTGTACACCGTGCTGGTCGTGGGTCGCAACCTGCTGCCCCTCCGCGGCGTCCTCGACCAGACCGACGAGGCCGTGGCGCTCGACGTCCTCAGCCTCTTCCTCAACGCCGGCACCTTCCTCGTGGTCGCCATCCTCGCCGGCGGCCTCGCCGAGCGCTATCAGGCCACGCGGCAGGAGCTGGTCGTCCACCGCCGGGACCTGCGCGATCTGCAGGCCTTCACCGAGGTCCTGATGCGCTCCATGGGGGCGGGTCTGATCGCGCTCGATCGCGCCCACGTCGTCACCGCGCTGAATCCCGCCGCCGAGTCCCTGACCGGGCTGACCCGGCGGGAGGCGGTGGGACGGCCGTGGACCGAACTGGTCGGCGACGCCGTGCCGCTGGCGCCGGTGGAGGCGGCGATCCGGCAGACGCCGACGGCGTCCCCCCGACGCGAGACCACGCTGCGCCGTCCGGACGGCGGCCAGGTACCCGTCCGGCTGACGTTCTCCACGCTGCGCGCGGCCGACGGCGAGCCGCTGGGACTCCTGGCCGTGTGCGAGGACCTGTCGGAGATCCGCGAGATGGAAGCCCGGATGCGCCAGGCCGACCGCCTGGCCACGGTCGGGCGCATGGCCGCCAACATCGCCCACGAGATCCGCAACCCACTCGCCTCGCTGACAGGCGCGGTGGAGGCCCTGCACGGCACGGCGATGAGCGCCGCCGAACGCCAGAGGCTCGCCGAGATCGTGCAGCACGAGTCGTGCCGGCTCAACGACATCATCAAGGGCTTCCTCGAGTACGCGCGCCCGGCGCCGCTGGCCATCGCCGAGACCGACGTCGCCCTGCTGATCGACGAGGTCCTCACGCTGCTGGAGCACCGCGTCCTGCCGGAGGGGCTCAAGATCGTCCGCGAGCTCCCCGACCGCCTGCCGTGGCGGCTCGACCCGCAGCAGTTCCGCCAGGCCCTCTGGAACCTCTGCCTGAACGCCGTCGAGGCCATGCCGGACGGCGGCGAGCTGCGCGTCAGCGCGGTGGCCGCGGCCGGGCGCCTGGGGGTGATGGTGAGCGACACCGGGTGCGGCATCGACCCCGCCTCGCTGCCCCACGTGTTCGAGCCCTTCTTCTCCACGAAGTCCGGCGGCAGCGGTCTGGGGCTGGCGCTGGTCCACCGCATCGTCCGCGACCACAACGGGCAGATCGACGTCAGGCCCACCCTGAGCGGCGGGACCACCATCCGCCTCGTGATCCCGGAGCGGGCGGCATGACGGCGGCGGTGCGCGCCTCCCGGATCCTCGTCGTCGACGACGAGCGCAGCATGCGGGAGCTGCTGTCGATCCTCCTGCGCGGGCAGGGCTACGAGGTGACGCTGGCCGACAGCGGCGAGCACGCCATCGAGCTGCTCAAGCACACGGCCTTCGACCTGGTCGTCACGGACCTCCGGATGCGCAAGGTCGACGGGCTGTCCGTGCTGCGGGCGACGAAGGAGACCTCCCCGGACACCGCGGTGCTGGTGGTGACGGCCTACGCCTCGCCGGAGACGGCGGTCGAGGCCATGAAAGCCGGCGCGTACGACTACGTCACCAAGCCCTTCAAGATGGAAGAGATCCAGGTGACGATCGCCAACGCGCTGGAGCGCAAGCGCCTGCACGAGGAGAACGTCGCCCTCCGGCGCCAGCTCGACCGCCACCGCCCCCTGGAGGGCTTCATCGGCAAGAGCCGGAAGATGCTGGACGTGATCGACATGATCCGCAAGACCGCCGACGGCCCGTCGAACGTCATGATCACCGGCGAGAGCGGCACCGGCAAGGAGCTGGTCGCCCGCGCCATCCACCGCGAGAGCTCGCGCCGCGACGGCCCCTTCGTGTCGGTCAATTCCGGCGCCATCCCCGAGGGCCTGATGGAGTCCGAGCTGTTCGGCCACGTCAAGGGCGCCTTCACGGGCGCGGTGGCCACCACCACCGGGCTCTTCGCCGCCGCCGACGGCGGCACGCTCTTCCTCGACGAGGTCACCGAGGTGCCGGCCTCCGTGCAGGTCAAGCTGCTCCGCGCCATCCAGGAGCGTGAGATCCGCCGCGTGGGCGACACGCGCGACGTCCACGTGGACGTGCGGCTCATCGCCGCCTCGAACCGCGACATCGCCCGCGCGGTGGCCGATGGCGTCCTCCGCGAGGATCTCTTCTACCGGCTCAACGTCATCCCCATCCACCTGCCGCCCCTGCGCGAGCGCCGCGAAGACATTCCCGTGCTGGTCGCGCACTTCATCGCCAAGATCGCCGGCGGCCTCGGCAAGCGCGTCACCGGGCTGTCGCCCGAGGCGATGGCCGCGCTCGAGCGCTACCACTGGCCGGGGAACGTGCGCGAGCTGGAGAACGTCGTCGAGCGCGCCATCGTGCTGGGCAGCGGCGAGGTGCTGGGCCTCGAGGCGCTGCCGCCGACGGTCATGGCGCCGCGCGAGCCGTCCGACATCCCGGCCGACCTGCCACCGTCGGGCCTGAACCTCGACGACACGCTGGAGCGCATCGAGCGCCGGTACATCGACCTGGCCCTGGCGCGCACGGGCGGCGTGCAGACCCGCGCCGCCGAGCTGCTCGGGCTCACCTTCCGCCAGTTGCGCTACAAGCTGTCGAAGTACAGCAAGGCCGCGACGGTCGCCGACGACGGCGCCGACGGATAGCCCCCGCCAGGCGCACCATTCCGAAGACGTGTCATGACGGTTTTTGTCAGGACTCCGTGTCACGCCGGGTCAGTCTCCCTCCGTCACGCGCTTCAGACACGCATACAAGTCTCCGGAATCCCGTGGGTCGCACGGTTGTAGAACCTGGCATTGGCTGTGCAATCCGATGCCCCCAGGTAGTCAAACAGCGTAGTCTCACAAGGGGGACGGAACATGAGTGCGTGGCTCCACAAGCGGCGGAAGTTCGGGAACCAGAAGGGCTTCACCCTGATCGAGCTGATGATCGTCGTCGCGATCATCGGCATCCTGGCGGCGATCGCCATCCCGCTCTACGCGGCGGTGATGGGCAAGTCGCGCGTCGCGCGCGTGCAGGCCGACCTGCGGTCGGTCGCGTCGGCGATCTCGATGTATCAGTCGCACATGGACGGTAACCTGCCGGCCGCCCTGGCGGACCTGACCGCTCCGGCCGTGAACGCGCAGGGTCAGACGGCCGGTCCGTTCATGAGCAAGGTGCCGGTCGCGCCCTCGGGCGGCGGCTGGACGCCGTACAACTACGCCAAGGACAACCCGGTCGTCGGCGCGTTCAAGCTGGACGCGACGGGCGACGGCACGACGATCACCGTCCCCTAAGGGACGAGACCCACACCGACGGCGGCCCTGGTGGGGACACCCACCAGGGCCCGCCGTGTTCTTGACCGATGCGCACGCTCCGGCGGTCCCGGTTCCTGCTGCCCCTCGCCATCGCGGTCGTCACCGCGGCGGTCTTCGCGCCGGCGGTGGGCCACGACTTCGTCGCCTGGGACGACGACACCAACCTGACCGCCAACCCGCACTACCGGGGCTTCGGTCTCGAGCACCTCCGCTGGATGCTGACCGAGCGCCGGATGACCCACTGGTTTCCGCTCACGTGGCTCAGCTTCGCGCTCGATCACAGCCTCTGGGGCATGCAGCCGGCCGGCTACCACCTCACGAACGTGCTCCTGCACGCCGCGAACGCCGCCCTGGTCTACGCTGTGGGCCTCGTGCTGCTGGCGCGGGCCACGACGGCGACGGGGTCGACGCTACGCCTGGGCGCCGCCACGGCCGCGCTGCTCTTCGCCCTGCACCCGCTGCGCGCCGAGGCCGTCGCCTGGGCGACGGCCCGCTCGGAGGTGCTCTCGGCGTTGCTGTTCCTGCTGGCGCTCCTCGGGCACCTGGCCGCGGTGAGCGCCGACGGCCGGCGCCGGCTCGGGTGGCGATGCGGCTCCCTCGCCGCGTATGCGCTCGCCATCACCGCCAAGAACATCGTGATGACGCTGCCGCTGATCCTGATCGTCCTCGACGTCTATCCGCTCCGGCGGTTGCCGGCGGACCCGCGCCGGTGGGTCGAGGCGCGGCGGCGCGGCCTCTGGCTCGAGAAGGTGCCCTACCTGGCGGGCGGCCTCGCCGCCGGAGCGATCGCGTACCTGGCCGCGGCGCAGAACGGCGTGCTCACCTCGACGGCGCAGTATTCGCTCCCGGCCCGGCTCGCCATGGCGGCATACAGCCTGGCGTTCTATCCGGTGAAGACGCTGCTGCCGCTCGGGCTCATGCCGATCTACGAGCTGCCGGCGCGCGTCGACCCCCTCGAGCCGCGCTTCCTCGCCAGCATCGCCCTCGTGGCCGTCATCACGGTGGCCGCGGTCCTCGCGCGCAGGCGGTGGCCCGCCGGGCTCGCCGTCTGGCTCGCGTACGGCATCATGCTCGCGCCCGTGAGCGGCCTCGTCCATGCCGGCCACCACCTGGCCTACGACCGGTACAGCTACCTGGCCTGCCTGGGATGGGCGCTCCTGGCCGGCGCCGGCGTCAGCGCCGCCGCCCACCGCCTGCGCGGCGCGCGGCCGGTGTTCCGGCACGCGCTCGCCGGCGCCGGCGCCCTCGCCGCGGTGGGCCTCGCAATCCTCACCGTGCTGCAGGTCCAGGTCTGGCGGGACACGCCGACGCTGTGGCGCCACGCCGTGGCCGTCGACCCGGCGTGCGCGATCTGCCGCGACAACCTCGGCGTGGCCCTCTACAACGCCAGTCACGTCCACGCGGCGGTTCCGGAGTTCGAGGCGGCACTCGCCCTCCGTCCGGACCGTGACCGGGCCCGCATCAACCTGGCCGTGGCGCTCGTGGCGCTGGGGCAGCCACAGCGCGCCGCCGAGGAGCTCGCTCCCGTGGTCGCCCGGCATCCGACGTCGGTCAAGGCCCTGAACGCGCTCGGCGTCGCGCTGCTCGCCCAGCGGCGTCCGGAGGCGGCCGTCCCGCCCCTGCAGCGCGCGGCGGCGCTCGCCGAGAGCGACCCGCACGTGCGCACGCACCTGGCGCTCGCCCTGACCGCCTCCGGGCGGCCCGGCGAGGCGCTCGATCATTACCGCCGCGCCATCGAGCTCCTGCCCGATGCCGGCCTGCCGCGCCTGGGGCTCGCCCGGGCGCAGCTCGCGCTCGGCGACCCGCGCGGCGCGCGAGCCGGGTACGAGGCGCTGAAGGCCGTCGATGCGGGGCTGGCGAGCCAGCTCGCGCTCGAACTGCAGTCCACCACCCACGGGAGGAGCCGGTGAACCCTTCAGAGCGGGAGCGCGGACGCATCCTGACCGGAGTCCTGGCCTGCTTCTTCTTCTCCGGCCTCACGGGACTGGTCAACGAGGTGCTCTGGATCCGGATGCTGGGCCTGGTGTTCGGGCACACCGTCTTCGCCATCACCACCGTGCTGGCCGCGTTCATGGGGGGCCTGGGCCTCGGCAGCTTCCTGTTCGGGCGCCTGGCCGACCGCGATCCGCGGCCGCTCCGGACGTACGGGCTCATCGAGATCGGCGTCGGCGTGTCGTGCCTGCTGGTGCCGGTCGTCCTGCCGGGGGTGGCGGCGACCTACCTCGGCCTGCACCGCGCGCTGGGGCTGTCGTACTTCGGCTTCAACCTCGTCCAGTTCGTGCTCGTGTTCGCCGTCCTGCTCGTGCCGACGACGCTCATGGGCGCGACGCTGCCCGTGCTGAGCCGCTTCTTCGCGCGCGACGAGGCGACCCTGGGGCGCCGGGTGGGGATGCTCTACGCCCTCAACACCTTCGGCGCCGTGGCCGGCACGGCGCTGGCCGGCTACGGCCTGCTCCCGCTCTTCGGCACACAGGGCACGCTGTACCTCACGGCCACGGTCACGCTCGGCGTCGGCGCGCTGGCGGTCGTCTTCTCGGCGCACCTGCAGCAGCTCGATCAGGGCGCGCCCCCCGGCGATCAGGTGATGGCGGTCTCTGCCGCGCCCGCCGGCAAGCGGCCGCTGCTGGTCACCGTCACCGCGCTGGGGCTGGGTGTGTCCGGTGCGGCGTCGATGATCTACGAGATCGCCTGGACGCGCGCGCTCGCCCTGGTGCTGGGCAGCTCGGTCTACGCGTTCACGGCCATGCTGGTGGCCTTCCTGGTCGGCATCGCCCTCGGGAGCGCCGTCTATTCGCGGATCCGCGGCGCCGCGCCGGCGCCGGCGTCCTTCGCGCTCGTCCAGCTCGGGGTGGCGACCTCCGCGCTGCTGATCCTGCCCTTCTTCGAACGCATTCCCGAGCTCGTCCTGCGCGCCTTCAGCGTGTCGGCGCGGCCCGGGTTCGTCATGGCCGTCCAGGTGGCGCTCTCGATCGCCGCGATGCTGGTGCCCACGCTGCTGATCGGCGCGAGCTTCCCCTGCGCGGTCGCCATCGTCGTGCGCCGCATGCAGCACGTCGGCCTCGACGTCGGCCGCCTCTACTCGGTGAACACGCTCGGCGCCATCGTCGGCACCGTGCTCGCCGGCTTCGCGCTGATCCCCCTGGTCGGCGCCCAGACGACGGTGAAGGTCGCCATCGTCCTCAACGTCCTCACCGGCGTCGCCGTCCTCGCCGTTGCCGGATCGGCGATCGGCCGTCGCGGCTGGACGGCGGCGGGGGCCATGCTCGGGGTGACGGCGGTCGCGTGGGTCGCGGTGCCGGCCTGGAGCGCGGCGACCATGACCAGCGGGATGGCCATCTACGGTCACCGGGCGGGCCAGCCGGGCGGCGGGCTGCCGCCGACGCCGGACGTCGTCTTCTACGAGGACGGCGCCTCGGCCACCGTCAGCGTCCACCGCGCGGCCGGGATCACGTTCCTGCGGGTGAACGGCAAGACGGACGCCAGCACCGGGCTCGACATGCACACGCAGACGATGTCGGCCCACCTCCCGCTGCTCGCCCACCCGGACCCGAAGTCGGTGCTCATCATCGGGCTGGCCAGCGGGGTGACGGCGGGGGCCGCCGCCCAGCACCCCGTCGAGCGCGTGGACGTCGTCGAGATCGAGCCGGCCATGCTGCGGGCCGCGAAGTTCTTCGATCCCGAGAACCGGGGCGTCCTGAACCACCCGCGCGTGCGCATCATCGTCGGCGACGGCCGCAACTTCCTGCTGGGCACCGAGGAGCGCTACGACGTCATCATCTCCGAGCCCTCGAACCCGTGGATCCGGGGCCTGGCGACGCTCTTCTCGCGCGAGTTCTACGCGCTGGCCGCCTCCCGGCTCAAGCCGGGGGGCGTGATGCTGCAGTGGGTCCAGGGCTACGGCTTCCACCCCGACGACTTCCGCATGGTGGTCGCCACGTACCGCGAGGCCTTCCCCGCGGTCAGCATCTGGTCGACGTCGACCGGCGACTACCTCCTGCTCGGCCGGGCGGCGCCCGCGCCGGTCGACTTCGCCCGGATCACCGCCGCGTGGCAGGCGCTGCCCGCGCTGCGGGAGGACATGACCCGCGTGGGGCTGCGGTCGCCCTACGCCCTGCTCGCGGACTTCCTCCTCTCCGAGGCGGACACGGAGCGCTTCGCCGCCATCGGCGACGTGAACACCGACGACCGCCTGCCGCTGGAGTTCTCGGCGCCGCGCAATCTGCACGCCGAGACCACCCTGCTCAACGCGCGGGTGCTCCGGGGCTTCCGCACCGCCGAGTTCCCGGCCCTGGCCGGCGTGACCACGGACCGCCTGGCGCGCGCCGACGCCCGGCACGACCTGGGCGCCGCCTATCTCGCCAAGGCCATGCCGTCCGAAGCCATTCCCCAGTTCGAGAAGGCGCTCGCCGCCGACGCCGGGCACGTGGCCTCGCTGCTCGCGCTGGCGACCACGCAGCAGCGGCTCGGCATGCCGCTGCAGGCGCTGCACACGTTCGAGCGCCTGCTCGCGCGCGCGCCCGCCACCGCCGAGGCGCACTGGCGGCTCTCGCAGCTGCACGCGGCCCACGCGATGCTCGACCGCGCGCGCGCGGCCGCCGAGCGCGCGGTGGCGCTGAAGCCCCGCGAGCCGCGCTACCGGGGCCAGCTCGCCCGCCTCCTGCACCGCACGGGGCGGCTCGAAGAGGCCGCGCGGGAGTACCAGACCGCGCTGGAAGTTTCGCCGGACGATCGTGACTTCCTCACGGGGCTGGGCATGGTGTACGAGGATCAGCGGCGGGGGCCGGAGGCGGTCACCGTGTTCGAACGGGCCCTGGCAGGCAAACCGGACGACCCGCTCCTGCTCCATCACCTGGGCCGGGCCTACCTGCTGGCCCGGCAGGCGGACAGCTCGACGGCGACGCTGCGGCGGGCCGCCGCGCAGGCCCCCCACGCGGCGGCCGTTCACGCCGATCTGGGCCGCGCCTATCTCCTCGCCGGCGACCTCGAGCGCGCGGCGTCGTCGCTGGAGCGGGCGCTCGAGATCGATCCCGCACAACCGGGCCTGTCCGACATCCTCGGTGCCGTGTACCTGCGCCTGAGCGCGGTGCGCTAGCCTGACACGATGGATCCGATGATCGTCGCGGCCGCGCTCTTCGGGCTCGTCGTCGGCAGCTTTCTCAACGTCGTCGTCGTCCGGCTGCCGGCGCGCCGCAGTCTGTGGGCGCCGCGATCGGCGTGCCCGGCCTGCGGCACCCCGATCGCCTGGCACGACAACATCCCCGTGCTCTCCTTCCTCGCGCTGCGCGGGCGGTGCCGGGCCTGCGGCGTCGCCATCTCGTGGCGCTATCCGGTCGTGGAGGCCGCGACGGGGGGGCTCTTCGCCCTCGCCTACGCGACGCTCGGGGCCGGGCCCGACCTGGTCGTGGCCCTGGTGCTGCTGCCCACCCTGGTCGTGATCACCGCCATCGATGCCGAACACCAGATCGTGCCCGATGTCATCACCCTGCCCGGGATCGTCACCGGGCTGGTTGTCAACGTGGCATCCGCCAGGATGTCCTGGCTGGACTCGGTGACAGGCATCGCCCTCGGTGGAGGGCTCTTCCTCCTGATCATCGTGGCCAGCGGCGGAGGGATGGGAGGCGGAGACATGAAGCTCGGGGCCATGCTGGGCGCGTTCCTCGGCTGGAAAGTCGCGCTGTTCGCGATCCTCGTGGCCGTGGTGGTCGGTGGCGCGGTGGCGATCGGGCTGCTTGCATCAGGAACGAAAGGTCGCAAGGAGCCGATCCCCTTTGGTCCTTTCCTTGCAGGCGGAGGAGCGATCGGACTCCTCTGGGGTGAGAGGGTGATCACGTGGTACATGAGCGCGTTCGTCTCGTGAGTCAACGGCATCAGCGAGGGTTCTCGCTCGCCGAGCTGCTGGTGACCGCCGCGATCATCGGCGTGATCATGGTCGCGGTCGCGCCGCAGTTCTACAACTACTTCTTCGCCGCGGCGACGAAGGCCGCGGCGCGCGAGCTCACCGCCGTGCTGAATCGCGGACGCCAGCTCGCCATCACGCGCAACGGGCAGGTCTGCATCCGGACCAACAGCACCGACCACGTGCGCTTCGAGCTCGGCTGCGGCTCCGGCGTCTTCTGGACCGGCCTCGGGACCGACGGGCAGGGCTGGATGACGATCACGAACGAGATCCGGCTCATCGGCCCGAACCCGGCCGTCGCCTTCACCAACCTCGGCGCGGCGGCCCCGGCCGGCGTGTTCACGCTGCAGAACCCGACGGACGGCCAGACCCTCACGGTGACCGTCGCCGCCTCCGGTCGGATCACGATTCCATGAGGGCTGCCATGCGCAACCACGACGGCTTCACGCTGGTCGAAGTGCTCGTGGCGGTCGCGATCATCGGGTTCGCGCTCGTGGCGATCGCCATGGGATTCGGCATCGCGACCAGCGGCGTCGAGGCGGGCCGCCAGCAGACCACGGCCACGATGCTCGCGGAGCAGCGCGTGGAGGTGCTCCGCTCGCGGGTCCTCGCCAACTTCGCGGATCCCCAGGTGGCCGCCGGCACGACCCAGGAGGCGTACGGAAGCATCCCGAACGCCGCCTCGTACCGCCGGCAGACGATCATCGCGGACGTCGATCCCGACGCCGACGGCGTCGTCGACCTGAAGCGGATCCAGATCGACGTCTTCTATCGGTCGGTCGTCGATCCCAACGCGGTCCCGACCGAGCGCCAGGTCTCCCTGGTGAACATCGTCAGCCGGCGTCAGTAGGAGGGCTTGCATGTCTCGTCTCCGCGCCGTCGCGCTCGACCACCGGGGCTTCACCATGACCGAGCTGCTGGTCGCCGTGGCCGTCGTGGGCATCGTGATCGGTGGCATGGCGACGTTCATGACCACGGGGCAATCGCACCTGCAGATGGGCGCCGGACAGGTCGAAGCGCAGCAGAACGCCCGCATCGCCTTCGAGCTGATGATCCGGGAGATTCGCGCCGCCGGCGTCGATCCCACCAGCGCGAACTTCCCCGCGGTCGTCAACATCGGCGGCGTCGGGCTGCCGACCGCCACCGGCTTCCGCCTGCAGAGCGACCTGGACGGCAACTGCAACGGGCTCCCCGTCGCGGCCTGCCTGAACGGCCCCAACGAGACGATCGAGTACACCATCGTCGGCAACAACCTGCGGCGGCAGGTGCTGAACGTCGATCCCCAGCCGCAGGTGATCATCGCCGGCCTCGAAGCCGCGGCGGGGCCCGCGTTCCAGTTCCAGAACGGCACCGGAGGCGCCCCCGCCACCGAGCTCGACATCCGGACCGTGGTGGTGACCCTCCAGACAGTACCTCCGACGATCGCCGCGGCGGCTCAGGCCGAGCACGGCAAGGTCCGGATACGGATGACAGACACGGTGCGGCTCCGAAACCGCACGTGATGGGGAGGGACGTCATGCAACGCATCATCGCCAGCCTTCGCGACGAGCGAGGCGTCGCCCTCGTGATGGCGCTCATCATGCTGGTCGTGCTCACCGGGCTCGCCCTCGCGTTCCTGTCCGTGAGCGCGTTCGAGCCGCAGATCGCCGAGAACCTCGCCAGCAGCGCCCAGGCGCGGATGGTGGCGGACGGCGGTCTCGAATGGGCCTTCAACCAGCTGGCGACGGTGCCGGCCGGCCTGACCCAGGAGCAGTACTGGAACAACCTCCTGGCCGCGGCGGCCGGCGGCGCCACCCTCACCGGCGGCGACATCCCCCTGCCCGGGCTGACCGCCGCCTCCGGCGTGTTCCGGGTCACGGTGCGGAACGACACGCAGGCCAACGACAACCAGCTCACCGGCTGTCCGACGGTGGCCGGCTGCGACGGCAACCTGCTGGACCCGGGCGGGGCCGCCACCGACACGAACGGCCGCTTGATCGTCACGGCCACCAGCACCATCACGGGCGTGAGCGGCCTCGGCAACGTGACCAAGAACATCGTCGCGGTCATGCGACGCCCGACGCTGCCCACCATCAACGCGGCGATGTCGTTCCCCGGCAAGCAGGCCGACGTCAACTTCTCCGGTTCGTCCTTCGACATTCAGGGCATCGACCACAAGATCGACGGCACGCCGGGGACGGCCTCGGCCGTCTACGGCATCACGACGTCGGGCGATAACGCCTACCTGGGGAACGAGGCGACGGTCGAGAACGCCCTGCAGAACAACCAGCAGAACCAGGTCCTGGGCAAGAGCGAGGTGCCGCCGGGGCTGCCGACGTCGGGCGTCGACGCCATCCAGGCCGACCCGGCGCTCACCATGGACGAAGTCACCGCCTACGTGAACTGGGTCAAGACCATGGCCGATGTCCAGATCGACACCGCCATCAACAACAAGTTCACCGCCAGCGGCATCGGCAGCAGCTGCCCGGCCGACTGGTCGAGCACGACGTGCTGGGGCACGCTCACCGACCCGAAGATCGTCTACGTCAAGGGAACGCCCGGCGTGGACTATGTCTCGGTCGATCTGTCCGGCGGCTCGGTCGGTACCGGCATCCTGATCATCGAGAACGGCCGCTTCGAGGTCACCGGCAACTTCCGGTGGAACGGGCCCATCATCGTGACGGGAACGAACGTCGGCATCAACTACAAGGGCGGAGGCAACCAGGAGGTCTTCGGCGCCGTCATCGTGAACGAGCTGAACGACACCGGGCAGAACAACCTGGAGGGCGAAGTGAAGGGTAACGCGAAGATCTACTACAGCAAGGAGGCGCTCGACCTCGTCGTGAACCGGAGGGGCCGCCGGTTCATGGCCATCTACAGCTGGCGGGAGCAATAAGGGCATGCGTCGCGCGGTCGTCGCCGCCGCCGCCGCGGCGGCCCTCGCCGCCGCCTGCACCAGCCCGCCGCCGGCGCCGGCCCCGGGGGGCACCGTCGCCGTCACCCCCGGCGACCCCCGGCTCGAGGCGCAGGCGCGGGCCGCCCGGGGCGACTGGGCCGGCGCCGTGGCCGAGTACCGCCGCGCCCTGGCCGCCCGTCCCAACGACCCCTCGCTCCACTTCGCCCTCGGCTCGGCTCTGAGCCACCTGGACCGGGTGACGGATGCCGCCGAGGAGTTCGCCTGGGTGGTCAACCACGTTCCCGCCAACACGCCCGAGGGTGCGGCGGCCCGGGAGTGGCTGGTGCAGGCCGGGCTCCTGGCCGCACCGGAGGCCTCCAGGGGCGCCGAGGCCGCCTCGCCGGCCACGGCCAACTCGCACGCCGGTGACGACGAGATGCGCGGCATCGCCTACGGCAGCGTGCGGGGAACGACGAAGTGGCCGGATTGGCCGGACTCCAGGACCCGCAAGCTCGACCTCGTGCTCACGGGCGACGACGACGCCACCCGTGGCAAGCGCTACCCGCTCCACATCCTGCTGGGCCAGCCCTATCAGTTCAACAAGATCCCCGCCGGAGCGTGGCGACTGCTCGCCAAGAGCGGCACGACGCCACTCTGGGAGACCCGGGTGATCGTGGAGCCCTCCACGGAAACGGTCTTCGACCTCACGCCCGAGCAGAGCAAGGTCCGTCCCGGTCAGCTTCCACCCCGCTGAGCCGGGACGACCAGACGTAGCGGTCGGGGGTACCCGGACCCCCAAGCGTAGCGTGCGCTAAAAAATTGGTGGGGTCGGACCCGCACCCTATACTGACGGAACAGAAGCAAAAAAGAGAGTAGGTACCATGGCACTTTTCAAGCGCACGAGAGATTCGTTCGGGCTCGACATCGGCTCCAGCGCGGTGAAGGTCGTGCAGATCCGCAACGGCGCCGGGCATCGCCTCGCCGCGCTCGGCACCGTGCCGCTCGATCCCGACACGATCACCGAGGGCACGATCAGGAACCCGGCGGCCATCGTCGGCGCCATCCGCGAGGCCGTGGGGATGGCCGGCGTCAAGAGCCGCGACGCCGTCATCGGGGTCTCCGGGCGCGAGCTGATCATCAAGAAGGTCCAGATCCCCGAGGTCCCGGCCAAGGAGCTCCACGACGCCGTCCAGCTCGAGGCCGAGCACCACATCCCCTTCGCCATCGACGAGGTGTTCCTCGACTACCACGTGGTGGGCACCCGCGACGGGGTGATGGACCTGATCCTGGTGGCGGTGAAGAAGTCCAAGGTGACCGAGTACACCGCCGTCGTCGAGGAAGCCGGGTTCAACCCCGTGGTCGTCGACGTCGACAGCTTCGCCCTGGGCAACCAGTTCGAGCTGAACCATCCGGAGGAGGCCCGGGAAGCGGTGGCCCTGATCGACATCGGCGCCTCCACCATGAAGACCAACGTCGTGCGCAACGGCGCCTCGATCTTCGCCCGCGACATCCCGTTCGGGGGCAACAACTACACGCAGGCCATCATGCAGCACCTGCGCGTGCCCTTCGAGCAGGCCGAGGCCGCCAAGGTCGGCAGGGACGTGGGCATCGCCTGGGACGCCATCGTTCCGGCCCTGGAGGCCGTCTCGCGCGAGCTCTCGCTGGAGATCCAGCGCACCTTCGACTACTTCGCGTCGACGGCGGACTCCGAGCGGATCGGCAAGATCGTGCTGGCCGGCGGCTGCGCCCAGCTCCCCGGCCTGGCCGACTACCTGTCCTCGACGTGGGGCATCTCGGTCGAGGTGGCGCGGCCGTTCGAGCGCGTCGACGTGGGCGAGTTCGCGGAGACGGTCGCGGCGGCCGGCCCCTCGCTGGCCGTCGCCGTGGGCCTGGGGCTTCGTCACGCAGGAGACAAAGCGCAGTGATCAGGATCAATCTCGCGCCCGACGGGGGCCGCCGCCGTGGCCCCTCCCTCAGCTTCAGCCTGCCGAGCTTCAACCTCGGCCTGGCGTTCCTGATCGTCTACCTGGCCGCCGTCGGCGGCCTCGGCTTCTACTGGGTGCACCTGACGCGGGAGGAGTCGCGCCTGAGCGCGGAGATCGCGGAGGCGCGGGCCGAGAACGAGCGGCTGAAGGCCGCCAACGGCCGGGCGGGCAACGTCAAGGAGCAGCTCGCCGAGATGCAGAAGCGGGTGGTGGCCGTGCAGACCCTCGTGAAGAACCAGGGCCGCCCGATCCTCCTGCTCGACGCCTTCGCCGACACGATCCCCCAGGACCTGTGGATCACCAGCCTGGAGGAGAAGGCCTCCGTGGTGAAGATCGCCGGCACCGCCTACTCCACGACGGCCGTCTCCGACTTCATGTCCAATCTGAAGCGCTCGGGCAAGTTCAAGGACATCGACATCCTGATCGCCCGCCAGGACCTCGCGAAGAACCCGCGGCCGGTGACCTTCGAGGTCACGTGCCGCTTCGAGGGCTGATCCATGGCACTGCCCGCCTTCTTCGACCCGATCGTCACCGCGCCCCGCTGGCAGAAGCTCCTCCTCGGGGTCATCGGGCTGGTCGTCATCGTGGCCGCCAGCTACTTCCTGGTGCTGTCGCCGGTGGAGACGCGCATCGCGAGCCTCGCCTCGCAGCTGACCGCGGTGCAGGCCGAGCTGGCGCAGAACCGGCGCATCGCCGCGGACATCGCGCGGTATCGCCAGGAGATCGCGGAGCTCGAGCGCCGCATGGACACCATCAAGGAGCGGCTGCCCAACGAGAAGGAGATGCCGGCCCTCTACCGGACGGTGTCGGACGCGGCCTTCCAGGCCGGTCTCGGGGTGGCCGTCTTCGAGCCGAAGCCGCCGAAGTTGGCCGATTACTACGCCGAGGTGCCGATCGTCGTGAACGCCGAGGGGGGCTTCCACGACGTGGGCACGTTCCTGGGCCGGGTCGCCGGCCTGCCGCGGGTCGTGAACCTCACCGACTGGAAGCTCTCGGGGCTCACCAAGGGCCGCGGCTCGCTGAAGGCCGACCTGACCCTCGCGACGTACATGTACCGACCGCCGGGCGCCGCGCCCGCGCCGAAGCCCGCCGGGCCCGGTGCGCCGGCCGCGGCCGCTCCTCCGGCCGCCGCTGCTCCGAAGGCCCCGCAGGCGACGAGGTAGCCGAGACATGCCCACTTCGCCGCGCCTGAGCACCACCACCGTCGGACTGGCCGCGCTGCTCGCCGCCTGTGGCGGCTCGCCGCCGCAGCCCCCCGCGCCCAGCGTGGCGGGCGCCGTCGCCCTTCCTCCGGCGCCGGTCGCCGCGCGCGCCGCCGCGCCGGTTGCGCCCTCGGCGGCGCCGGCCGAGATCGCCAAGGGCGACGTCCCGCCCCCCGCCTCCATGAACTGGGAGGCGAAGGGGCGCCGCGATCCGTTCGAGCCCCTGGTCGTCCGGGAAGGCGCGGCGGGAACGACCGTCGCCTCCGCGAAGCTGACTGGAATCGTCCGGGGCCGCGGCGCGACGCTCGCGCTGGTGGAGACGCCGGACGGGCTCGGCTACATCCTGAAGCCCGGCGATACGCTCGGTGACGGACGCCTGCTCGAGATCGGGCAGAACACGGTCGTCTTCAGCGTCGTCCCGCGACCGGGCACAACCAACAACCGCGTAGTCCTGAGGCTGGCGGGTGAGTGATGACTCCACGACGGGTTAACCCGGTGGTGCAGTCCGTTCTCGCGCTGGTCTTCGGCCTGTGCTGCGCCGCCCCGGCGGCCGCCCAGACGGCGCCGCCCGATTCGGCGCCGGCCCAGGTGAGCGACGTGACGGTCGTCGAGCAGCCCGAGTCGACCCAGGTGCACATCAAGACCACCGGCGCGGCGAAGTACCGCGCCGAGTTCATGGACTCGCCCTGGCGGCTCGTCGTGGATCTCGAGGACACCGTCTACGGCTGGCGGAAGACGCCGCTCGCGGTCGAGGCCGAGCCCGTCAAGCAGGTGCGCGGCAGCCAGTACAAGAAGGGCGTGACGCGCGTGGTCGTGGAGTTCACGCGCAAGGTCGGCTACGCGATCCGCGAGGACGCCGATGGCCTGGCCATCATCGTGCCGACGATGAAGGCCGAGGCCGGCGCGGCGCTGCCGCCGGTGCCCGTCGCGGCCGACAAGCCGGCCGCCCCGCGCCCGCGCGCCACGGCGGCGCCCCCGGCCGCCCCGACCCAGATCGCGAAGCCCGCGCCGGTCACGCCGCCCGCCCCCCGCGCGGCGCCGGTGCCGGAGGCAGGCCCGCCCGCGGCCTCCGTCGGCGGCCGGCCGGCTCCCGTCCGCATCGCGCAGGCCCAGATGCCGCCGGCCCCGCCCGCGACGACGGCCCCGGCGCCCGGCGCCGAGCGGCCGATCTCGCTCGAGTTCAAGGACGCGGACGTCGTCAACCTGCTGCGCATCCTCGCCGCCGAGAGCGGCCGCAACATCGTCATCGGCGAGGACGTCAAGGGCAAGATGTCGATCTCGCTCCGCAACGTCCCCTGGCAGCTGGCCCTCGACACCATCCTCGAGGCCCGCGGGCTGCAGCGTGTGGAGAAGGACGGTGTCATGCGCATCGTCTCCACGGAGCAGCTCACCAAGGAGCGCGAGGCGCGGGCGCGGGTCGAGGAGGCGAAGATCAAGGGCGAGGCCGAGGCCCGCGCCAAGCTCGCCGAGGCCCAGGTGAAGGAGGCCGAGGCGCAGACCAAGCGGCTGGCCGCCGAGGCCGCGGCCAAGGAGCAGGAGGCCAAGGGTCCGCTGCGCGAGGAGACGATCCGGCTCTCCTACGCCGACCCCGAGGAGGTCGCCAAGACGCTGCAGGGCATCCTCGGCATCCCCGCCGAGGGCGCGAAGGTCTCGGGTCCCGGCTTCCTCGGGATCCCCGGGCCGCCCAACCCCGAGCTCGGCGTCGGTTACCAGGCCGCGCCGCCGCTGCCGGGGCAGGTCGCCGTCACGACGCCCGTGTCCGTGTCGCAGGACGTGCTGGCCAAGGGCCTCACCATCCGGGCCCACAAGCCGACCAACACGCTGTTCCTGCGGCTGTACCAGGCCGACCTCGAGCGCGTGAAGAAGATCATCCGCGAGTCACTGGACATCCCGCTGCCCCAGGTGAAGATCGAGGCGCGGATGGAGATCCTCGACCGCAGCGCGCTGGAGCAGATCGGTATCCAGTGGGGCGGCACGGGGGTCGCGCCCCTGGGCTCGCATCACCTGGTCGGTCAGGGCCTGCAGACGACGGTGATCAACGGACAGACGGTGCCCTTCCAGCCCGGCATCGTGCAGGGCCAGCAGAACGTGATCGATCTGGTGCCGGCGAACGGCGGCGCGGGCTTCGGGCCCGGGATCCTGGCCCAGCCCGGCGTCATCCCGCCGGCCATCCCCCCGGCGACGGGCGGCTTCCCGATCAGCTTCCAGACGGGCCTGCCGGCCGGCGGGAACCTCGTGAACCTGCCGATCAGCGCGCTGCCCAACGCGGGCCCGCTGCCGGCCGCCGGGCTGGCCTTCGGCCTGGTCGGCTCGCGCTTCAACGTGAACCTGGCGCTCCAGGCGCTGGCCTCGCAGGGCAAGACGCGGACGCTGGCCCGGCCGGAGATCGTCACCGTCGAGAACAACAAGGCCGTGATGTCCCTCGGCGAGGAGATCCCGTACGCGACGATCAGCTCGGCCGGCACCCAGATCCAGTTCAAGGAGGCGCTGCTCAAGCTTGAGGTCACGCCGACCGTCATCCGCGAGGACGACCTCACCAAGATCAAGATGATCGTGGTGGTCGAGAACAACTCGCGCGGCGACGTCGTGAACCTCGGCAACGCCGGCGCGCCGCCCGCGATCAACCGCCGCAAGGCCGAGACGCAGGTGCTCATCAACGAGGGCGACCGCCTGATCATCGGCGGCGTCACGACCAGCGTGTCCCAGAACACGGTGCGCAAGGTGCCGATCTTCGGCGACATCCCCCTGCTCGGCTGGCTCTTCAAGCAGCGGGAGAACTTCGAGACCGGCCGCGAGCTGGTCGTGTTCATCACGCCCAGCGTGCTCAAGGTGGCCGACGCCGGCACCGCGCCGGCCGCGCCCTCCCGGTAGTCCCCGGATCGGACCCGGGCCCCGGGCCCGGGTCCGGGCGATCCCCGCCGCGTGGTACCCTGAACCCCATGTCTGGCGCGTTCCGGTTCCTCACCGCCGGCGAGTCCCACGGACAGGCCCTCACCGCCGTGGTAGAGGGCGTCCCGGCCGGCCTGGCGCTGAGCGCGGACGACATCGACACCGACCTGGCGCGGCGCCAGCGCGGCTACGGGCGCGGCGGCCGGATGAAGATCGAGCGAGACCGCGTCCAGATCCTGTCCGGCGTCCGGTGGGGCGCGACGCTGGGCAGCCCCATCACGCTCCAGATCCCGAACCGTGACTGGGAGAACTGGCAGGACACGATGGCGGTGGCCCCCCCGGCGCCCGGCGCGCAGCCCAAGGAGGTCACCCGTCCCCGACCCGGGCACGCCGACCTCGCCGGCGCCATGAAGTACGGGCACCACGACATCCGTAACGTGCTCGAGCGTTCCAGCGCGCGGGAGACGACGGCCCGGGTGGCGGTCGCCGGCGTGGCCCGGCGGCTGCTCGCGGAGTTCGGCATCACGATCCTCAGCCACGTCACCGAGATCGGCGGCGTGCGCGTCCCCGAGCCACCGATCCTGTCCTGGGAGGAACTGCGGGCCCGCGTCGAGGCGTCCGAGGTGCGCTGCGCCGACCCCGAGACGGAAGCGGCGATCATCGCGGCCATCGACCAGGCCAAGGCCAAGGGCGACACGCTCGGCGGCGTGTTCGAGGTCGTGGCCCTGGGCTGCCCCGTGGGCCTCGGCTCCTACGTTCAGTGGGATCGCCGCCTCGACGGCCGGCTGGCCCAGGCCCTCTGCTCGATCCAGGCCATCAAGGGCTGCGAGGTGGGCCTCGGGTTCGAGACGGCCCGCCGGCCGGGCTCGGCCGTCCACGACGAGATCCTCTTCGAAGCCGCGAGCGGCTTCCGGCGGACGACGAACAACGCCGGCGGGCTCGAGGGCGGCGTCACCAACGGCGAGCCGGTCGTCGTCCGGGCCGCCATGAAGCCCCTGTCCACGCTGCGCACGCCGCTCCGGTCGGTCGACGTCGCCACCAAGGAGGCGGTGGAGGCCGTCGTGGAGCGCAGCGATGTCTGCGCGGTACCGGCGGCCGGGATCGTGGGCGAGGCCATGGTCGCGATCGTGCTCGCCGATGCCTTCCTGGAGAAGTTCGGCGGCGACAGCGTCGAGGAGATCCGCCGCAACCACGCCGGCTACGTCGAGAGCCTGAAGCGGTGGTAGCGACGGCATGCCGCTGACCATCCGCGTCGACCTGGGGCCGCGCGGCTACGACATCGTCGTCGAGCGAGGGGCCCTCACCACGCTCGGGAGCCGCCTGCGCGCGCTCGGCGTCGGCCGCCGCGCCGCCGTGGTGAGCGCTCCTCCCATCGCCGAGCGTTACGGCAAGACCGTCGCGGTGAGCCTCGAGGCCTCCGGCTTCGCCGTCACGGCCGTGGAGGTGCCGGACGGCGAGGCGGCCAAGACGCTGACCGTGGCCGGACGCTGCTGGGACGCGCTGCTGGAGGCCGGCCTGGACCGCACCTCGGTCGTGATCGCCCTCGGCGGCGGCGCCGTCGGCGACCTGGCCGGCTTCGTCTCGGCGACGTACATGCGCGGCACCCACTTCGTGCAGGTGCCGACGACCGTGCTCGCCCAGGTCGACGCCTCGATCGGCGGCAAGACGGCGGTGAACCATCGCCGGGCCAAGAACCTGATCGGCGCCTTCCACCAGCCCCGCCTGGTGCTGGTCGACCCGGACACCGTGGCCACGCTGCCCGAGCGCGAGTTCCGCTCGGGGCTCGCCGAGATCGTCAAGCACGGCATCGTGCTGGACGCCGAGTACTTCGAGGACGTCGAGCGGAGCGCGGGGCCGCTGCTCGCCCGGGAGGGCGGCACGCTCGCGCGGATCATCGGCGGCTCGTGCCGGCTCAAGGGCGGCGTGGTCCAGCGCGACGAGCGCGAGGCCGAGCTGCGCCACGTGCTGAACTACGGCCACACCGTGGGCCATGCGCTCGAGGCCGCCACCGGCTACGCGCGGTGGGCGCACGGCGAGGCCGTCGCCCTCGGCATCGTGGCCGAGGCCCGCCTGGCCGGACGTCTCGGGCTGGCCAGCCGGGGCACCGTCGAGCGCCAGGAGCGGCTGCTCGCCGCCCTGGGCCTGCCCGTCGGGGCGGGCGACCTCGACGTCGACGCCGTCCTGGCGGCCATGACGAGCGACAAGAAGGCCCGTGACGGCCGGGTGCCCTTCGTGCTGGCCCCGGCCCTCGGCACGTTCCGGCTGGTCTACGACGTCCCCCCCGAGGACGTCCGGGCGGCGGTCGCGAGTCTCGGCCGCTGACCGGCCCGCGCCCCGAGTCGGGTTTGACAATGCAAACCGCGGCTCCGTATAACAGAACTGTCATGCCGGTGGATGACACCGCGACGGCCGCCGCGATCCGCCGACACGAGGAGCGGCTGCAGCGCGACCCGTCCTCGCTGGCCTTCGCCCAGCTCGCCGACCTCTACCGCAAGGCCGGCCGCGCCCGCGACGCCATCGCCCTCTGCCGCGAGGGGCTCACGCGCTACCCGCAATACGCCACCGCGCGCCTGATCCTCGCCAAGGCGCTGCTCGCCGAGGGCGACGCCGAGGCCGCGCTCGCCGAGGTCACGCGGCTGATCGAGGCCTCGCCCCGGGACGCCGAGGCGCACCGGCTGGCGGCCGAGATCGATCGGCGCGCCGGGCGTCTGGACGCCGCCGTCGAGCACCTCGAGGCCGCCGTCCGCGCCGACCCCGGCGACCGCGAGTCCCGGGCGCTGCTCGGCCTGCTGCGCGCCGAGGCGCCGGCCGGCGAGGGCGGAGGCCTGGCCCGGGTGCTCGCCGACGAGACGTTCGTCACGCCGGCATTCGCCGCCGTGTGCCTGGACCAGGGCCTGGCCGACGAGGCCGCGCACGTGTTCACCCGGATCCTGCGCAAGGAACCCGACAACTCCGCGGCGCGCGCCGGCCTCGAGCAGGCGCTGCGCGCGCGCTGGCGACGGAAAGGTTGATCGCGAGCATGCAGGTGTCGACCGCCGAGTTCCGCAAGGGACTGCGCATCGTCTTCGACGGCGAGCCGTACACGATCGTCGACTTCCAGCACGTCAAGCCCGGCAAGGGCGGCGCGTTCGTCCGCACCAAGCTCAAGCACATGCGCCAGGGCCGCGTCATCGACAACACCTTCCGCTCGGGCGAGAAGGTGGAGCTGGTGGACTTCGAGGAGAAGCACATGCAGTTCCTCTACCGCGACGATCGCTACCACTTCATGGACACGGAGACCTACGAGCAGGTGTCCCTGTCCAGCGACGAGGTCGGCGACGCGCGGGACTACCTCAAGGAGAACACCGAGGTGGAGGTCCTCTACATCGACGGCGCGCCGGCCACCGTCGACCTGCCGAACTTCGTGGAGCTGGCCATCGCCCGCACCGATCCCGGCGTCCGCGGCGACACCGCGCAGGGCGGCACCAAGCCGGCCACGCTGGAGACGGGCGCCGTGGTGCAGGTGCCGCTGTTCCTGAACGAGGGCGACGTGGTGAAGGTGGACACGCGCACCGGGGAGTACCTGGGCCGCGTGGCGGCGGCAGGGTGATGGCGGCCCGGCGACCGGCGGCCACGGATCACCGCGCGGTCACCGAGCTGGCCCGCCAGCTCGGTGCGCTCCTCGCGGAGCTGAGCCTCACCGAGATCGAGGTCGACCTCGGTCATGCCCGCCTGCGGCTGGCCCGTGCGCCGGCTGCGCCTGCCCTCCCGGCGGCCTCCGCCGTCCACGTCCCGGCGGCGTCCGCGGAGCGCCCGGCGCCCGTGGTGGACGCGGCGCCCGCCACCGCGGTCACGATCGAGGCCCCCATGGTGGGCACGTTCTACCGCGCGCCGTCGCCGACCGCCGACCCGTACGTGCGGGAAGGCGACGTGGTGAAGCAAGGCCAGGTGCTCTGCATCATCGAGGCGATGAAGCTCATGAACGAGATCGAATCGAAGACCGGCGGACGCATCGTGCGCATCCTGGTCGAGAACGGCCAGCCCGTCGAGTACGGCCAGCCGCTGTTCCTGGTCGACCCCGCCGGCTGAGGATCGCGTGCGAGGCCCGAGGCGCGCCCTCGCCGTCGCCGCGCCCCCCGCAGCGCTCGCCGTCCTCCTGGGGCTCGGCTGGCACGCCCGCGCGTCCCGGCCGGAGGTCGAGCCGCCGGCCCCGCCCGTCACCCCGGTCGCGCTCGACGCCGACGCCCTGCGCGCCGAGGCGCTCGAGCACTACGCGGCCGGCCGCTTCGCCCCGGCGTGCGAGCGCTTCAGCCGGGCGGCGGAAGGGGACGCCGCCAGCGGCTCGTGGCGGCAAGACGTCGCGCGCTGCTTCGAGGGCTGGGGCTGGCAGGTGCTGCGCGGCGGTCGAGCCGGCGAGGCGACGCTGCTGTTCCGGCAGGGTCTGGCCGCCGTCCCGGACGATCCCGCGCTGCTGAGGGCGCTCGGCATCGCGTCCATCCACGAGGGGCGCCCCGAGAACGCCCTCACCGCGCTCGAGGGCGCCGCCGGCGGCGACGACGACCCCGACGTTCGCCTGCTGCTCGCCCGGCTCTACGACCAGCGCGACGACCCCGAGAGCGCGGTGCACCACCTCAAGGCGATCCTGGCCGTGCAGCCCGATCACGGCGCGGCTCGCCGCCTGCTGGACAAGGTCGAGCGCGAGCGCGCGGTCGAGGCCGGCTTCGTCCGACACGCCACCGAGCACTTCGTCGTGCGCCATCGCGGGGACACGCCGGACACCACCGTCCGGGCCGTCGTCCGATCGCTCGAGGCGGCGCGCGAGCGCGTGGGCCACCTGCTGGGCTACCGACCCGTGGAGCGCCTGACCGTCGTGCTGTACGAGGATCGTCAGTTCCGCCAGGTGGCCCGGGTGCACGGCTGGGTGACCGGGCTCTTCGACGGCAAGATCCGCCTGCCGGTGGCGCACGGCCTGCCGGCCCGGCCCGCCCTCGACCGCCTGGTCGCTCACGAGTACGGCCACGCCGTCATCCACGCCCTGTCCCGCGGCCGGGCGCCGCGCTGGCTCCACGAGGGCCTGGCCCAGACGCTGGAGGGCGCGCTCGGCGATCCGTCACTGCGAGTACCGGGGCGGCTCACGCTGGGAGGCCTCGAGGCGCTGGTGAGCGATGCCGACCCGGTGCGCGCGCGCGCCGGCTACGACATCGCGCTCTGGGTGACGCACGACCTCGAGCAGCGGGCGGGACTGCAGGGCCTGCGGACGCTGCTCGAGCGGCTGGGATCGGGCGACAGCCTCACCGTCGCCATGACGGCCGTGTACGGCCTCCGGCTGGTGGAGCTGGAGGCCCAGTGGGCGGCCCTGCTGGGCGCTTGACCATGCCGCCGACGCCGCGTGGCTCTGCGGGGGGACACCCCTCCGGCCGCCCGGCGCTCCCGAGGCGCGCCGCGGCTCCTCCGGAGCGTGCCGGACGCTGGGGGCCTGGGGCCCATTTCGGGGCTCCCTTGGCCGGCACTCGTTCCCGAGGCGCGCCACGGCTCCGCCGGGGCGTGCCGAGCGTCTGGGGGCTTGGGGGCCATTTCGGGGCCCCCATTTAAAATGTTCCACAAGATCCTCATCGCGAACCGCGGCGAGATCGCCCTCCGGATCCTCCGCACGTGCCGCGAGATGGGGATCCGCACCGTCGTCGCGCACTCCACGGCCGACGCCGACTCGCTTCCGGTACGGCTGGCCGACGAGTCGATCTGTGTCGGACCGCCGGAGGCGCGCTCGAGCTACCTGAACATCCCGGCGATCATCTCGGCGGCGGCGGTGACGGACAGCGAGGCCATCCACCCGGGCTACGGCTTCCTCGCCGAGAACCCGGCCTTCGCGGACATCTGCCGCGCCCACGGCATCGCGTTCGTCGGCCCCGCGCCCGAGTCCATCCGCCTCATGGGCGACAAGGCCCAGGCGCGCCAGATCGCCGCCCAGGCCGGCGTGCCCGTCGTGCCCGGCAGCGAAACCCCGCTGGCCGCGGCCGCCGAGGCGCTCGAGGTGGCCGAGCGCATCGGCTATCCGGTGATCTTCAAGGCCGCCGCGGGAGGCGGCGGGCGCGGCATGCGGATCGTCCGCGACCGCGAGGGCGCGGCGGCCGCCTTCGGGCAGTGCCAGTCCGAGGCGGCCGCGGCCTTCGGCTCGTCGGAGATCTACTGCGAGAAGTTCATCGAGGAGGCGCGGCACGTCGAGGTGCAGGTGCTCGGCGACCAGCACGGCATCCGCGTGCACCTGGGCGAGCGCGACTGCACGGTGCAGCGCCGCCACCAGAAGCTGATCGAGGAGTCGCCGGCGCCGAACCTGGCGCCGGCGACCCGGACCGGGCTGCACCGCGCCGGCCTGCTGGCGGCCACCGCCGTGAACTACGTCAACGCCGGCACCGTGGAGTTCCTGGTCGACCCCGATGGCAACTTCTACTTCATCGAGATGAACACCCGCATCCAGGTCGAGCATCCCGTGACCGAGATGGTCACCGGTCTGGACATCGTCCGTGAGCAGCTGCGGATCGCCGCCGGCGAGCCGCTGGGCTATCGCCAGGAAGACATCCGCTTCACCGGGCACGCCATCGAGTGCCGCGTGAACGCCGAGGACCCGGACACGTTCGCGCCCAGCGCCGGCCGCGTGACGGCCTGGGTGCCGCCCGGCGGCTTCGGCGTCCGCGTCGACAGCCACCTGATGGCCTCGTACGCGGTCCCGCCGCACTACGACTCCCTCATCGCCAAGATCATCGCGCACGGCCGCGACCGCGCGGAGGCGGTCGAGCGCATGACCCGCGCGCTGCTGGAGACGGCCGTCGACGGCGTGAAGACGTCGATCGCCTTCCAGCTGAAGGTCCTCGCCGATCCCGCCTTCGTGGAGGGGCGCTTCACCAGCGCCGACAGTCGCCGGCTGCATCCCTGATGGACCTGCGGCTCTACGTGATCCTCGACCGCGCCGCCACGGGCGGACGGGACCTCGTCGACGTGCTGGACGGCGTGATCGCCGGCGGCGGCCGCATGGTGCAGCTGCGCGAGAAGACCTGGCCCTCGGGCCGCCTGTGGCCGGTGGCCAGGCGGTTGCGAGCGCGCTGTCGCGAGTCGGGCGTGACCTTCGTCGTCAACGACCGGGTGGACCTGGCCGTGGCGCTCGAGGCCGACGGCGTGCACCTGGGCCAGGACGACCTGCCGCCCCACGCGGCGCGGGCGCTGCTGCGCCCCGGGATGATCCTCGGCCTCAGCACCCACGGCGTCGACCAGGCGCGCGCGGCGCAGGCCGCCGGCGCCGATTACGTGGCCGTGGGGTCCATGTTCCCCACCGCCACGAAGCCGGACTTCGAGCTGGTGGGCCCCGAGCGGCTCCGGGCGGTGCGGCCCGAGATCCGCGTGCCGCTGGTCGGGATCGGCGGCATCACACCGGACAACGCCGGCGAGGTGATCCGGGCCGGCGCCGACGGCGTGGCCGTGATCTCCGCGGTGTGCGGCGCCCCGGATCCGGCCGCGGCCACCCGCCGCTTCCTCGCCGCCATCGCGGCGGCCCGCGCTTGTTGACGCCCGGGTGGAGAGCCCCATATATAATGTCCGCGCGTCAATCCCCTACCTCGTGCAGGAGGGACGACCGATGAACACGCGTTTGATCCGATCTGCCCTCGCGGGCCTGGTCGCCGTGGCCGTGGCCGTCGTGCCCGCCGCCGGGCCGCTCGAGGCGCAGGGCAAGGGCACGATCAAGATCGCCTCCCAGAGTCCGCTGAGCGGCGGCCAGGCCGCCCTCGGCGAGGGCATCAAGCTCGGCGCGCAGCTCGCCGTCGAGAAGTTCAAGGGCCCCCTCGAGAAGATGGGCTTCAAGGTCGAGTTCGTGCCGTACGACGACCAGGCCAAGCCGGACGTCGGCGTCGCCAACGCGCGCAACATCATCGCCGACAAGGCGATCCTCGCCGTGGTCGGGCACCTCAACTCCGGCGTGGCCATCCCGTCGTCCGAGGTCTACAAGGAACAGACCCTGACGATGATCTCGCCGGCGAACACCAACCCCACGGTGACCGACCGCAACTACCTGAACGTGAACCGGGTGTGCGGGCGTGACGACGTGCAGGGCGTGGTCGGCTCGGAGTTCGCCAAGAGCCAGAACGTGAAGTCGGTGTACATCATCCACGACAAGACCACGTACGGCCAGGGCGTGGCCGACTTCTTCAAGGCCGACGCCGAGAAGAAGGGCATCAAGGTGCTCGGCTTCGAGGGCACGGAGGAGAAGTCGAACTTCGATCCCATCCTCACGCCGATCCGGGCCCGGAATCCCGACCTGATCTACTTCGGCGGCATCTACGACCAGGGCGCGCCGTTCTTCAAGCAGGCGCGCGAGAAGGGCATCAAGGCGAAGTTCATGGGCCCCGACGGCATGGACTCCTCCGACCTGACGAAGATCGCCGGCAAGGCGGTCGTGGGCATGTACTACACGTCGGCGGCGGGACCGGCGTCGGCCCTGCCCAAGGCCAAGGCGTTCGTGGACGAGTTCAAGAAGAAGTTCGGCAAGAACCCCGAGCCGTACGCGGCCGAGGCCTACGACTCGGCCGCCATCGCGCTGAAGGCCATCGAGGCCGCCGCCAAGGGCGGCAAGATGCCGACGCGCGAGGACGTCTCCACGGCCGTGCGCAAGGTGAAGCACGCCGGCATCACCGGCGACATCGCGTTCGACGGCAAGGGCGACCGCCAGAAGGCGCTCTACTTCGTCCTGCAGGTCGCCAGCGACAACCCCGAGAAGTGGGGGGACAACAAGATCGTCAAGCAGGTCACGCAGGGGCCGCCGCCGGCCGCCAAGAAGTAGCGGGCCGGAGCGACGCCCGCGGGCGGGCGGCCCCGTTCGACCTGGAGCGCGGGCCGCCCGCCGCTGGACCGCCGGCTCGGCGCATGGACTTCGAGCTCCTCCTCGGCATCCTGCCCCAGGTCATCCTCGACGGCATCATCCTCGGCTTCATGTACGCCCTGATCGCGCTCGGCTACACGATGGTGTACGGCGTGCTGGAGTTCATCAACTTCGCCCACTCGGAGATCTTCATCGTGGGCGCCTTCGTCGGGGTCGAGATCCTGCTCGGCCTGAGGGCCGCCGGCGTCCTCGACGCCCTGCCATGGCCGCTCCTGCTCCTGCTCGTCATCGTGGCCGGGATGGCCGCCAGCGCGCTGCTCGCCGTCACCGTCGAGCGTGTGGCCTACCGCCCGCTGCGCGGGGCGCCGCGGCTCATCCCGCTCATCTCGGCCATCGGCGTGTCGTTCTTCCTGCAGGACGCGATCCGCCTGGTGGAGTCCGTCTGGCGCAACGCCTTCAACCTGGTCTATCCCACCATCGACGCGCTGAACGTCCGCTACGAGCTGACGGCCACCATCGACGTCTCGCTGAAGTCGCTGGTCGTCATCGCCGCGGCGCTGGCGATGCTGTGGGTCCTGCAGGCCCTGGTCAACCGCACCAAGGTCGGGACGGCCATCCGCGCCGTCGCCGAGGACCAGGCGGCGGCGAGCCTGATGGGGATCGACGTCAACCGGATGATCTCGCTGACCTTCCTGATCGGCGGCGCCATGGGCGGCGCCGCCGGCGTGCTGTTCGGCGTCCAGTACGGGCTCATCAACCCGTACACGGGGTTCATCCCCGGCCTCAAGGCCTTCACGGCGGCGGTCCTGGGCGGGATCGGCAACATCCCCGGGGCGATGATCGGGGGCCTGGTGCTCGGCCTGCTCGAGGCCTTCGCCGCCTCGTACCTGTCCCTGCTGACCGGCGGCGCCTTCGGCGCCGAGTACAAGGACATCTTCGCCTTCTCGATGCTCATCGTGATCCTGATCTTCCGCCCCAAGGGCCTGCTCGGCGAGGTCGTGAGGGAGCGGGCATGATCCTCCGCGCCCTCGGCCCCGTGGCCGCGGTGGCGGCCTCCAGCGCGGCGGTGGCCGTCTTCCCGCGGTCGGTGCTCGCCTTCCTGGCCTTCCAGGGCGCGCTGCTCTTCGTGTACCTGGCGCGCGTACCGGGCTGGCTCCGCGCGGGCCTGCTCGGCCTCGCCCTGCTCGTGCTGATGCCGCTCATCGGCTCCGTCAACGGCTACTACCTCGAGGTCGCCACCCAGGTCGGGATCTTCGTGGCGCTGGCCCTCGGGCTGAACATCGTCGTGGGGCTGGCCGGCTTGCTCGACCTCGGCTACGTCGCCTTCTTCGCCGTCGGCGCGTACGCCTGGGCCATCGTGGGCTCGCCCCACGGCGACGTCGTCTTCGGCGGCGGTTTCCCGCTGGCGCCGGAGTGGTTCTACGTGTTCCTCCTCGTCGGGCTCGCCGCCGCGGCCGTGACCGGCGTGCTGCTGGGGTTGCCGGTGCTGCGACTGCGCGGCGACTACCTGGCCATCGTCACGCTGGGCTTCGGCGAGGTCATCCGCGTGCTGGCCAACAACCTGGACAAGCCCATCAACCTCACCAACGGCCCGCGTGGCATCACGCCGATCTCGCGGCCGCCGGCGCCGCTCGGGCTGCCCTACAGCGAGTACTTCTACTTCCTCGTCCTGCTCATCGTGGTGGTCGTCGTCCTGGTCAACCGGCGGCTGGAGGACTCGCACATCGGCCGGGCCTGGGAGGCCATCCGCGAGGACGAGCTGGCCGCGCAGGCCATGGGCGTGCCGCTGGTGCGCATGAAGCTGCTCGCCTTCGCCTGCGGCGCCTCGTTCGCCGGCGTCATGGGGGTGGTGTTCTCGGCCAAGCAGGTGTTCATCAACCCGGAGTCGTTCACGTTCCTGGAGTCCATCGGCGTGCTGGCCATGGTCATTCTCGGCGGCATGGGCTCCATCCCCGGCGCGGTGGTCGGCGCCACGGTGGTCACCGTCCTGAATCTCCAGGTGCTCAAGGGCCTCTCGCTCTGGCTCAACGAGCTGAAGAACGCCGGCGTCGTCGTGCTCGGCTACAATCTCGCGAACCTGCCGACGCAGCTGGAGCCCGCCAAGTACGAGCGCATGGTCTTCGGCGCCATCCTGGTGCTGATGATGATCTTCCGTCCGCAGGGCATCCTGCCGGCGCGGCGCCGGCAGCGCGAGCTCGGATGACGGAGCTGTTCGAGGCCCGCGGCATCACCAAGCGCTTCGGCGGCCTCACCGCCGTGCACCGCGTGGACTTCGCGCTCAGCGCCGGCATCGCGTCGATCATCGGCCCCAACGGGGCCGGCAAGACGACCCTGTTCAACGTCTTCACGGGTCTCTACCCCCCGGAGGAGGGCGCCGTCGCCTTCCGGGGCCAGCCGCTCGCCGGCCTCCGCCCCGACCAGATCACCGCGCTCGGCATCTGCCGCACGTTCCAGAACATCCGGCTCTTCGGCAACATGACGGCCATCGAGAACGTGCTGGTCGGCATGCACGCGCGCATCCGGCTCCGGCTCTGGGACGTGCTGGCCCGCGGCGCCGGCTTCGCCGGCGCCGAGGGTCGCCTGTGGACGCGCGCCGCCGAGCTGCTGGACCGCGTGGGGCTCCGGCCCGCCGCCAACGAGGTGGCGCGCAACCTGCCCTACGGCGACCAGCGGCGGCTGGAGATCGCGCGGGCGCTGGCCTCGGAGCCGGCGCTGCTGCTGCTCGACGAACCCACCGCCGGCATGACCCAGCACGAGTCGGCGATGCTGATGGTCCTGCTGCGTCGGCTGGTCGGCGAGCTCGGCCTGGCCATCCTGCTCATCGAGCACAACATGCGCGTGGTCATGGAGGTGTCGGACCGGGTCACCGTGCTCGATCACGGCGAGAAGATCGCCGAGGGGCCGCCGCCGGCCGTGCAGGCCGACCCGCGCGTGATCGAGGCGTACCTGGGGCGGGGCTGGGCGGAGCGCGCGCGGAGCCAGCGTGCTGACGGTCGATGACCTGCACGTCTACTACGGCGAGATCCACGCCCTCAAGGGCGTGGCGCTGGAGGTGCGCCGGGGCGAGATCGTGGCGATCCTCGGCAACAACGGCGCCGGCAAGACCACCACGCTCAAGACCATCTCGGGGCTGCTGGCCCCGCGCCGCGGCGTGGTGGCGCTCGAGGGCACGCCGCTCACGGGCCTGCCCGCCCACCAGGTGGTCCTCCGCGGGATCGCCCACGTCCCCGAGGGCCGGCGCATCTTCAACCGCCTGACCGTCCGCGAGAACCTCCTGATGGGCGCCTACCCCAGGAAGGACAGCGGCATCGACGCCGACCTCGATCGCGTCTTCGCCCTGTTCCCGCGGCTCAAGGAGCGCATCGCCCAGGTGGCGGGCACGCTGTCCGGCGGCGAGCAGCAGATGCTGGCCATCGCCCGCGCGCTGATGGCCCGCCCCCGCCTGCTGCTCCTCGACGAGCCCAGCATGGGTCTGGCCCCGGTGCTCGTCGAGCAGATCTTCGACACCATCCGCGACATCAACCGCCAGGGCACGACGATCCTGCTCGTGGAGCAGAACGCCGCCATGGCCCTGGCCCTCGCCCACCGGGGCTACGTCCTGGAGACCGGCGCCATCGCCTTCGCGGGCACGGCGGCCGCGCTGGCGGAGGCGCCGGACGTGCGGCGCGCGTACCTGGGCGAGTGAGCCCGTGAGCAATCGGGAGACGCCATGATCGGCCAGGGACTCACGTGGGAGGAGACGAGCGTGGGCGCGGTGTACCGGACGCTCGGCCGCACCGTCTCCGAGACGGACATCGTGAACTTCGTCAACCTCTGCGGCTTCACCGAGCCGCTGTTCATGGACATGGAGTACGTCGCCCGCCAGTCGGTCTTCGGCCGGCGCGCCGCCCCCGGGGCCCTGACGTTCGCGCTGTCCGAGGGGCTCGTGATGCAGACCGGGCTGCTGCACGGCACCGGCATGGCGTGGCTCGGCGGCGAGCTGCGCCTGGTCGCCCCGGTGCTGGCCGGTGACACGATCCGCGTCGAGATCGAGGTCACCGACAAGCGCGAGACGCGCAAGGCCGACCGCGGGATCGTCGCCTACCGGCACCGCATCCTCAACCAGCGGGACGAGGTCGTCATGGAGGTCCGCGTGCAGCGGATGATCCGGCGTCGCGAGCGGACGGCGGCCGGGGAGGCCCGCTGACGGCGTGCTGGTCCTCTCCCGCGCCGACCTCGAACGGCTGCTGGGGCCGGCCGACGTCATCGGCGCGCTGGAGGCGGCCTTCCGCCTGGCCGGCGCGGGCCGGGCCCGGACTCCGCCCCGCACGTCGCTCGCGGCGGGCGAGGACGGCGTGCTGCTGATCATGCCCGCGGCGCTGCAGGGCGGCGTGGGCGGCGTGGACCTCGGCGCCAAGCTGGTCACCGTCTTCGAGGGCAACCGCGCGCGAGGCCATCCCACGCTCCATGCCTGCTACGTCCTGCTCGACGGCGCCACCGGCCGCCCGCTGGCGCTGATGGAAGGCGCGTACCTGACGGGCCTCCGGACCGGCGCCGCCTCCGCGGTCGCCGCCGACGGCCTCGCGCGTCCCGATGCCCGCCGAATCGTCTGCTTCGGCGCCGGCGTCCAGGCCGCCTTCCAGCTCCTGTGCCTGGCTGCCGTACGACGGCTGGATCGCGTGGACGTCGTCGGGCGAGACCCCGAGCGCGCGCGGCAGTTCGCCGACTCGATGGCGCGCCGGCTCGGCGTCGCGGTCGAGGTGGCCGCCGATCCACGCGCCGCCGTGCGCGGGGCGGACCTCGTCACCTGTGCCACCACCTCGCCGACGCCGGTCGTCGCGGGCGCCGACGTCCGTCCCGGCACGCACGTCGACCTGGTCGGCGCCTTCCGGCCCACCGACCGGGAGGCCGACACCGAGCTGATGCGCCGCGCGCGGATCGTGGTCGACACCTACGACGGCGCGCTGGCCGGAGCCGGCGACGTGCTGGTGCCCATGCGGGAGGGCGCCTTCGACCGCACGCACCTCGCCGCCGAGCTGGCCGAGCTGGTCACCGGAGCGCGGCCGGGTCGCCGGACGGAGGACGAGGTGACGGTGTTCAAGTCGGTGGGCTGGGCGCTCGAGGATCTGGCCGCGGCCCGTCTCGCGTACAATCGCGCGAGGACCGAGGGCGTCGGCACGGAGGTGGAGCTGTGAGACAGGGTCGGCTCGTGCAGGTCAGCGTCTCGCCGGGCGGGGTGCCGAAGACCGCGGTCGCCCAGGCGCGCGTGACGCCCCTCGGGCTCGACGGCGACGCGCATCGCGACACCGAGCACCACGGTGGTCCCGAGCGGGCCGTCTGCCTCTACGCCCTCGAGGCGATCCAGGCCCTGCAGCGCGAAGGCCACCGCGTGGTCCCGGGCGCCCTCGGCGAGAACCTCACCGTGGAGGGCGTGGAATGGTCCTCGGTCGTCCCGGGCAGCCGCGTCCGCGTCGGCGGCGAGGTCGTGCTCGAGGTGACGCGGTACACGTCGCCGTGCCTCAACATCGCGCCCGTCTTCCGCGACCGCGAGTACGCCCGCGTGTCCCAGAAGCGCCACCCGGGGTGGAGCCGGGTGTACGCGCGGGTCCTCGCCGGCGGCATCGTGCGGCCCGGCGACGCCGTCAGCCTCGAGGCGCCCGCGGCGCGGTGACCCGCACCGCCGACGCCGTCGTCATCGGCGGCGGGGCCACCGGGGCGTCGATCGCCTTCCACCTGGCCGGCGCCGGGCTGCGCCGGGTCGTGCTCCTCGAGCGCCGCTTCCTCGCCTCCGGGGGGACCGGCCGGTCCGTCGGCATCGTGCGGCAGCTCTACCCCACGCCGGAGACCACGCGTATGGTCGTGCGCTCGCTCGAGGTCTATCGCCGCTTCGACGAGGCCGTGGGCGGCGCGTCCGGCTACGTCGGCTGCGGCGTCCTGATCGGCGTGAGCCCGTCCATGCGCGCGCGCCTCGAGGCCACGCTGACGCTCCAGCGAGGTCTCGGCGTGCGCGCCGAGCTGCTGGAGCCCCAGGATGCCGCGCGGGTCGAGCCGCGCATCGACCCGGCGGGCCTGGGCGCCGTGCTGCACGAGCCGGACTCCGGCTACGCGGACCCGGCCGGCGTGACCACGGCCTACGCGGCGGCGGCGCGCCGGCGAGGGGTGAGGGTGGAGCAGGGCGCCGAGGTGGTCGGCGTGAGGCAGGCCGGCGGTCGGGTGACCGGCGTGACGATCGCGAACGGCGACGTCGTGGACGCGCCGGTGGTGGTGAACGCCGCCGGCCTGTGGGCGCCGGCGGTCGCCGGCCTCGCCGGCATCGCCCTGCCCATCGTGGTCGGCCGCCATCCGGTGTTCGTGGTGGAACGGGATCCCGGCTTCGGCCCGCCGCACCTGGTCTACCTCGACCTCGCCGGCGGCGCCTACGTGCGCCCCGAGACCGGCGGCCTCACGCTCACGGGCTCGCTCACCGACGACGAGACGCGGCACCCGATGGATCCCGAGCTGCTCGGCGCCGACGTCGGCCTCGACGAGGCGGCGCCAGCGCTGGCCCGGACGAGCCGCGCGCTGCCCCGGCTCGCCGAGGCCCGCTGGCGAAGCGGGTACGCCGGCGCCTTCGACATCACGCCGGACTGGATGCCGATCCTCGACCAGTCACCGCTCGCGGGGTTCTGGATCGCCGCCGGCATGAGTGGCCACGGCTTCAAGCTCGCGCCCGCCGTCGGCGAGACGCTCGCCGCGCTGGTCACCGGCGCCGCGCCCGCCGTGAGCGCCGCGCCCTTCCGCCTCGATCGCTTCGCCGCCCCGGCGCCCGCGGGGACGTTCGTGGCGTCGTACCTGGGCTAGAATTGGCGCTCTCATGAGCGCCACCCTCGGCGACGCGATCGCCGCCGCCACGCGCGACCGCTGAGCATGGCCGACGACCTCCGCCTGCGCATCGGAGAGGAGGAGACGGCCGGCGTCGCCGAGGCCGCGCGCCTCGTCAAGGAAGCCGAGTTCGGCGCCCGCGAGCTGGGCGGCTGGTCCTTCCGGCTCGCCGGCGGCGTGGCCCTCGCCATGACCGCGTTCCAGCTGTGGACGGCCGCCGTGGGCACGCTTCCCGGCGTCATGCAGCGCTCGGTCCACCTGACGTTCGCGATCGCGCTCGTGTTCATGTTCTACCCCGCCGTCAAGAGCGCCCGGCAGCGGCGCCTGCCCTGGTACGACGCCGTGCTCGCCGCCGTCGCCGCGTACGCCGCGCTCTACGTCACCCTGCACCACGAGGCGATCCTCTCGCGGATCGGCACCCCGACCCCGATGGACGTCGCGGTCGGCATCGTGCTGATCGTGCTCGTCCTCGAGGGCACCCGGCGCGCGGTGGGGCTGTGGTTGCCGATCATCACGGTGGCCTTCCTGGCCTACGCGTTCGTCGGGCCGTGGATGCCGGAGCTGCTCTCGCATCGGGGCTACAGCGTGCGGCGCGTCGTCGGCCAGCTGTTCCTGACCACGGAGGGGCTCTTCGGCATCCCGCTCGGCGTGTCCGCCACCTTCGTCTTCGCCTTCGTGCTGTTCGGCTCCGTGCTCGAGCGCACCGGCGCCGGCGAGTACCTGATCCGCGTGGCCTTCTCGCTGGTGGGCCACACGCGCGGGGGTCCCGCCAAGGTGTCCGTGGTGGCCTCGGCCTTCATGGGCACGATCACGGGCTCCTCCATCGCCAACACGGCGACGATCGGATCGATGACCATCCCGCTGATGAAGCGCGTGGGCTTCAAGCCGGAGGTCGCGGGCGGGATCGAGACCGCCGCGGGAGGCAACGGCCAGCTCATGCCGCCGGTGATGGGCGCCGCCGCCTTCGTCATGGCCGAGTGGCTGCGGATGCCGTATCTCGAGATCGCCAAGGCCGCGGCGCTGCCGGCGATCATCGACCAGCTCGCGCTGCTGGGCGCCGTGCACCTGCTCGCGCTCAAGCACGGCATCCGCGGGCTGCCGCGCGCCGACCTGCCGCGCTTCCTGCCGACGTTCGCGGCCGGCCTGCACTACCTGCTGCCCGTGGGCGTGCTGCTCTATTACCTGATCGTCAAGGAGTACACCCCGCTCACGTCGGCCTTCATGGCCCTGGTGGCCGCCGCCGCCATGTTCGTCGTCGCCGCGCTCGTGCAGGGGGCGCGGCGCGCGCCCGTGGTGCCCGGACTGGCGCCGGCCACCGGCGCGGGCGAGGCCCTCGGCGAGGCCGGGCTCCGGCTCGTCCAGGCCTGCCACATGGGCGCGCGCAACATGGCGTCGGTGGCGCTCACGTGCGCCAGCGCGGGCATCATCGTCGGGATCGTCACGCTCACCGGCGTCGGGCTGAACCTGTCCTCGCTCGTGGTGGACCTGTCCGCGGGGAGCCTCTACCTGGGGCTCTTCCTCACGATGATCGCCTGCCTGGTGCTGGGCATGGGCGTGCCGACCACGCCGACCTACATCATCATGGCGACGCTGTGCGCCCCGGCGCTCGTGGCGCTCGGCCAGGCGCAGGGCCTCGTGATCCCGATCATCGCCGTCCACCTCTTCGTGTTCTACTTCGGCATCCTGGCCGACGACACGCCGCCGGTGGGGCTGGCGGCCTACGCCGCGGCCGGCATCGCGAGGTCGGACCCGATCAAGACCGGGTGGCGGGCGTTCTCGCTGGACATGCGGACGTTCCTGCTGCCGTACATGTTCATCACGGCCCCGGCGATGCTCCTGATCGACACCACGTGGCTCGAGGCGGCGTGGATCTTCGTCTCCGCCGTCGTCGGGATGTACGGCCTCGCCGGGGCCATGCAGGGCTATCTCGTGACCGAGGCGCGGTGGTACGAGCGCGTCGTGCTCCTCGTCTCCGCGGTGGCGCTCGTGAAGCCCGGCCTCTACACGGACGCCGCCGGGCTCGTGGGGCTGGGCCTCGTGTACGCGCTCCAGCGGCGCCGCGCGCCCGACGCGCCCCTGCTGTAGGCGCGGGCGTCCCGGGCGGCCAGGGCACCGGTGCGCCTCCCCGACCACCACGGCGGGCGGGCGTCGCCGCGGCCGGAGCGCGCCGTGAACGGCCGGGTCGCCCGCGCTGCGGCGGACCTCCTGGGTGACGGCGCAGATGCGCCAGCCCGCGGCCGCGCGCCGCGGCCGGTACACGTGGTAGCGGCGACGGTGCAGCCAGGCATCGCCGCTCCGCCGGATCGGCGGGCCACCGAGGGATCATGAAGTCGCAGTGGCGCGTGCCCGCGTCGCCGGCGACCTCGGCCAGGTGGTCGAGAGACAGGGGCCGGGTGATCAGCCCGGCGAGCCCGCTCCGCCCTCCGTCACGGGAGCGAGCACGGCATCACGCCATGCTCGCCCCCATGACGCGCGACGGGGCTCAGCGTCGACCGCCGAAGTCCCGGAGGACGCCTCAGCGCAGCTCCTTGTGGACGAACTCGACGATGAGGTCGATCGCGCGGGCCGCCGCGGCCGGGTTCCGGGTGATGAACCCCTCGCTCTCTCCCTCGAACAGCTCGAGGTCCACCCGGCCGCCCACCTTGCGGTACGCCGCGACGAACCGGTCCAGGTCGGCCCGGGGGTGCGCGGCGTCGTTGCTGCCCTGCAGGTAGAGCGCGGGCGGTGTCTCGACCCGCTCGCCCCGCTCGAGGGCCCGCACCGGGCTGCCCTCGGACATCGCCTCCTCGGTCTGCCAGTAGAGGTCGTGGCACGGCAGGACGCGGTCGACGACCTCGGGGTACGGCGTGCCGCCCTCCTTGAGCCGCCGGGCGTAGTGGAAGCGGCCCAGCGGGTCGATGACCGGCCAGCACATCACCACGCACCGCACGGTGGCGTCCACCGCCGGCGAGCCGGCGGGCAGCGGCACGGCCGCGTACCGGGCGTCGTTGGGCCGCATCGCGGCCAGCATCGCCTGGTGGCCGCCGCTCGAGCTGCCCATGATGCCGACCCGCTCGGGGTCGCCGCCGAGGAGGGCGGCGCGGGCCTTGAGCCAGCGGACCCCATAGTTGATGTCGGCCATCGAGCCTGGATAGGCGGCGTCGGGCGGCATCCGGAAGTCGAGCGCCGCCACGGCGACGCCGGTCCGCGCCAGGGCCTCGTTGATCTTCGCGTCGTTCAGCCGGTCGCCGCGGCACCACGCGCCGCCGTGCAGCTGCACGACCATCGGGAAGGGTCCGCCGCTGCGCGGCGCGTACAGGCGCGCCAGGAGCGGCTTGTCCCCGTGACGGAGGTACTCGACGTCCTCGATCTTCAGCTCGTGGCCACCGTTCACTGTCATCGTGAGCTCCTCGCTGGGATCCGGGCCGCCTGGACCAGGAAGGCCTCCGGCGGACGCCCGCCCCGGCTCGATGGTAGGCGCAACGCGCGCCATCCTCAACCCGGCAATTCACTTGCATCCGCCGGTCGACTTCCGATACACCTACGGCGTGGCGCCCGCGCACGCGTTGAGCTTCGATCGGGGCTCGCTGCGCCTGCAGGCGCCGGCGACGGCGCGGGTGCCGCCCTACTTCGTCTGGGACGATCGTGTCGCCGCCTGGCGGACGGCGGCGATCAATCACTTCCGCATCCGCGAGGACGCGGCCGCCTACCGCCTCCGCATCGCCGATGACGCCGAGCGCTTCTTTCCGCCGCCCGCGCTGCGGCCCGCGCTGCCAGCGCTCCGGAGCGACCAGCAGGCCGCCATCGATGCCTGGGAGCGCGGGGGCGCCCGTGGCGTCGTGGTCAAACCCACGGGCACCGGCAAGACCGAGATCGCCCTGACCATCGTCGCGCGCCACCGGGCCCCCACGCTGGTCGTCGCCCCGCTGCGCGACCTCATGTACCAGTGGCAGCGCCGGATCAAGCAGGGGCTGGGCGTCGAGGCCGGCGTGCTCGGTGACGGCCGGCAGGAAGTGTGGCCGATCACCGTGACCACGTACGACAGCGCGTGGATCCACATGAAGGCCATCGGCAACCGCTACCGCCTGATCGTGTACGACGAGGTCCATCACCTGCCCGGGCCGGTGCAGCACGAGAGCGCGCTCGATTGCCTGGCGCCGCTGCGCCTGGGGTTGAGCGCCACGCCGCACCGCGCCGACGGGCGGCATGCGCTGCTGGCCGAGCTCGTCGGCCCCGTCGTCTACGAGGAGAGTCTCGCCGACGCCCGAGGCCGCACGGTGGCCGATTACACCATCGTTCGGGTGCCGATCCACCTGACGGAGGCCGAGCAGGCGGAGTTCGACGACCTCTCGCGCAGCATCCGCCACTACGTGGCCGCGCGCATGCGGGAGGACGGCGCCTTCGACTGGGCCGAGCTGGCGCGGCGCTCGCGGACCGACCCCCAGGCGCGCGAGGTGATGCGGCGGTGGCGGCGCAAGCTGGCCATCGTCAATCGCTCCGCGGAGAAGCTGCGCGTGCTGGAGGACGTGTTCCGGCTGCATCCCGACGAGCCATGCGTCGTCTTCACGGCGTCGAATCGCATGGCCCTCGACGTCTCGGCCCGCTTCCTCATTCCCGCGCTCACCGCGCACTCCGACAAGCACGAGCGCAACCGCGTCCTCGACGGCTTCGCGACGGGGAGAATCAGGGCGCTGGCCGCGTGCGAGGTGCTGAACGAGGGCTGGGACGCGCCGGCCGTGAAGGTCGGCGTCGTGCTGGGCGGCGAGAAGGGCGTGCGCGAGGCCGTGCAGCGCCTCGGCCGTCTGCTCCGGAAGTCCGGAGATCGCGCCGCCCGGCTGTACGAGGTGGTGGTCGACGAGACGCCGGACGTCGCGCGCGCGCGACGCCGTGGACGGAGCGATGCTTACCGCCGCGCACCGCGTCTATCGCTGGGCCAGGCACACCAGCTCGATCTCTTCTGACCGGCTGGAGGACGAGGCGCTCCCCGTCCTCGAGCCGGCGCTCGCGGTCTACCGCGAAGGGATCGGGCGGACGCGCGGGCAGCTGCGCAATGCCGCGCGCCGGGCGCTGGCCGACCTCAGACCCGACCGCGTGGAGCCGGTGGTGAAGCTGCTCGACGACGCGGCCACGTACGAGTGGCCCGGCGGCGGTCAGGCCGCCGGCCGCCGGGTCGAGGTGTTCGAGCGCGCGGCGGCGCGCCACCCGGTCCTGGACGCCGCCGAGGCGCTGGCCATCGTGGGCGAGGCGTTCACGCCGGCGCCGGCGGACCACGGGGAGGCCGTCGGCCGGCTCTATGCCGACTATCCGGAATTCCACCGGCTCACGGGCTTCCCCGACAACTACACGGCCCAGGCGCTCCGCGCCGACTACGACCTGGGCCAGGCCCAGGCCCTGCTCTACTCCGCGACGCGCGTCACCGTCGAGGCCGGCCGCGACTTCAAGCACATCCTCCGCTACGCCCGTCTGGCCCGGTTGCTCCATCGCGCCGAGCGTATGGCCCCGGACGCGGCCCGGGCTGCCGATGCCTCGACGGCCGCCCAGACGTACTATCGCTTCGTCCTGGACGGGCCCAGCTCCGTGCTGCGTCGCACGCGGGCGTACGGCGTCGATTTCGCCCGTTTCCTGGCCGCGCTCGTCCGCCTCTCGGACTGGCGGCTCGACGCCGAGATCGAGCTGCGGAGGGGCTGGCGGTCCCTGCACTTCACGCTCGCCTCGACGGACGGGCTGGGCGCAGGCGCCACGGCTCCCAGCGAGTTCGACTCGACCCTGGAAGCGGCCATCGCGCGCAAGTTCGGGCACGAGCGCGCGGGGTGGACCCTGGTGCGGGAGGGACTGGTGCTGGACCTCGGCCGTGGCCGCGTGCTCGTCCCGGACTTCGTCTTCCGTCACCGCGACGGCACCGAGGTGGCGCTGGAGATCGTCGGCTACTGGACTCCCGAGTACGTCGCCGACAAGCTGCGCCGGCTCGCCGGCGTGCGCGGCGTGCACCTGCTCGTGGCCGTGCCCCGCTCGCTCGCCGTCCGCGCCGGCCGCCTGCCCGCGGCGGTGCTGCCCTTCCGCCGCCGCCTGCTCCTGCGGGACCTGCTCCCGCGCCTGGAGGGCTTTCGCGCGGCGGGCTCGGGCGCGGCCCGGCCCGGCGTCACCGGATCGCGATCCGCACGGCGCCGCCTGCCTCGCCCATGAGCGAGGAGAGGTCGAGGTCCGTGCCGAGCGCCGTCACCAGACGGTGGCGGGTGATCGGCAGCACGCGCACCGTCAGCTCCCCCAGGCGCGTCGCGGGGTCGCGGGCGACGATCATCCCATCGCGCAGCCGCCAGTCGTCGCCGGCGCGGAGGGCCGGCAGGCCGGGGCCGAATCCCGCGAAGGCCGTCTCGACCACCACCAGGCTCCCGTCGTCCTCGAGCCGGAAGGTGCCCCGCACGGGGACGTGCTCGGACGAATGCACGTAGGCGAGCGAGAACGTGGCGCCGACGCGCATGCACTCGCGGTGCAGCTCCCGGCCATGCGTGCGGTCCTCGATGACGAGCACGGGGCCGGTGAGCGCGCACAGGTCCAGGAAGGCCACCGCCGCCGCGACGAGGAGGACCGCGGCGGCGGCCGGGATCAGCCGAGGGGCGTGGCGACGAGCGTTACCGGGCGACTCCCTTCTCCCTGTAGAACTTCTCGGCGCCGGGGTGCAGCGGGATCGGCATGCCGTTGAGCGCCGACGCCAGCGTCAGGCTCTTCGCCGCGGCGTGCGCCGTGTGGAACTGCTTCAGGTTGTCGAACACGGCCTTCGTGAACTTGTAGACGAGGTCCTCGGGCAGGTCGCGGCGGGCCACCATCATGGCCATCACCGCGGGCGTGGTGACCTCGCTCTCCTGCCCCTTGTACGTGTTCGCCGGAACCTTCTCCATCGTGTAGAAGGGGTACTTCTTGCGCAGCGCGTCGCCCTGGCCCGCGCCGACGGGCACCAGGACCGCCTTGCCCGAGATGAAGGTGTCGACGATCACCGCCGAGCCCAGGCCCGTCGTGAAGAAGGCCGCGTCGACGCGGCCGTCCTTGAGCTGGTCGGCGGCGGCGGCGGCGTCGATCCGCTCGGCCCTCACGTCCGACTCCTTCAGCCCGAAGGCCTCCAGGATCTGCAGCGCGTTCTGCTCCGTGCCCGACCCCTGCGGCCCCAGGACCACGCGCTTGCCCTTCAGGTCGGCCACCGACTTGACGCCGGAGGCCTGCGAAGCGACGACGTGGACGAGCTCGGGATAGATGGTGAACACGCCGCCCATCGCCTTGACCGGCTTGTCCTTGAAGGCGGCCAGGGTCGCGCCGTTGTAGGCGTAGAAGGCGATGTCGTTCTGGAGGAGCGCGAAGTCCGCGTCGCCGGTGCCGATGAGCTGGGCGTTGGCCACCGAGGCCCCGGAGGACTCCACGGTGGCGCGGATGTTCAGGTCCTTGGCGTTGTAGGCGATCCGGGACATGGCGCCGGCGAGCGGGTAGTAGACGCCCACCACCCAGCCCGAGGCGATCGTCACCAGCCGGCGCTGCTGCGCGCCGACCGGCAGCGGCGCGACCAGCGCCGCCAGGAGCAGCGTCACGACTGCGATGCCGGCGAGCCTCTTCATGCGGGCCTCCTTGGATGGAGCAGCGTGGACAGCACGATACGGTCTGGGAAGCCACCCGGTCAAGGCGCGGCCCAGGTCGAGTCGGCGCCGCGCGCCGATGGTACACTCGGCGCCGTGACGGCCCGCCTCGGCGTGGACATCGGCGGCACCTTCACGGACCTGGTCGTCATCGACGAGGCGACGGGAAGCGTGCGCGTCGGCAAGGTCCTCACGACGCCGAAGGACCCCGCCCACGCCGTCGAGCAGGGTGTCCAGGCCCTCCTCGGCGAGGCGCAGGTGGCGCCGCGTGCGGTGCGCGCGGTGGTCCATGGCACGACGCTGGCCACCAACGCGCTCATCGAGCGCAAGGGGGCGCGCACCGCGCTCCTCACGACCGCCGGGTTCCGCGATGCGCTGGAGATCGGCCACGAAGGCCGGTACGACATGTACGACCTCTTCATCGACCCGCCGGCGCCGCTCGTGCCCCGGCATCTCCGCCGCGAGGTGGACGAGCGCATGCTGCCGGACGGGGCCGTCCTGCGCCCCCTGGACATGGCCGGCGCCCGGCGCGTGATCGCCGATCTGGTGTCCCTGGGCGTGGAGGCCATCGCGGTCAGCCTGCTGCACGCCTACGTCAACCCGGCGCACGAGCGGGCGCTGGCCTCGCTCGTCGCCGAGGTCGCCCCCGGCGTGCCGGTGTCGTGCTCCTGCGACGTCGTGCCGGAGATCCGTGAGTACGAGCGCGCCTCGACCACCGTCGCCAACGTCTACGTGGCGCCGCTGATGGGGCGGTACCTGGAGGACCTGGAGCGCCGCCTCGCGGAGCAGGAGGTCCCCGGACAGCTCTACGTCATGCAGTCGTCGGGCGGCCTCGCGCTGCCCGGCGACGCCCGCCGGATCCCGGTCCGCCTGGTGGAATCCGGGCCGGCCGCGGGCGCCCTGGCCGCGGCCCAGGCCGCGCGGCAGCGCGGAGAGCCGCGGCTCCTGTCGTTCGACATGGGTGGCACGACGGCGAAGGCGTGCGTGATCGACGGAGGAGCGCCGCTGGTGGCCCGCGAGTTCGAGGTCGCGCGCGCCGACCGGTTCAAGAAGGGCTCGGGGTTGCCGATCCGCGTTCCGGTCATCGAGCTGATCGAGATCGGCGCCGGCGGCGGCTCGATCGCGCGCGTCGACCGCATGGGGCTGCTCAAGGTCGGCCCCGACAGCGCCGGCGCCGACCCCGGTCCCGCCTGCTACGGGCTCGGCGGCCGGCTGCCGACGGTGACGGACGCCGACCTGCTGCTCGGGTACCTCGACGCCGAGTTCTTCCTGGGCGGACGGATGCGCCTGGACGCCGGCGCGGCCCGGCGCGCCATCGAGGAGCACGTCGCCCGCCCGCTCGGCCTGGACGCCGTCGAGGCCGCGTGGGGCATCCACCGGGTGGTCAACGAGAACATGGCGGCGGCGGCGCGCATCCACGGCATCGAGCGCGGCCGCGACCTGCGCCGGTATCCCCTGTTCGCCTTCGGTGGCGCCGGGCCGGTCCACTGCTGGCAGGTCGCCCGCATCCTCAAGGTGCCGCGGATCCTGCTGCCCTTCGCCGCCGGCGCCATGTCGGCCTGGGGCCTCCTGGCGGCGCCGCTGGCCTTCGACTTCGTGCGCACGCGGCGCGAGCGGCTGGACGGGGCCGACTGGCCGGCCGTCAACGCGCTCTTCGACGCGATGGAGGGGGAGGGCCGCGCCCTGCTGCGGCGCGCCGGGGTCGCGGACGCCGACGTCACCGTGACCCGCGTCGCCGAGATGCGGTACGTCGGCCAGGGCCACGAGGTGGAGGCCGCGCTGCCGTCCGGCCGCCTGGATGCCGCCGGCCTGTCCACCATCCGCGAGGCGTTCGAGACCGCTTACCGGACGCTCTACCACCGCTTGCCGCAGGGCGTGCCGATCGAGGCCCTGAACTGGCGGGTCACGGTCGCCGGCCCACGCCCGGCCGTCGACTTCCGCGATTCCGGTCTGGCCGCGAGCGGGCGGCAAGCGGCGGGCGCCGGCAACGCTGCGGCGGGCCCGGCTGGCCGGACGGCGGCGGCGCTCGCGGCGGTGAAGGGCCGGCGGCGCGCCTGGTTCGCCGAGGCGGGCGGCTTCGTCGACACGCCGGTCTACGAGCGGTATGCGCTCGGCCCCGGCGCCACGTTCGGGGGCCCGGCCATCGTCGAGGAGCGCGAGTCCACCGCCGTCATCGGTCCCGGTGGACGATGCCGCGTGGACGACGGCCTCGCCATCGTGGTGGAGGTGGCGTGAGCGGGACCGGCATCGCGCGCGCGGGGAACGGGTCCACGCCGGCCGTGGTCGGCGTCATCGGGGACTTCACCCCCGCCAACGTCACTCACCGGCTGACGTGTTCAGCGCTCGAGCAGCTGGGGCTGGCCTACGAGTGGCGGGCGACGGACGCCGTCGGCGACGAGCCGGCCCGCGCGCTCGAGCCCTACGCCGGCCTCTGGATCGCGCCGGCCAGCCCCTATCGGAGCATGGACGGCGCGCTGGCCGCCATCCGCCACGCGCGCGAGCGCGGCGTGCCACTCGTGGGCACCTGAGGGGGCTTCCAGCACGCGATCGTCGAGTTCGCGCGCAACGTTCTCGGGTTCCGGGACGCCGATCACGAGGAGTCGAGGCCGGAGGCGTCTCGGCTCGTGGTGACGGCGCTCGCCTGCTCGCTCGTCGGCCAGCAGCAGCGCGTGACCATCCGACCGGGCACGCTCGCGGCACGGCTCTACGGCGCGCTCGAGGCCGTCGAGGACTACTACTGCAACTACGGCGTGAATCCCGCCTACGCGGCCATGCTGGACGGCGCCGGCCTGCGGATCAGCGGCACCGGGGCCGGGGGCGAGGTGCGGATCGTGGAGATCCCCGGCCACCCCTTCTTCGTGGCCACGCTCTTCCTCCCGCAGGCGCGCGCTCAGCCCGGCTCGCCCCACCCCGTGGTGGCCGGCTTCGCGGCGGCCGTCGGCGCCCGCCACGCCGGGGCCGGAGCGCGCGCGTGACGCCCGCGCCGCCCGCCCCCGAGCGCGGCGCGTCGCCGGCCAGCCGCATGGACCCCGTCACCCTCGAGATCCTGTGGAGCCGCCTGGTCGGCGTGGTGAACGAGCAGGCGACGGCGCTGCAGCGCACGTCGTTCACCTCGATCGTGCGCGAGGCCGGCGACCTGTCGGCCGGGGTCTTCGACCGCCGTGGCTGGATGGTGGCCCAGGCGGTCACCGGCACCCCGGGCCACATCAACTCGATGGCGCTGGCGATGAAGCACGTCCTCGCCGCGCATCCCGTCGACACGCTGCGGCCGGGCGACGTGCTGATCACGAACGATCCCTGGAAGACGTCGGGGCACCTGAACGACGTGACGATCGTCTCGCCGGTGTTCCGGGGTGACCGGTGCGTCGCCGTGTTCGCCTCCACCTGCCACACCGCGGACATCGGCGGCCACGTGTTCTCCGCCGAGGCGCGCGAGGTGTACGAGGAAGGGCTGTTCATCCCCATCATGAAGCTCTACGAGGCCGGCCGCCCTGACGAGTCGCTGATGGCCCTGGTGCGCGCCAACGTGCGCCTGCCCGACATGGTCCTCGGCGACTTCCACGCCCAGGTCGCGGGGGGCGCCGTCGGCGGCGAGCGGCTGCTCGAGTTCATGGACGAGTTCGGGCTGGAGCGGCTGGAGCCGCTCGCCGACGAGATCGTGTCGCGGACCGAGCGCGCGATGCGGCAGGCCATCCGCGCGCTGCGGCCGGGGGTGTACGAGCACGCCGTGACCTCCGACGGCTTCGACGAGCCGATCACGATCCGCGTGCGCTGCGAGGTGCGCGGCGACGCGCTGTCGATCGACTACGCCGGCTCGTCGCCGGCCAGCCGGCGCGGCATCAACGTGGTGATGAACTACACGGAGGCCTACACGACCTATGGTGTGAAGGTCATCGTGAGCCCCGACGTGCCGAACAACGAGGGCGCCTTCCGCCCGCTGCGCATCAGCGCTCCGGAGGGCTCGATCCTCAACGTCCGCCCGCCCGCCGCGGTGGCGGCCCGGCACGTCATCGGCCACTTCCTGCCCCACGTGATCGCCGGCGCGCTGGGCCAGGCGCTGCCCGACCGCGTGATGGCCGAGGGCTCGGCGAACATCTGGGGCGTCCAGGTGGCCGGGCGCGACCCGGGCGGCCGCCCGTTCACGCACGTCTTCTTCGCCTCGGGAGGGACGGGCGGCCGCCCGGGCAAGGACGGGCTGAGCGCCACGGCCTTCCCGTCGGGCGTGCTGGGCACGCCGGTGGAAGTGCTCGAGACCGTCGCGCCGCTGCTGGTGGAGCGCAAGGAACTGAGGCCGGGCTCGGGCGGCCCCGGCAAGTACCGCGGCGGCCTCGGCCAGACCATCGCCTTCCGCGTCCGAACCCAGGAGCCCTTCACCTGCTCCGTGCTCTGCGACCGCACCCGCACACCCGCCCGCGGCTTCCTCGGCGGAGACCCCGGCGCCCTCGGCGAAGTCCTGATCGACGGCATGCAGCCCTCCAACCCCAAGGGCGAGCAACTACTCCCGCCCGGCGCCCTCGTCGAAGTCCGCCTCCCGGGCGGCGGCGGCTACGGCCCAGCCTCCGACCGCGACCCCGCCCTCCGCGAGAGAGACCGTCTCGAAGGCTACGCCTGACCCCGAGCGCTCACCACGCGCCGTTCGTGCGGCAGGCGCATCACCGCTTCGCGATCCGCGACCGTAGTTTCCGAAGCCGCCATCGCGTGGGCGCTCGGCCGCCGCCCACGCCTCGCCGTCGCATGAGCCTGGGGTGTAGACCTCCGAGGGAGGCCGGGGTGGGGCGGGGGGTCCCTCCCCGGGACCGTGTCTTCTGGGGGCAGACGGAGCCGCTGACGGGAACAGCGTGGCTCGCCGGCAGGCGCAACGCGAAGTGGATAGCGTGTCCCGGGGAGGGACCCCCCGCCCCACCCCGGCCGGCGACAGGTCGCCGACTACAGCCGACCGTACTCCTTGAGCCGCCGGTAGATCGTCCGCCGGGAGATGCCGAGCACCCGCGCCGCCTCTTCCTTGTCGTTGTTGTGCACCGCGAGCGCTCGCAAGATCAGATCCTTCTCCACCTCGGCGAGGGTCGGCACGCTCTTGCTGTCCAGCGCCGTCGGCGCCGGGGCCACCGCCGCGCGGGCGGCCAGGCTCGGCAGGTCGGCGAGCGTGATGTGCTCCCGGGCGCCCAGGGCGAACGCGCGCTCGATCAGGTTCTCGAGCTCACGGACGTTGCCCGGAAAGTCGTAGCCGTTGAGCGCGGACAGCGCGTCGGGCGTGATGCCGCGGACGTCCCGCCGGAAGCGCTTGTTGAAGCGGCGGATGAAGTGGTTCACCAGCGGCGGGATGTCGTCGCGCCGCTCGCGCAGCGGCGGCAGCACCAGGCGGATGACGTTGAGCCGGTAGAACAGGTCCTGGCGGAACGTGCCGGCGTTCATCGCCTGCTCCAGGTTGCGGTTCGTGGCCGCGATGACCCGCACGTCGACCGGATAGGCCTTGGTGGAGCCCACGGGCCGCACCTGCATCTCCTGGAGCACCCGCAGCAGCTTGACCTGCAGCTCGGGCGGCAGCTCGGCGATCTCGTCCAGGAAGATGGTGCCCTCGTTGGCGCCCCGGAAGAGGCCGAGGGCGTCGGCGACGGCCCCCGAGAACGCGCCCCGCACGTGGCCGAAGAACTCGGATTCCAGCAGATCCCGGGGAATCGCGCTGCAGTTGACGGGAATGAACGGCCCCTTGGCCCGGGCCGACAGCCGGTGGATGGCCGCCGCGACCAGTTCCTTGCCGGTGCCGCTCTCCCCCTCCACCAGGACCGGCGAATCGGTGACGGCGACCTTGCCGATGATCTCCTTGGTCCGCTGCATCACCGGCGAGCTGCCGATGAGCTCGTTGACGGTGAGCTCCTCGCCCAGCCGCGCCCGCAGCGAGTGCACCTCGCCCCGCAGGAAGCGCCGCTCCATGAGCCGCTGCATCAGCATCCGCAGCTCGTCGAGGATCAGCGGCTTCGACAGGTAGTCGTAGGCGCCCTCCTTGAGGGCCTCGATCGCCGACGAGATGGTCGGGTAGCCGGTCATGATGACGACCTCGATCGACTCGTCCCGCTTCTTGATCTCGCGGAGGAGGTCGAGACCGCTCATCTCCGGCATGCGGACGTCGGTCAGGGCCGCGTCGAACACCTGCGTCTTGAGGGCCTCGACGGCCTCCTGCGCCGTGTTCGCCGTGGTGACCTGGTAGCCCCACTGCGTGAGCGCCTCCTGCAGCAGCATCAGGATCGAGCGCTCGTCGTCGACGATGAGGACCCGCGCGGGTTGCACTGTGAAACCAACTTACCACGATGGGGGTGCCAACTTGACAAGCTTTATTTGAGGCGTTCCTTGCGCCGGAGCGTCCGGCATGTTAGCGTTTGGGTTGACTTTTTAGGGGAGGAGAAAACCAGCTCATGGCTGACGCCGCGACCGTCCACCTCACCGAGCAGAACTTCGACGAGGCCCTGGTCGCCAACCAGGGCGTGCTGATGGTGGACTTCTGGGCCGAGTGGTGCGGTCCGTGTCGGGCGATCGCGCCGGTGCTGGACGAGCTGGTGCGCGGCTCCGCCGGTCGGGTGTCTCTCGCGAAGGTGAACGTCGACGAGAACCCGGGTCTGGCGGCCCGGTACGGGATCCGGTCGATCCCCACGATCCTGTTCGTGAAGGACGGCAAGGTCGTGGACCAGGTGATCGGCGCCGTGCCGAGGACGCAGCTCCAGAAGAAGCTCGACTCCCTGGCCTGAGCCTGGCGCCGAGGCGCCGAACGTATCAGTACCGGCGGTATAGCTGTCCCGTCGCTGTCGCCTACCCGTGACGAGTTTCGGGCGCTCGCGGGGCAGGGAAATCTCGTCCCTGTCTACGCCGAGCTGCCCGCCGATCTCGACACGCCGCTCTCGGCCTATCTGAGGCTGCGTCCCGGGCCCTACGCGTTCCTGCTCGAGTCGGTGGAGGGCGGCGAGAAGTGGGCGCGCTACTCGTTCCTCGGCACCGATCCTCTCATGGTACTGAGCGCCAAGAACGGCCGCCTGACCCTGCGGCGCGCCGGCGGCCGCGTGGTCGAGCGGCTCCCGGACGGCAACCCCCTCGACGCGTTGCGGACCCTGCTCCGCGAGTTCCAGCCAGTGGCCGTGCCCGGCCTGCCGCGCTTCCAGGGCGGTGCGGTGGGCTACTTCGCCTACGACATGGTCCGCCACATGGAGCGGCTGCCAGCCACCGCCCACGACGACCTCGGGCTGGCCGATGCCGTCTTCATGTTCACCGACACGCTGATCGTGTTCGACAACCTGCGGCACCGGCTGCTCGTCATCGCCAACGCCCGCATCGAGGGCCGGGACGACGCCTCGGTCGACCAGGCCTACGACCGTGCGGCGCTGCGCATCGGCATGACCCTCGCCAAGCTGGGCCGCCCGGCGCGGCCCCCGGCGCCCCTGGCGCTCGCGGCGCCTGGCCCGCTCGTGGCGCTGGGCGAGGACGGCTTCACGTCGACCATGGACGAGGCCGCGTACGTCGAGGCGGTGCGCCGGGCCAAGGAGTACATCGCCGCCGGGGACGCCTATCAGATCGTCGTCTCCCGGCGTCTGGACTGTCCGCTGCCGGCCGATCCCTTCACGATCTACCGGGCGCTGCGGACGATCAATCCCTCCCCGTACCTCTTCTTCCTGCGGCTCGGTCGGGCCACGATCGTGGGCTCCTCGCCCGAGGTGCTGGTCCGGCTGGAGGGCGAGCGGGTGGAGGTGCGTCCCATTGCCGGGACGTTCCCGCGGGGCGCCACGGAGGCCCAGGACAGGGCCATCGAGGACGCGCTGGTGGCCGATCCCAAGGAGCGGGCCGAGCACGTGATGCTCGTGGACCTCGGGCGATACGACGTCGGCCGGGTGGCCACGCTGGGCTCGGTGAAGGTCACCGAGTTCATGGCCATCGAGCGGTACTCGCACGTGATGCACCTCGTGAGCCACGTGGTCGGCACGCTCAAGCCCGGCGCCGACGCCCTCGACGTGCTGCAGGCCTGCTTCCCGGCCGGCACGCTGACGGGGGCGCCGAAGATCCGGGCGATGGAGATCATCGACGAGCTCGAGCCGACGCAGCGCGGCCCCTACGGCGGCGCCGTCGGCTACATCTCGTACTCCGGCAATCTCGACTCCTGCATCACCATCCGCACCGTGGTCTGCCACGACAACCGCGCCTCGATCCAGGTGGGCGCCGGCATCGTGGCGGACTCGGACCCCAAGACCGAGTGGCTCGAGACCTGCTCCAAGGCCCGGGGGCTCGTGCTCGCCCTCCGCATGGCCGGCACGACGGCGCGCCTGTGATTCTCGTCATCGACAACTACGACTCGTTCACCTACAACCTCGTCCAGTACCTCGGCGAGCTGGGCGCCGAGCTCGAGGTCGTCCGGAACGACCAGATCGACGTGCCGGCGATCGCTGCGCTCGGCCCCGAGCGCATCGTCATCTCTCCGGGCCCCGGCACGCCCGACGACGCCGGCGTCTCGCTCGCGGTCGTCCGCCAGCTGGGCGCCAGCATCCCCATCCTCGGCGTCTGCCTCGGCCACCAGGCCATCGGCCAGGCGTTCGGCGCGACGGTGGCCCGCGCGGGCCGGCAGATGCACGGCAAGGTGTCGCCGGTCGCCCACGACGACGCCGGCGTCTTCCGGGGGCTCGGCAACCCGTTCGTGGCGACCCGGTACCACTCGCTGGTCATCGTGCGCGACACGGTGCCGCCCGACCTGGAGGTCAGCGCGTGGGCCGAGGACGACGGCGAGATCATGGGCGTCCGCCATCGGCGCCTGCCGGTCGAAGGGGTGCAGTTTCACCCCGAGTCCATCCTCACGGTGGAGGGCAAGAAGCTGCTGCGGAACTTCCTGGAGAAATGACGCCGGGCCCCTCACCCGGAGGGCGGCTGACGGAGACCTCGCTCATCCAGGCGGTACGCCGGCGGACTGCGGCCGGCGGTGACGGCGTGCGGGTCGGCATCGGCGACGACTGCGCGGTGCTCGAGCCGGCCCCCGGTGCCCTCCTGATCGCCACCACGGACCTGCTCCTCGAGGACGTCCACTTCCGCCGCCGCTACGCCGAGCCCGCCGACATCGGGTGGAAGGCCGTGGCCGTGAACCTCTCGGACGTCGCCTCGATGGGCGCGCGCCCGCGCTGGGCCCTGGTGGCTCTCGCCTGTCCCGCCGGCACCACGCTCGACGAGGTGGAGGCGTTCTACGCCGGGGCGCTGGCCCTGGCCGGAGAGCACGGCGTGGCCATCGTCGGTGGTGACACGGCGTCCTCGCCGGCCGGCTGGCTCGTGAACGTGACCGTGCTCGGCGAGACGGCGCGCCGGCCCCTGCTGCGGTCCGGCGCCCGCCCCGGCGACGTGGTGGCCGTGACCGGCACCCTGGGTCGCTCGGCCGCCGGGCTGGCCGTCCTGGAGCGGCCGGCCGCCCCGGCCGGAATCGCTGCCGAGGCGCTGGCCGACTCGACGGCCGCCCACCTGCGACCGCGGCCGCGCGTCGCCGAGGGCCAGTGGCTGGGCGCCGTCGACGGCGTCACGGCCATGATCGACCTCTCCGACGGCCTGGCCACGGACCTGGCGCACGTCGCGCGCGAGAGCCGGGCCGGGGCGCGGGTGGACCTGGATCGGGTGCCGGTCGCCTCCGCGACCCGCGCGGTGGCCGAGCGGCTCGGCGCCGACGCGCTCGCCTGGGCCACCGGCGGTGGTGAGGACTACGAGCTGCTCGTGGTCTGCGATCCGTCGGCCTTCGAGTCCCTGAGGGCCGGGCTGGTGCGGGCGACCGGGACGGCGCTGACCCGGGTGGGCGAGATGACGGCGGGCTCGGGCGTCACCTGCGTCGACGCCGGTGGGCGCGCCCGTGCCATCCAGCCCGGCTTCGAGCACTTCGTGTCCGGCCGGCGGAGCGCGCGGAGGCGCCCGGCGTGACGGACGGCGTCGTGCTGCGGCTGCTCCTGCTGGCCGTCCTGGTCGCCTGCTCGGCCATCCTCACCGGCGCCGAGGCCGCCTACTTCTCGCTCGGGCGCGCCCGCCTGCGCCGCGTGACCGGCGAGGGGGAGGGCGCGCCCGGCGGCGCCCCGCTCATCGAGCGCCCGCACGACCTGCTGGTGACGCTGCTGGTCGGCATCACGTTGATCAACATCGGCGCGGCGGCCCTGGCCGCCACGGTGGCCGAGGACCTGTTCGGCACGCAGTGGGGGCTCGTGGCCGAGATCCTCGGCATGATCCTGCTCCTGACCACGTTCGGCGAGGTGCTGCCGATGACCCTCGCCGTGAAGCATCCCGAGCGGTTCCTGGCCGTCGTGCGCGTGCCGGTGGGCTGGCTGGGCCGGCTCCTGGCCCCGGTCCGCGTGGTGCTCGCCGGGCTGACCGCGCTCACCGTGCGGCTCATCGGCCGCGACCACCAGGCCCAGGGCGAGCTGACCGCCGAGGAGCTCCGGACGCTGGTCGACGTCGGCGCCAGCGAGGGCGTGGTGGAGCGCGAAGAGCGGGAGATGATCCACAAGGTCTTCGAGCTCGAGGACACGCTCGTGCGTTCCATCATGGTGCCCCGCACCGACATGTTCTGTCTGGACGTGGCCACGCCGGTGGAGGCCATCCTGCCCGCGCTGCGGGAGAACCTGCACTCGCGCGTACCCGTCTACGAGGGCTCCATCGACGTCATCGTCGGCATCCTCTACACGAAGGACCTGCTGCCGTACCTCGACGGCCTGCCGCCGGGCTTCGTGCTGCGGGAGCACCTGCACCCGCCCTACTTCGTGCCGGAATCCAAGCGGGCCGACGTCCTGCTCCAGGAGCTGCAGGCCAAGCGGCTGCACATGGCCATCGTGGTGGACGAGTACGGCGGCACCGCCGGCCTGGTGTCGCTGGAGGACCTCATCGAGGAGCTGGTCGGCGAGATCGCCGACGAGTACGACGAGCCGGAGCGGCTGATCCAGCGGCTGGACGCGACGACGTACCGGGTCGCCGGCAAGCTGCCCATCGACGAGCTGAACGCGGCCACGGGGCTCAGCGTGTCGAACAAGACCTACGACACGGTGGGCGGCTGGGTGCTGGACGTCTTCGGCCGGGTACCGCGCAAGGCCGAGCGGGTCGAGGCCGCCGGCGTCACCCTGACCGTCGAGAAGGTGGAGCGCACGCGCGTGGTGGAGGTGCTGGTCTCCCTGCGCAAGCCCGCCAACGGGGAGGCCGCGGCGTGAGTCTCCTCTGGCTCGCCGGCTTCTGCCTGCTCGCGACGATGTTCTTCTCGGCCGCCGAGATGTCGTTCATCGCCGCCAACCGCCTGCGCCTGCGCCACCTGGCCGAGGAGGGCGACGCGACGGCCGCCGAGTACCTGGCCGCGTTCCGGAACCCCGAGCGCTCGCTGTCGACGGCCATGATGGGCGTGACCATCGCCCACGTCGTGGCCTCGTCGGCGGCGACCTTCGGGCTGCTGCCCGTGCTGGGCGGGGCGGCGCCGCTGGTGGTGACGGCCGTGCTGACTCCCGTGATGCTCGTGTTCGGCGAGATCATCCCGAAGGCGGTGGCCCGCGAGTGGGCCACGCCGCTCGTGCTGCGCCTGTACCGGCTGCTCACGTGGTCCGCCGTGCTGCTGGCCCCGTTCGTGGCCTTCGCGAACCTGGTGGTCGGCGGACTCTTGAAGGCGTTCGGCGGCCGGCCGGCGCCGATCCGTCAGTTCGTGTCGCGGGAGGAGCTCAAGGCCCTGCTGTCGATGGAGCCCGGCGAGGCCGACGTCACCACCCAGGAAGCGGAGATGATCGACAAGATCTTCGACCTGGGCGAGACGACGGTGCGGGAGATCATGGTCCCGCTGGTCGACGCCGCGCTCCTGCCGGAGTCGGCGACGCCTCGCGACGCCATCGCGCTCATCCGCGAGCGCGGCTTCTCGCGCATCCCGATCTACCGCCAGCGCGAGAGCAACGTGGTCGGCATCGTGGCCGCCATGGACCTGCTCAGCCGCGGTGCCGGCGCCGGCCGGCTGGACGCGCTCATGCGCCAGCCGTACTATGTGCCGGAAACCAAGCGGATCGACGATCTGCTGCGCGAGATGCAGCGCGGGCGCGTCTACATGGCGGTGGTGGTCGACGAGTACGGCGGCGCCACCGGGATCGTGACGCTCGAGGACATCATCGAGCAGATCGTCGGGGAGATCCGCGACGAGCACGACCGCGAGCCGACGTCCGTCGAGCGCCTGCCCGACGGCTCGTACTGGGTGGCCGCGCGCATGAACATCGACGAGCTGAACGAGGCGCTCGACTGGGCGCTGCCCAAGCACGACTACGAGACCGTGGCCGGGCTGGTGCTGGCGCATCTCGGGCGCATCCCGCGCCGCGGCGAGCAGTTCCAGGTGCCCGGCTACGCGATCACCGTGCTCGACGCGGACACGCGGCGGGTGTCGGCCGTGAAGATCGCGCCGGTCAGGCCGGTCGCCGGCGCCCCCCGCTAGCACGCCCGTCAACCACGCAGCATCCCAAGGAGGCGCGCATGGCTGGCAAGATGGTCGAGTTCCCCTCGAACGGCGGCACGACGGCGGGCTACCTGGCCACCCCCGCCGCGGGCAAGGGTCCCGGCGTCCTGGTGATCCAGGAGTGGTGGGGTCTCGTGAACCACATCAAGAGCGTCTGCGACCGCTTCGCCGCCGAGGGCTTCACCGCGCTGGCGCCCGACATGTACCACGGCGAGACGGCCAGCGAGCCCGACGGCGCGGGCAAGCTCTTCATGGCCCTCAACATCGCCCAAGCCGAGAAGGACCTCCGCGGCGCCGTCGACTACCTGGCGCAGCAGTCGTCGAGCCGCAAGGTCGGCGCGGTGGGCTTCTGCATGGGTGGCCAGCTGGCGCTCTTCGCCGGCACCGTGAACCCGAAGGTGGGCGCGGTCGTGGACTTCTACGGCATCCACCCCAACGTGAAGCCCGAGTACGCGAAGCTGCAGGGCCCCGTGCTCGGGCTGTTCGCGGCCAAGGACCAGTTCGTGAAGCCCGACGACGCCCGCGCCGTGGACGCGGCCATCAAGAAGGCCGGCAAGCAGTCGGAGATCCACATCTACCCCGACGTGGATCACGCCTTCTTCAACGACGAGCGGCCCGACGCGTACAACAAGGCCGCCGCCGACGACGCCTGGCGGCGCACGCTGGCGTTCTTCCGGAAGCACGTGGCGTAGCTCGTCGGAGGGGGCCGTCGAGGCCCCCTCCGAGACCTCCCCGGGGCGGACACGCTCCTCGCCGGCGCCAGGGACACGGCGGGCGGGGAGCGGAGGGCTAGGCCGAGGCGGCGGCCTTCTGCTTCCTCTTGCCCCGGCCGGCCGCACCGGCCTCGCGCTTGCCCTCGCCCTTCGGCGCCTTCTCCTTCTTGGCGTCCTTGCCCTTGCCGTCGGGCGGGGTCTCGGCGCGGTCCACCAGTTCGAGGTACACCATGGGCGCGGCGTCGCCGGGGCGCGGCCCCCGCTTGAGGATCCTCGTGTAGCCGCCGTTGCGGTCGGCGAACCGCGCGGCGATCGTGTCGAACAGCCGTCCCACGACCTCGGCGTCGGGGACCATCGACAGCGCCTGCCGGCGCGCGTGGAGGCTCTCGCGCTTGGCCAGCGTGACCATGCGATCGGCCAGCGGCCGGACGGCCTTGGCCTTCGTCTCCGTGGTGGTGATGCGCTCGTGGCGGAACAGCGACACGAGCAGGTTCCGCAGCAGCGCCGTGCGGTGCTCGCCGACCCGCCCGAGCCGGTACCTGTGGGCGCGATGCCTCATCAGAGCGCTCCTTGTGCGGCCGTCACCGGACGGTGCCGCGGTTCAGCGCGCCCAGGACGTTGGGATCGATGCGCATGCCGAGCGACAGGCCGAGCGCGGCGAGGGCCGTCTTGATCTCGTCGATGGACTTCTCGCCGAGGTTCTTCACCTGTTCGAGGTCCATCTCCGTCTTCTGGGCGAGATCCGCCACGAGGTGGATCTCGGCGTTCTTCAGGGCGTTGATGGCGCGGGCCGGCAGCGGCAGCTCCTCCAGCTGCTTGCCCAGCGCCTCGCGGAGGTACTCCTCGCTCGAGGCGCCCTCCACCTCGGCCTCCTCCTCGGCCACGCCGATCGTGAGCGGGCTGTAGTGGCCCTTCAGGAAGGTGGCGGCGCGCTCCAGCGCGTCGTCGGGGCCGACCACGCCGTTCGTCCAGATCTCGAGGATGAGCTTCTCGTAGTCGGTGATCTTGCCGAGCCGGGACATCTCGACGTTGTAGGCCACCCGCGTGATCGGCGAGTAGGCGGCGTCGAGCGGGACGGCGCCGGCCGGCGCCGGCGCCACCTTGCGGTCGGCGGCCTCGTAGCCCCGGCCGACCCCGATCCCGATCTCCAGGCCGACCCGGGCGCCGGCGTCGACCGTGAAGAGGTGCACCTCGGGATTCACGATCTCGATGTCCGTCTCCGGGACGTCGGCCCCGGTCACCGTCCTCGGGCCCACGATGTCCAGGCGCACCACGCGCGGCTCGCCCGACGGCACCTGGACGGCGAGTTTCTTGAAGTTCAGGACCACGTCGGTGGTGGCCTCCGCGATGCCGGGGATCCTGGCGTCCGGACTCCTCAGCCCGTCGACCTTCACCCACGACACGGCACCGCCGGGCACGATGGCGAGCAGCGTCCGGCGCAGCGAGTGGCCCACCGTGAGCGCGTAGCCCTTCTCGAAGGGCTCGGCGACGAGGCGGCCGTACCGCTCGCTGAGGAGCTCCCACTCGACCTTGCGCGGCTTCTGGAACGGAATGCGCGGCATGACGGCTCCTGCTACTTGCTGTACAGCTCGACGATGAGCTGCTCCGACACGGGAATCTGGATGTCCTCCCGCAGCGGCACGCTGCGGACGGTGCCCTTGCGGCCCTCGGGATCGATTTCCAGCCACTGCGGCACGCCGCCCCGCCCCGCGTTCACGTTGTCGTCGACGCGGGCGGCCAGCTTGGACGTGGGCCGGAGCTGCACGACGTCGCCGACCTCGGTGAGGTACGACGGCACCGAGACCTTGCGCCCGTTGACCTGGAAGTGGCCGTGGGCCACCATCTGCCGCGCCTCCCGCCGCGAGGCCGCGAAGCCCAGCCGGTGCACGACGTTGTCCAGGCGCAGCTCGAGCAGCCGGAGGAGGTTCTCGCCGGTCACGCCCTTCTCCCGCTCCGCCCGCTCGAAGTAGCGCCGGAACTGCTGCTCCAGCACCCCGTAGATGCGCTTGGCCTTCTGCTTCTCGCGCAGCTGCACGCCGAAGGCCGTGAGCTTGCCGCGGTTGAGGCCATGCTGCCCGGGCGGGTAGTTGCGCCGCTCGATGGCGCACTTGTCGGTGAAACAGCGGGCGCCCTTGAGGAAGAGCTTCATGCCCTCGCGGCGGCACAGGCGGCACTTGGCGTCGCGGTATCGCGCCATGCGCGCCCCCTACACCCGCCGCCGCTTCGGCGGCCGGCAGCCGTCGTGCGGGATCGGCGTCACGTCACGGATGGCGGTGATCTCGAGGCCCACCGCCTGGAGCGACCGGATGGCCGCCTCGCGGCCGGCGCCCGGCCCCTTCACGAACACCTCGATCGACTTCAAGCCGTACTCCATCGCTTTGCGGGCGGCCGCCTCGGCCGCCGTCTGGGCCGCGAACGGCGTGCTCTTGCGCGAGCCCTTGAACCCGGCGCTGCCCGCGCTCGACCACGCCACCACGTTGCCGGTCTTGTCGGTGAGCGTCACGATCGTGTTGTTGAAGGTCGCCTGGATGTGGGCGACGCCGGTGCGGACCTCGCGGCGCTCGCGCCGCTTGCCGCCCTTCTTGCGTGGGGCCTGGGGCTGCTGGTCGGCCATGGCCTAGGCTCCCGCCTTCCGGGGCGCGGCTGCGGCAGGGGCCGCCGCCGGCGCGGCCGCCGCGGTGGGCTTCTTCTTCACCATCACGCCCTTGCGCGGCCCCTTCCGGGTCCGGGCGTTCGTGTGCGTGCGCTGCCCGCGCACGGGCAGCCCCTTGCGGTGGCGGATGCCACGGTAGGCGCCGATGTCCATGAGGCGCTTCACGTTCATGGACACGTCGCGCCGCAGGTCGCCCTCGACCTTCAGCTCGCGCTCGATGATCTCCCGCACGCGGGCCGTCTCGTCGTCGCTCCAGGCCTTGACCCGCTTGCCGGGGTCGACCCGGGCCTGATCGAGCACCCGGAGCGCGGTCGGCTGTCCGATGCCGTAGACGTACGTCAGGGCGATCTCTCCCCGCTTCTCCCGCGGCAGATCCACTCCCGCCACTCGCGCCATGTCCCTTCTCCTCTATCCTTGCCGCTGCTTGTGCCGCGGGTTCTTGCAGATCACGCGCGTCACACCGCTCCGCTTCACGACCTTGCAGTGCTCGCAACGCGCCTTCACCGACGGTCTCACCTTCATCGCTGATCCGTCCTCGCCTCGGTTCGGGCGCCGGCTCGGCCGGCGCCATCCCTCCCGGGCTACTTGAACCTGTACGTGATACGGCCCCGCGACAGGTCGTAGGGCGACAGCTCGACCTTCACCCGGTCACCGGGCAGGATCCGGATGAAGTTCATCCGCATCTTGCCGCTCACGTGGGCCAGCACCCGGTGGCCGTTCTCGAGCTCCACCCGGAACATCGCGTTGGGCAGGGGCTCCACCACCGTGCCCTCGACCTCGATCGCGTCTTCTTTGGCCATCTCAGCCCCGCATCACCATCGTTCCACCCACCGCCGCGCCCTCGCTCCCGGCCAGTCCCGCCCCGGCACCTCAGCCCCCCGCTCGAGGCGCGGCCGCGCCGCCGCCCGCCGGCGCCCGGCGCGTGAGCACGTCCGGTCCACCGTCGGTCACGGCGATCGTGTGCTCGAAGTGCGCGGCGAGGCTGCCGTCCCGGGTGACGGCCGTCCAGCCGTCGTCGAGGATCCGCACGTCGTGGCCGCCCATCGTCACCATGGGCTCGATCGCCAGGACCATGCCGGCCTTGAGCGCCGGGCCGCGCCCGGGGTCGCCGAAGTTCGGCACCTGGGGCTCCTCGTGCAGCGCCCGGCCGATGCCATGTCCCACGAAGGCACGGACCACCGAGAGCCCGTGGCGCTCGACGTGCTGCTGCACGGCGTGCGAGACGTCGCCCAAGCGCCGCCCGGGACGGCACTGCGCGATGGCCTGCTCGAGGCTCTCGCGGGTCACGTCCAGGAGCCGCTGCACGTCGGGCTCCACCTCGCCGAGCGCCATGGTGAAGGCGCAGTCCGCGTAGTAGCCCTCGACGATGCACCCGAGGTCGAGTCCGACGATGTCGCCTTCCTTCAGCCGGCGGTGCGCCGACGGGATGCCGTGCACGACCTCGTCGTTGATGGACACGCACACCGTGGCCGGGAAGCCGCGGTAGCCCTTGAACGCCGGCCGGGCGCCGCGCTCGGCGATGAAGCTCTCGACCTCCTCGTCGATCTCGAGCGTCGACATGCCGGCCTTCACGCAGGCGCGCAGCCGGTCCGTCAGGTCGGCCAGGACGAGGCCGCCCCGCCGCATGAGCTCGATCTCCCGGGGGGACTTCAGGACGATCATCCCGCCACCCCCGCGGCGCGCCGGATCGCGGCCTGGACGGCCTCGATGGTGCCCTCGCCGCCGACCGTCGCCAGCAGCCCCCGGCCACGGTAGTAGTCCAGCAGGGGCGCGGTCTGGTCGGCGTAGACCTTTAGCCGGTGCCGGACCGTGGCCTCGCTGTCGTCGCTCCGCTGGACCAGGCCCGCCCCGCACCGGTCGCACACGCCCTCGCGCCGGGGCGGCGCCGACACCACGTGGTAGGTGGCTCCGCAGGCCGGGCAGACGCGGCGGCCGGTCAGCCGGCGGAGGAGCTCGGCCTCCGGGACGTCGAAGTAGACGACGCGGTCCAGCGTCACTCCGAGCTCGCGCAGCAGCCGGTCGAGCGCCTCGGCCTGCGGGATCGTCCGCGGGAAGCCGTCCAGCACGAAGCCCTGCTTGGCGTCCGGCTTGCCGAGCCGCTCGGCGATCAAACCGACGATCACGTCGTCCGGCACCAGCGCCCCCCGGTCCATGAACGACCGGGCGGCGAGGCCGAGCGGGGTGCCGGCGCTCACGGCCTCGCGCAGCATGTCGCCCGTCGCGACCTGGGGCACGCCGTGCGCGCGCGCCAGCTCGCGGGCCTGCGTGCCCTTGCCGGCGCCCGGGGGGCCGAGGAAGACGAGCCGCACCGGCGTCGCCACCGCGGTCATGTCCTCCCGAAGGCGCCGGAGCGCGAGCGCGACTTCTTGAGGAAGCCCTCGTAGTTGCGCATGAGCAGGTGGGACTCCATCTGGCGCACGGTGTCCAGCGCGACGCCGACGACGATCAGCAGGCTCGTGCCGCCGAAGTAGAACGGCACGTTGAACCAGCGGATCAGGAAGTCCGGCAGCACGGAGATGATGGCCAGGAAGAGGGCCCCCGGCAGGGTGATGCGGGTCAGGACGTGGTCGATGTATTCCGCCGTCTTCTTGCCGGGCCGGACGCCGGGAATGAAGCCGCCGTACTTCTTCATGTTGTCGGCCAGGTCCACCGGGTTGAACACGATGGCCGTGTAGAAGTACGCGAAGAAGACGATCAGGGCCATGTACAGCACGGTGTACGTGAAGCGCCCCGGGCTCAGCGCATCGGCCATGGCCTGCATCCACGGATGCGGGATGAAGTTCGTCAGCGTCGCCGGGAACAGGATCAGCGACGAGGCGAAGATGACCGGGATGACGCCGGCCGTGTTGATCCGGAGGGGGATGTGCGTGGACTGTCCGCCGTACACGCGCCGGCCCACCACCCGGCGGGCGTACTGCACGGGGATCTTGCGCTGCCCCTCCTGCATCAGCACGACCGCCGCCGTCACCGCCAGCATCAGCAGGCACAGCGCGCCGAACACGAACAGCTTCATCTCGCCGGTCGTGATCAGCGTGTAGGAGGCGACGATGGCCGAGGGCAGTCGCACGACGATGCCCGCGAAGATGATCAGGGAGATGCCGTTGCCGATCCCCTTCTCGGAGATCTGCTCGCCGATCCACATGATCAGCGCCGTGCCGGCGGTGAGGGTGATCATGGTCATGAGGCGGAAGCCCCAGCCCGGGGACGGCACGATCGGCGTGCCGGTCGGCGTGGGGATGCCCCGCTCCAGGCCGTAAGCGATGCCCAGGGCCTGCACCGCGGACAGGACGATGGTGCCGTAGCGCGTGTACTGCGTGATCTTCTTGCGCCCCGCCTCGCCCTCCTTGGCCAGCCGCTCCAGCGCCGGGACGACCACGGTGAGCAGCTGCAGGATGATCGACGCGGAGATGTACGGCATGATGCCGAGCGCGAAGATCGACAGCCGGCGCAGGTTGCCGCCGGAGAACAGGTCGACCATGCCCAGCAGGCCCTGCTGCATCTGGTCGAAGAACTGGGCTAGGGCGTGGCCGTCGATCCCCGGCGTCGGCACGTGGGCGCCCAGCCGGTAGGCCACCAGCAGGCCCGCCGTGAAGAGCAGACGCCGCTTGAGCTCCGGGATCTTGAAGACGTTCTGGAAGCTCTGCAGCCCTTCGATCACGAGGTCACCGCATCCGTCCCGAGCAGCTCCACCCGGCCGCCCTTCTCGACGATCTTCGCCCGCGCCGACTCGCTGACGGCGTGGACCTTGACGGTGAGGGCGTGCGCCACCTCGCCGTCGCCGAGGAGCTTCACGCGGTCGCGATCGCGCCGCTTCACGAGCCCGGCGGCCACCAGCGCGTCGGGGTCGACCACGGCGCCGCCGGCGAAGCCGCCGAGCGACTTCAGGTTCACGATGGCGTGGACCTCTTTGCCGCCGTGCGGCAGGAAGCCGCGCTTGGGCAGGCGCCGGTACAGCGGCATCTGGCCGCCCTCGAAGCCCGACGTCTTGCCACCGCCCGAGCGAGCCTTGTGGCCCTTGTGGCCCTTCGTGGACGTCTTGCCGTGCCCGGAGGAGGGGCCGCGGCCGACCCGCTTGCGCCGCGTCCGGGCGCCCGGCGCGGGGCGCAGTTCGTCAAGCCTCATGGGTCACCTGCAACACGTGGGGCACCTTGGCGATCATGCCCCGGATGGTGGCGGTATCGGGATGCACGACGGACTGGTTCATCCGCCGGAGCCCCAGCGCCTTCACCGTCGCCTCCTGCTTGGGGGAGAGCCCGATGATGCTGCGCGTGAGCGTGACCTTAAGCGTCTTGCCGGCCACCGGCCGCCTCCTCGCCCCCGCTGTTGCCGTCGGTGCGCTTGCGCGCCGCGTGCAGGTCCTGGATGCGCCGGATCCGTCGCAGCGCGTCGATGGTGGCCTTCAGCACGTTGTGCGGGTTGTTCGAGCCGAGCGTCTTCGTCAGGATGTCCTGCACGCCGGCCGCCTCCAGCACCGGCCGCACCGCGCCGCCGGCGATGACGCCGGTCCCCGGCACGGCCGGCTTGAGGAACACCCGGCCGGCGCCGAAGTGTCCGGTGATCTCGCACGGGATCGTCGCGTCCCGCAGCGGCACGAAGATCAGGTCCTTCTTGGCGTGCTCGACGGCCTTGCGGATGGCCTCGGGCACCTCGTGGGCCTTGCCCAGGCCCACGCCGACGTGGCCGCGCCCGTCGCCCACCACCACCAGGGCGGTGAACGAGAAGCGGCGGCCGCCCTTGACGACCTTGGCCACCCGGTTGATGGACACCACCCGGTCGTTGAGCTCGAGCACGCTCGGATCGATCTTCGCTTCGGCCACGATCTCTCCTTAAAAAACGAGGCCGCCGGCCCGCGCGGCGTCGGCGAGCGCCTTCACGCGCCCGTGGTACTTGTACCCGCCCCGGTCGAACACCGCCCGCTCCAGCCCGCGGGCCTTCGCGCGCTCGGCGAGCAGCGCGCCGACGGCCCGGGCCGCCGCCACGTTGCCCCCGCGCCCGTGCTGCGTCCGGAAGTCCTTGCTCCGGCTGTCGGCCGCCACCAGCGTCCGGCCCGTCTCGTCGTCCACCAGCTGGGCGTAGATGTGGTTCAGGCTGCGGAACACCGCCAGCCGGGGCCGGACCGCCGTCCCGCGCACCGTGCGCCGCAGCCGCGCGTGCCGGAGATCGCGCTGGCTCCGCCGGTCCTTGATGATCATTTCGCGCCCGCCTTCTTGCCGACCTTGCGCCGGATGACCTCGTCGGCGTACTTGATGCCCTTGCCCTTGTAGGGATCGGGCTTGCGCAGGGCCCGCAGCTTGGCCGCCGTCTCGCCGAGCACGGCCTTGTCGGCCCCACGCAGCGTGATGGAGACCTGCTTGTCGATCTCCGCCGTCACGCCTTCCGGCAGCGGGAAGACCACGGGATGCGAGTAGCCGAGCGCCAGCTGGATGTTCCGGCCCTGCAGCTGGGCCCGGTAGCCGATGCCGACGATCTCCAGCTTGCGCTCGAAGCCGTCCTTCACGCCGTGCACCATGTTGGCGACCAGGGCGCGCGTCAGGCCGTGCAGCGCCCGCAGCGGGCGCTCGTCGCCGGCCCGGGTCAGGACCACGGCGCCGTTGTCCACCCGGGCGGTCAACCCGCGAGGCACCGGCTGGCTCAGCTTGCCCTTGGGGCCCTCGGCCCGGACGAGCCCGCCGTCCACCTGGACCTTCACGCCCTGGGGGATGACGATGGGCTTCTTGCCGATCCGTGACATGCCGCCTCCCTACCACACGTAGGCGAGCACTTCGCCGCCCACCTTCTGCTTGCGCGCCTCGCGGTCCGTGACCACGCCGCGCGAGGTCGACACGATGGTGACCCCCATGCCCGCCAGGATCGAGGGAATCTCGTCGTGCGTCACGTACACCCGGCGGCCGGGGGTCGACACGCGCACCAGCCCCGAGATCATCTGCTCGTTGCCGGGGCCGTACTTGAGATAGACACGCAGCGTGCCCTGCTTGCCGTCCTCGTCCAGCACGCGGTAGTTCTTGATGAAGCCCTCGGCTTTGAGGATGTCGGCGACCCGGACCTTGAGCTTCGAGGCCGGGATGTCGACCTTCTCGTGCTCGGCCCGGCTCGCGTTGCGGATGCGCGTGAGCATGTCGGCGATCGGATCGCTCCTCATGGCCGCCTCACCAGCTCGCCTTGACCACGCCGGGCACCTCGCCCTTGAGGGCCAGTTCCCGGAAGCACAGGCGGCACATCTGGAACTTGCGGAGGTAGCCGCGCGGGCGCCCGCACAGCCGGCAGCGATGGTACGCGCGCGTCCGGAACTTCGGGGGTTGCAGGGACTTCATGATGAGGGCGGTCTTGGCCATGCGCGGTTCTACTCCCTGAAGGGCATGCCCAGGTGCGTGAGGAGCGCGCGGGCGTCCTCGTCGGTCCGGGCCGTGGTGACGATGACGATGTCCATGCCGCGGACCTTGTCGACCTTGTCGTAGACGATCTCCGGGAAGATGAGTTGCTCGCGCAGGCCCAGCGCGTAGTTCCCGCGTCCGTCGAACCCCTTCGGCGGCACGCCCTTGAAGTCGCGCACCCGCGGCAGCGCGACGTTGAGCAGCCGGTCCAGGAACTCGTACATGCGCGCCCCGCGGAGGGTCACCTTGGCCCCGATCGCCACGCCCTCGCGCAGCTTGAAGTTGGCGATCGACTTGCGGGCGCGCGTGACGATGGGCTTCTGCCCGGTGATGGCCTGCAGGTCGGCGGTGGCGAAGTCCATCACCTTGGCGTTGTCGCGCGCGTCGCCCACGCCCATGTTGACGACGACCTTCTCGAGCCGCGGCACCTGCCAGGGGTTGGCGTAGCCACGCTCCTTCATGAGCGCCGGGATCACGGTCGACCGGAAGCGCTCCCGCAGCCGGGGCGGCACCTCTCCCGTGCCCTTCGGCCGCGTCTTGGCCGCCGGCGCCGCCGGGGCGCCGTCGCCCTTGCGCGGTTGCGGCCGGGCCGGGCCGCGCGCGCCCTGCGGCCTCGGCGTGGGAGTGCCCGTCGCTGGCTTGGCCATGGCTCCTAACCCCTGTCCACGGGCTCGCCGCACCGCTTGCACGTGCGGACCTTGCGCCCGTCGGCGAGCACCTTGATGCCGGTCCGCGAGGGCTTGTCGCAGCGGCCGCACACGAGCAGCACGTTGGAGAGCGCCAGCGCGCCCTCCCGCTCGATGATGCCGCCCTGCCGAAGCTTCTGCGTGGGCCGCTGGTGCTTCTTGACCATGTTGACCTTCTCGATCACCACCCGCGACGTGTCGCCGAGCACGCGGAGCACCTTGCCCCGCTTGCCGCGCTCGCGCCCCGCGATCACCGCCACCGTGTCGCCCCTGCGGACGTGCGCGCCTGCCATCAGATGACCTCCGGCGCCAGCGAGATGATCTTCGTGAACTGGCGCTCGCGCAGCTCGCGGGCGACCGGCCCGAAGATGCGGGTCCCCACGGGGTTCTCGTCGGGCTTGATGAGGACGACCGCGTTGCGGTCGAAGCGGATGTAGGAGCCGTCCCGGCGGCGAACCTCCTTCACCGTCCGCACCACGACCGCCCGGGCCACCTCGCCCTTCTTGACGGTGCCGTCGGGCGCCGCCTCCTTGACGGCGACCATGACGGTGTCGCCCAGCGAGGCGTAGCGCTTGTTGGCGCCGCCCATGACGCGGATGCACTGCACCTTCTTGGCGCCGGAGTTGTCCGCGACCTCGAGCATGGACCGTGGCTGGATCATCTATCGAAGCGCCTGCTCGTCCTGGGCGGTGGAGGACCGGCTGGACACCCGGGCGGTCGCGTCCGCCTTGACGATCTCGCGGATGCGCCACCGCTTCTCCCGGCTCAGCGGCCGCGTCTCCTCGATCACCACGCGGTCGCCGAGCCGGCTCTCGTTGCGCTCGTCGTGCGCCTTGAGCCGCTTCGCCGTCCGGACGACGCGCTGGTAGCGCGGATGCCGGTAGACGCGCTCGATCCGCACCACGCGCGTCTTGTCCATCTTGTCGCTGACCACGACCCCTTCCCGGGTCTTCCGCTCGCCCACGGCTCTAGCCTCGCTTCCTCGGTTTCGACTTCGTCGCCGCGGCTGCCGGCGTGCGGCGCCGCGCGGCCGGTCTGGCCGCGCGCTTCGCGGGCGCCGGCGCGGCCGCCACCGTCTCGGCCGGCGCCGCCCGGCGCTCGACCGTCGCGCGGGCCGCCGCCCCGTTGCGCTCGGCCAGGATCGTCTTGGCGCGCGCCAGGTCCCGGCGCGCCTGGGACAGCCGGGACGGATTCTTGGCCACGCCCATGGAGAGCTGGAAGCGGAGGTTGAAGACCTCCTCGGTCAGCTCCCGCATCTTCTGGAGCACCTCGTCCTCGCTCAGGTCCCGCCACTTCGCGGCCTTCATGCGTTGCCCTCAGAGTGCCCGGGCGCGGGTCACGAACTTCGTCGCGATGCCCATCTTCTGCGCCGCCGTCCGGAACGCCTCGCGCGCGGCGTCGGCCGGGACGCCTTCCATCTCGTAGAGGATGCGGCCCGGCTTCACCACGGCCACCCAGTCCTCGGGATTGCCCTTGCCCTTGCCCATCCGGGTCTCGGCCGGCTTCTTGGTGACCGGCTTGTCGGGGAAGATGCGGATCCAGATCTTGCCGCCGCGCTTGAGGCTGCGGGTGAGCGCCACCCGCGCCGCCTCGATCTGCCGGTTCGTGATCCAGCCGGGCTCCAGCGCCTTCAAGCCGTACTCGCCGAAGGCCAGCGCCGACCCCCGCTGGGCCTTGCCCCGCATGCGGCCCCGCTGGGCCTTGCGGTACTTCACGCGCTTGGGCATCAGCATGGAACGGCTCCTACGACTCCGCCGGCGCCTTGGCCAGCACTTCGCCTTTGAAGATCCACACCTTCACGCCGATCGTGCCGTAGGTCGTGTGCGCGGTGGCCAGGCCGTAGTCGATGTCCGCGCGCAGCGTGTGCAGCGGCACCCGGCCGTCGCGGTACCACTCCCGCCGCGCGATCTCGCTGCCGCCCAGCCGGCCGGCGCAGGCGATGCGCACGCCGTCGCCCCCCAGGCGGAGGGCCGAGGTGACGGCCTTCTTCATGGCCCGCCGGAACGCCACCCGCTTCTGCAGCTGCAGGGCGACGTTCTCGGCCACCAGCTGGGCGTCGAGCTCCGGGTGGATGACCTCCTCGATGTTCAGGTAGATCTCCTTGCCCGTGCGCTGCTGCAGCTCGTTCTTCAGCCGCTCGACCTCGGCGCCCTTGCGTCCGATGATGATGCCCGGCCGGGCCGTGGCCACCGTGATGCGCGCGCGGTTGGCCGAACGCTCGATGTCGATGCGCGCGATGCCCGCGTGGTAGAGCTGGTCCTTGATGTACCGGCGGATCTTGACGTCCTCGTGCAGCAGCCGCGCGTAGTCCTTGGTGGCGAACCACCGCGAGGACCACGTGCGCGTGGTGCCCAGCCGGAACCCGATCGGATGCGTCTTCTGGCCCATGACTTTTCTCGGAAGGGGGGCTACGCCCCCCTTCCGAGCCTCCCCCCAGGATTCCGCCGGCAAAGCCGGCGCTCGAACGAACGCGACGTCATGTCGTTGGCTCCTTCGTTCATGGGCAGCACGCCCGGCACACTCGCTGGGTGCACGTCAGCCGCTCTTCTGGCGGGTGGTGCGGCGCCCGCGACCCTTGGCGCCCGAGGCTCGCTGCTTCGGGCCTCGCTCGGCGCGCGGCGGCCTCGCCGCCTGAGCCGTCTCCGGCTGTCCGGGCGGCTGGCGGCGACGGGGCGCGTGGCGCGGCGGCGCGGTGGCGGCCGGGGCGGCGGCGCCGTTGGTCTCGTCGCTCACGCCCACCGTCAGGTGGCTCGTGCGGTGGCGGATGAAGAAGGCGCGGCCCATGGCCCGCGGCTGCACCCGCTTGAGGGAGGGGCCGCCGTCGGCGGTCGCCCGCACCACGCGGAGCACGTCCAGGTCGCGGACCTGGTGGTTGTGTTCGGCGTTGGCCACCGCGGAGCGCAGCACCTTCTCGATCAGCCGCGCCGCCGCCCGCGGCGTATAGCGCAGGATCGCCAGCGCCTCCCCCACGGACTTGCCGCGGATCTGCCGCAGCACGAGACCGGCCTTGCGCGGCGAGACGCGGACGAAGCGGGCCGTCGCCTGGGTGTGCATCGCTAGGCCTTGCCCGTCGGCGAGGTGGCGGCCTTCTCGGCCGAGCCGTGGGCCTTGAACGTCCGCGTCAGCGCGAACTCGCCCAGCCGGTGGCCCACCATGTTCTCGGTGATGTACACGGGGATGAACTTCTTGCCGTTGTGCACGGCCATGGTGTGGCCGACGAACTCCGGCAGGATCGTGGACCGCCGCGACCACGTCTTCAGGACCTTCTTCTGGCGGCTGCGGTTCATCTCCTCGACGCGCTCCAGCAGCGTCTCGTCCACGTAGGGGCCCTTCTTCAGCGAGCGTCCCATGCGCCGGCTCCTATCTCTTCCGCCGCGTCACGATCGACGCGTCCGACGGGCGCGCGCCCCGCCGCGTCTTGTACCCCTTCGTCGGCTTGCCCCACGGGGTCATGGGGTGGTTGCCCTTGCCCTTGCCCTCGCCGCCCCCCATCGGATGGTCGACGGGGTTCATCACGGTGCCCCGCACGGTCGGCCGGAATCCCATCCAGCGCACGCGGCCGGCCTTGCCGAGCGAGACGTTCTCGTGGTCGAGGTTGCCCACCTGGCCGATGGTGGCCATGCAGTCCAGGGTCACGTAGCGCACCTCGCCGGACGGCAGCTTCAGCGTGGCCCGGTCGCCCTCCTTCGCCAGCAGCTGGGCCAGCGCTCCCGCGCTCCGGCACAGCTGGCCGCCCCGGCCGGCCTGCAGCTCCACGTTGTGCACGAGCGTGCCGACGGGGATGTTGCGCAGCGGCAGCGCGTTGCCGGGAAGGATGTCGGCCTGCGGCCCCGACATGACCGTGTCGCCGACCTTGAGCCCGTGCGGGGCGACGATGTAACGCTTCTCGCCGTCGCGATAGAACAGCAGCGCCAGCCGCGCCGAGCGGTTCGGATCGTACTCGATCGCGGCCACCCGCGCCGGGATGCCCGGCTTGTCGCGCCGGAAGTCGACCTGGCGCAGCATCCGCTTGGCCCCGCCGCCGCGGTGGCGGACGGTGATGCGGCCGTACGCGTTGCGGCCGCTGATGCGGCTCTTGGGCACCAGCAGCGACTTCTCGGGCTCCTTGCGGGTCAGCTCCTCGGTGGTGACGTAGGTCAGGTAGCGGCGCGCCGGCGACGTCGGCTTCAGCGTGCGGATGCCCATGGCTCAGGCGCCCTCCACCAGGTCGATCTTGTGGCCGGGCCGCAGCGCCACGACCGCCTTCTTCCAGTCCGGCCGACGGCCCTGGTGCCGTCCCATCCGCTTGAGCTTGCCCTCGTAGGACACGGTACGGACGTCGGCCACCTTGACGTTGAAGACGGCCTCGACGGCCTGCCGGATCTCCACCTTGTTGGCGTCCGGGCGGACCTGGAACGTCACGACGTTCTGCTCTTCCTTCTGCCGCATGCTCTTCTCGGTCATGATCGGTCGCAGGACGATCTCGCGCGGGCTCCTCATGCTCCCAGCGCCTCCTCCAGCGCCAGCAGGGCGCCGCGCTCGAACACCGCCTGACGGGCTCGCATCAGCTGGTAGGCCGACAGGTGACCGGGCGTCTCGACGGTGAGCCAGGGCACGTTGCGCGCCGCGCGCGCCAGCGGCGCCGTCATCTCGCGGACGACGAGCACCGTCGGCGCCGAGGCCAGGCCGAAGCCGGTGAGCCACGTCACCAGGGACTTCGTCTTGCCGTCGCTCGGGCCGGGCGCGTCGAGCACGGTGAGGCCGCCGTCGGCGATCCGCGCCGCCACGGCGGCGCGCAGCGCCCCCCGCCGCATCTGGCGGGGCAGGTCCAGCGCGTAGGACCGCGGCGTCGGGCCGAATGGCTTGCCGCCGCCCTTCCACTGCGTGGCGCGGATGCTGCCCTGGCGGGCGCGGCCGGTGCCCTTCTGCTTCCACGGCTTCTTGCCGCCGCCGGACACCTCGCTGCGGCCCTTGGTGTCGTGGGTGCCGGCCCGGCGGTCGGCGAGCTCGCGCACGACCGCCTGGTGCAGCAACGGCACCTTGATCTCCACGCCGAACACGTCGGACTTGAGCTCCAGCGTGCCGGCCGGCTTGCCCTTCTCTCCGAGGACCTGAACCGTGGGCATTATTTCCTGTCCGCCATCGTCTTCTGCTGGGCCTTCGTGGTCTTGACGCTCTTGCGGACCATCACCAGGCTGCCGGTGGCGCCGGGCACGGCCCCGCGCAGGAGCACCAGGCTCTGCTCGGGGAGAACCCGCACGACGCTGAGGTTCAGCACCGTACGCCGTTGGCCGCCCATGCGCCCGGGCAGCTTGTGACCCGGCCACACCCGCGAGGGATCCGACGAGGCGCCGATCGAGCCGGGCGCGCGATGGAACATCGAGCCGTGGGTCGCGTCGCCGCCGTACCAGCCGTGGCGCTTGACGCCGCCCTGGAAGCCCTTGCCCTTGCTCACGCCCACGACGTCGACGACCTCGCCGGGCGTGAACATGTCGACGGTGAGCGCCTGGCCCACCTGATAGGTGCCGAGCTTCTCGGCGGCCGCCCGGTCGAGCCGGAATTCGCGCGTCACCCGCACGGCGCCCACGCCGGCCTTCTTGAAGTGACCGGCCATCGGCTTGGTGACGTTCTTCTTCATCGGCTCGAAGCCGAGCTGCAGGGCGTCGTAGCCGTGGCTCTGCCGCGTCCGCACCCCGACCACCGTGCAGGGGCCGGCCTGGACGACCGTCACGGGGATCTGGCTGCCGTCGTCCCCGAAGATCTGCGTCATCCCCATCTTCCGCCCGATCAGGCCTTCTTTTCTCGCCATGAACGCTCGGAGGGGGCTACGCCCCGCGTCCGATACCTCCCTCCAGGAGAGCGCCGGCGACGCCGGCGCTCGGAAGCGACATGCCGTCACTGGCGCCGGGAGCAACGTCCCGGCGAACGGCACCTCGCGTCGCCGTCAATCCCCGATCCGGCCAGTGAGCATCGCGGAATCGCATCGTCCCGCTCAGAGCTTGATCTCGACGTCGACGCCGGCCGGCAGATCCAGCTTCATCAGCGAGTCGACGGTCTGCGGGGTCGGGTCCACGATGTCGAGCAGGCGCTTGTGCGTCCGCATCTCGAACTGCTCGCGCGACGTCTTGTCGACGTGCGGCGAGCGCAGCACCGTCCAGCGATTGATGATGGTCGGCAGCAGCACGGGGCCGGCCACGCGGGCGCCGGTCCGGCGCACCGTCTCGACGATCTCCTTCACGGACCGATCCAGCAGGCGGTGATCGTACGCCTTGAGGCGGATGCGGATCTTCTGATCCGCGCCGAGCGTGGCCATGGCCTTACTCCGTGATCTCCGTCACCACGCCCGCCCCCACCGTCCGCCCCCCCTCCCGGATCGCGAACCGCAGCTCCTTCTCCATCGCGATCGGCGTGATCAGCTCGATCGCCATCGTCA
>Ga0073934_10000974_pt1 | contig 73986 bp, 62 predicted proteins | sample LarsenN4metaG_FD_76834 | JGI IMG/M metagenome (GOLD analysis project Ga0073934, IMG submission 76834) | Hot spring sediment bacterial and archeal communities from British Columbia, Canada, to study Microbial Dark Matter (Phase II) - Larsen... ...
CGCCGAACCGCTTACAGGAATCTCGTGCGCCTTGGAGTGCCGCCCAAGGTGGCGCGTCTCTCGGTGGGATGGCTCAACATTAAGACTGCGGATCGTTATGACGTTCCCGACAAGTCCGACCTGGATGTTCTGCGGGCTCTATACAATGCCGCTGTCGCGGGCCGGCTCGGCGCCAGTTCGGTGCCAATTTCGGTGCCAATTGCACCATCTGTGGTGCAAAATCCGCAAATGGTGATCGAGCGGGATCGCTGGAAACCCACGACAGACACGGATTTGATGGGAATAGCCCCGGAGGGAATCGAACCCCCGACACGCGGTTTAGGAAACCGCTGCTCTATCCTTCTGAGCTACGGGGCCGCACGTTTGATTCTAGCAGGTCGTTCGTCAGTATCGGATCAGCGAAACGACGTTGTAACCGTGGAGGCGGTCGCGGCCTTTGAGGAAATCGAGTTCCACGACGAACGCCATGGCCGCCACCTTGCCGCCGACCTTCTCAGCAAGCCGGCCGGCCGCGAGGCTCGTGCCGCCGGTCGCAAGCAGATCGTCAGCAATCACGACCCGGGCGCCGGCGTGAACGGCGTCCTTGTGAATCTCAAGCGTGTCCATGCCGTACTCGAGCTCGTAGCTGATGCGTTCGGCGGCGGCGGGCAGCTTGTTGGGCTTGCGGATCGGGACGAATCCCGCGCCAACGTTATAGGCGAGCGCGGGGGCGAAAATGAAGCCGCGCGCTTCGATGCCCAGAACATAATCCGGCTTCAGCGGGGCGATCTGTTGGGTCAACCGGTCGATCACCTTCCGGAATCCGGCCCTGTCTTTCAGCAGCGTGGTGATGTCGTAGAAAAGAATGCCCGGCTTCGGAAAATCTGGAACTTCGCGGATCAGCTTTTTCAACTCGTCCATTCATGAGCCTCGTATCTGGAAAGATGCAAATTGTCCCGTCGCTGGCAATTCCTCTTCGACGACCTCCACAACCCGCGACAGCGCAGGCCCTCGCTCCAATTCCGCTCGGAATTGCGCGAGCGCGTCACCCTCGGCTTCCGCCACAGCCTCCACGTCTCCGCCGGGCAGATTCCGCACGTAACCGCGGACGCCCAATCGTAACGCACTATCCAACGCAAAGTAACGATAGCCGACGCCCTGGACCCGGCCTCGAATGCGGTACCGTCGTGCGAGAAACATAAATAAAGAATTGCGAAATGCGAATTGCGAATTGCGAATTTGGTGACAGACCCGCTCAAAATTCGCAATTCGCAATTCGCAATTCGAAATCACCCCGTGATTTCCAGCATTCGGCCTAGCGCAGTCCGGGCGGCGGCGGCAACGTCTTCCGGAACGGAGATCTGATTCACGACGCGTCCTTCCGCCAGGTTTTCGAGGGCCCACAGCAGATGCTGCGCGTCAATCCGGAACATGGTCGAGCAGAGGCAGCCGCAGTCGTCCAGCGGGATAATGAACCGGTCCGGATTTTCATTCCGAAGCCGGTTCACCAGATGGATCTCCGTGCCGACGGCCCACGAGCTGCCGGGCGGCGCCTGCGTCACGCGGCGGATGATGTGCTCGGTGGAACCGACGTCGTCGGCCAGCTGCGCGACCTCCCATCGGCATTCGGGATGCACGATCACCGCGATGCCGGGATATCTGGAACGCACCTGGGATACGTGAAGCGGCAGAAAGCGTTGATGGACCGAGCAGTGTCCTTTCCAGAGGATGAAGCGGCTGTCGCGCAACTGCTGTTCAGAATTTCCACCCCACTCTTCATACGGGTCCCATACGGCCATTTCTTCCAGACGGAAGCCGAGCCGGTAGGCTGTATTGCGTCCCAGATGCTGATCCGGCAGGAAGAGAATCTTGTCTGAGCGGTCCAGGGCCCACCGCATCACGGCCGCAGCATTCGACGACGTGCACACGGCCCCGCCGTTTCTACCGCAAAATGCCTTGATGGCCGCGGACGAATTCATGTACGAGATGGGAACGATGCGCTCCTTCGTCACGCGCGCCAGATCATCCCAGCAGGCCTCGACCTGGCTGATCTCCGCCATATCGGCCATGGAGCAGCCGGCGCTGAGATCCGGCAGAATGACCTTCTGATGGGCGGCGCTCAGGATATCGGCGCTTTCGGCCATGAAATGAACGCCGCAGAAAACGATGAATTCAGCGTTCTTACGACCGGCGGCCCATTCCGCCAGCTTGAAGGAATCCCCGCGGACGTCCGCAAACCGGATCACCTCGTCGCGCTGATAGTGATGGCCCAGAATCACCAGCCGGGATCCGAGACGTTCGCGCACATCGCGGATTCTGTTCTCGGTTTCCGCGTCGCTCAACAGGCTGAAGCGTTCCGGCAGTACGGTTTGCAGCATAGGAAGCCACCATGATAGCACTGCGGCTGCAGGGGCCTGTCGATGACAGGCGTTTTTGACCCCTGCCGCCCCTAGAGGACGACCTGCTTGGTGGGAATCCCGATCCTGAATTTCTGGTATCGCACCGACAATATTCCAGCCTCAATTCTGTGCTCCAGGGAGTCCATCGAGCGCGGGGCGGGGCCTTCCAGGACGCGACCGGACGGGTCGAAGACGCTGTTGTGACAACGGCAATCGAAGAGGCCTTTTTCGGGGACCCAGTTGGCCGTGCAGTTGTGGTGCGGGCAAGCGCCCGTCAAGACGAGCAGGCTCCCATCGGGATTCCTCCGCAGCCAGATGACCTTGTTCACAGGCCTGCTTCGCAGCATGCCGTGTTCGGTTACCGAGACGGTTCTGGACAGGACCTCGCCCACCGGAAGATCCGTTACCGGCCCCAGAGTCACCCACTCGTCAATAGCGCCCTCGCGATTCAGGACGTAATTGATCGCCGCAAACCCGCCTCCTCCGGCCAACAGAATGCTTCCCAGAATTCGAAACGCGCGGCGCCGGTCTTTGTCGTGGCTGTTGTCCATGGGTGGAATCAAGCTCTCTCCTTGTACGCCTTGCGATTCCGCAGTATCTGGTCCGCATGCCCGTGGGCGTGGGCGGCGTAGGTTTTCAGCCAGGTTTCGGCTGAGTACGGCCCGATTTCGGAGTGCTCGCCCGCGCGCTGCCAATCTTCGTCCGTCATGAATTCGAACAACTGTGCGGTCGTTTCACGAGCCGAGCGAAACGCGTCGAGCGCGGGCGCCCACGGCCGGCCGGCGTAGTGAAAGCGGCGGGCGTACTCGTCCTGGTCGTACGCCTGGATGTAGGGGTTGAATTCCACGAGCAGGCGCCGCAGGCGATGGCCGCTAATGGTTTCGCTGTCGGCAAGGTGGTGGACGACTTCGCGGCAACTCCACTTTTCAGGAGAAATCTTGAAGTCCAGTTCTTCGGGCGTGATGTCTTTCAGCGCATCGGCGACCCGCTGATATCCTTCCATGTACGTTGCAATCAGGCGAGATCGTTCTTCTCGCGTCATAATCTGTCGTCTCCTGCGTACTGCGTTCCGGGACCGATATCGTAAGATGAAATGCAAGGAGGAACAACCGCATGGCTTCTGAAGGATTTCACGAACCGTCCGAGCTGCTGACCGCACGGACCAAGGATATGCATCGCGCCGTTGTGAGTCTGATTGAGGAGCTGGAAGCGATCGACTGGTACCAGCAGCGCGTCGACGCCGCCGGCGATGAAGAACTGCGCGCGATCCTGGCGCACAACCGCGACGAAGAAAAGGAGCACGCCGTCATGGTGCTGGAGTGGATACGCCGTCAGGATTCCGTGCTCGACGAACAGTTGAGAAAACACCTCTTTACATCGGGATCGATCACGGCGCGGGAAGAGGCCGGCGACTCAGGAGCTGCGGTTTCCGCAATTACCGTAAAGATTGGAAGCCTTCGAGGCGCAGGACAATGAGCGACTGGCTGCGGCGCGACGCCGCTCCTCTATCTGAAAAAGCCTGGCAAGAAATCGATCGCATCGCGGCTGCAATGGCGAAGCAGACCATGGTAGCGCGCAAAATCGCCGACTTCGACGGACCTCGCGGATGGGACTACGCCGCCAAGCAGCTCGGAACGTTTCAATCCGCCGTTCCGCTGCGTCAAACCGGATCGGTGCGTCTGTCCCTGCCCGATGTGCTGCTGCTCGCGGAGATCCGGAGGGACTTCACTATCTCCTGGAGCGACATCGAGACGTTCGAGCGCGCCGGCCCGCCTTTGGAAGGCCGCGCCATTGAAGAGGCCGCGCGAGAGACTGCGCTCGCCGAAGACCGGCTGGTGTTCCACGGCGCTTCCGGCATTCCAGGAATCCTCACCAGCCACGAGACGCCGCGGCTTGCGCTGTCGGATTGGTAGCAACCGGGGCGCGCCGTGACGGATCTGCTAAAGGCGGTCGAGCGGCTGGACGAGGTCGGAGTCAAAGGCCCTTACGAGGCCGTCCTCTCCCCGGCCTATTACTATTCCTATCTGAGCACGACCGTCGAAGGAGGCTACCCGGCGGCAAAGCAGTTGGGCCTTGTGATCGCAAAAGTGCACAGCTCGCCTACCGTCGACGGCGCCGTCCTGTTTTCCACTCGCGGAGGCGATTTCCTCATCACCGTCGGCGGCGACTTCAGCGTGGGCTACCGCTGGCATGACGAAGCCGCCGTCCATCTGTTCTGCGCGGAAACCGTCGCAGCCCGGCTCCTGACGCCCGGCGCACTCTGCCTGATCCGCCCAGATGTGTAAAATGGTGTGCGTTAGGAGGACTCTTCAATGGATGAACCGACGGGCATTGTCTGCACGCCGAATGGGCCGCTGCGCGTGACGGGAAACTTCATTATCAAAGACTCTCAAGGCAAAGACTTCGATGTCGCCGGCCGCACCACGATTTCGCTCTGCCGGTGCGGATTCTCTCAGAATAAGCCGTTCTGCGACGGCAGCCATGCACGCAACGGCTTCCAATCCGTAATCGAAGCCCGCGTCCTGCCGCCGCCGGCCCCGAAACCCTGAGGGGAATTGCGAAATGCGAATTGCGAATTGCGAGTTTGGCGGAAATCCTCCTCTGAATTCGCAATTCGAAATTCGCATTTCGCAATTCACGACGCCAGGCACCTTCGCTCCGTAATGTGATATTCGAATTCCTCGCGGAACTTCTGGATCATCGCTTCGACCGGCATGGCGCACGCGTCGCTAAGCACACAGATCGTCACGCCTTTCATGTTGGAACACATGTCGAGGATCATCTGAAGATCGGCCATTCTTCCCTGTCCGTGCTCGATGCGATGGAGGACCTGTTCCATCCACCAGGTTCCTTCGCGGCATTGCGTGCATTGGCCGCAAGTTTCCTCGGCGTAGAACCGGGCTGTTCTCCACGCCATGCGGACGATGCACGCGGTTTCGTCCAGCACGATGCACCCGGCCGATCCGAGAAGCGTGCCTTTCGCGGCGAGCGAATCAAAATCCATTCGGACGTCGATCTCGTCCGCTTTCAAAATTGGAACGGATGAGCCGCCGGGGATGACTCCTTTCAACTTCCTGCCGTTGGGTATTCCGCCGCAAATGTCGTAAATCAGCTCCGGCAGAGGAACGCCCAGCTCGCGTTCCACGACGGCCGGCTTGTTGACATGGCCGCTCACGCAATACAGCTTGGGACCCGTGTTCTTTTCGTCAGAGCCGATGCTTTTGAACCACTCCACGCCCCTGTTGAAGATGTGCGGCAGGTTTGCCAGAGTTTCGACATTGTTGACCACGGTCGGGCAGGCATACAGTCCTTGAACCGCGGGAAACGGCGGCTTCTGACGGGGATGACCGCGCTTTCCTTCCAACGACTCCAGCAAGCCGGTCTCCTCGCCGCAGATGTAAGCGCCCGCGCCGGAATGAAGAATGATGTCGAGGTCGTAGGTGGAACCGAAGATTCCGGTTCCAAGAAAGCCTTTCGCGCGGGCCTCGGCGATGGCCTTCTCCAGGACCCGATATCCGTATGCAAATTCGCCCCGAATGTAGATGAACGCCAGATGACACTCGACGGCGTAGGCCGCGATGATCATGCCTTCGAGGAGTTGGTGAGGATCGCGCTCGATGATCACGCGGTCCTTGCACGTCCCCGGCTCGCTCTCATCCGCGTTGCAGCAGAGGTAGACCGGCTTGCCTGTATTTTTGGGAACAAAGCTCCACTTCGTCCCCGTCGGAAATCCGGCGCCGCCGCGCCCGCGCAGCGCGCTGGCTTTCACGGCGTCGATGACGTCCTGAGGCGTCCGTTCGTGCAGCACTTTACGGGCGGCCTGGTAGCCGCCGAGTTCGATGTAACGATCGATCTCGATCAGACGCGGATCCTGGATGTTTTTGAAGAGAACGAGTTCGTAAGACATACGTTGATATTGTAAATGACCCCGCCGCCATGCGCGGTCATAGACCGCGCCTACAGCAGGTGATCGCAAAAGTGTAGGCGCGGTCTATGACCGCGCAGCCGGGGAAACTCCGCTCTCCGCAGACGACACGTGATCCAGGAGCATGCGGCAGGAAGGAAGGAGAGTCAGGCGTTGCTTCTCCAGTTCATGCAGGCGCTTCTTGAGTTCGGGACGGTGGAGCAGGTCCCTGGCCGGCGTCAGCTTGCATCCCTGCCTGCGCGGCTGATAGTTGACGACGTGCACTTCATTCTTGGATAGATCCAGATGAATCCAGTCGCCGGTGCGGATCGAGCCGAGGGGGCCTCCGTCGAACGCCTCGGGGGACAGATGTGCGATCGCGAGGCCGTCGTAGGAATAGGACACGCGGCCATCGGTGGCAAGCACGCACATGGACGTCAGGCGTTCGCCGTCATCGGACGAGAGATGAACTTCGGGCATCCCGGCGGCGCGCGGACCGGCGCCGGCGACGACGATCATGACTCGAAGCAGTTTCTCTGCGATCAGATAATCCCAGAGGCGAGCTTTGTTCCAGTGCTCGATATCCTGGACGCTTCCGTTGACTTCTCCGCGCTGCCAATTCACGAGCCACGTGTAATACAGGTCGTCCCGCGAGACTCTTGGTTTCAGGCGTTCAAGGATTCCGTCCTGCGCAGCCAGGTCCGGCAGCAGATCGCGGACGCCCAGATAGTACACGGCAAGATAAGTCTTCCGGTCAAAGGCCCCAATTCCGTTCGATCCGCACGCCCCCAACCGGACCACGCCGCCGGCGCACATGTTTCCGTGAATGCCGCCGGAAAGGCCGCAGGAGGCGGAGTACGGCGTCATGGTGGAATGGAAGAAGTTGCCGTTAGCGGAGCGCGCATCCATGATGCGGTGCGCCCATGGGCCGTCCAAGGTTAATGCTCGATCTTCAATGAGGCGATTTTCCGCCAGCGTCCTCATGATGGTGTCGATTCCTGAATTGCCTCCGTTTTCAGTTTCAACCGCCATGGCATAAACGGATTTTCCTTCCGGTTCGCCAATCCCAAGTATCTGCGGAACTGTGCGGGCGCGCCGCGTCACGTCGGCGACCGTCAGTTTTTTGCTCACGGCGTCGGCAAGATAACTGAGGTGCAGAATCCATGACGGATGACCGCCGGTCGCGCTCCAGACCGAAGCGGAGTTGCCGATGTTCGACCGTATCAACCCTGCAACGCTGACGCGCCTCTCCCGTTTCTGGACTGCAAGCAGCAAGCGCTTGACGGCCTCCGACAGGACGTCATCCGGCGGCGGCTTCAGCGCGATTTCCAGACGCCGCGGGGCCAATCCCAGCGACGCCAACATGAGCCGGTGCACCATGGACGCTTCCGAAGCGGCGCAACTGGCGCCGGGGGCGGCGGCGCACTTTGCGACGAGGCGCTCGAGATCGTCCTTCTCCCCTTCCTGGAGAATGCGGCGGTGAAAACACCGGTCGAGGATGACTTTGATCTGCGCATACACGTTCGGTTTCAGCGGGCGGCGCAGCAAGTCTTCCAGTTCGCGCCTCTCTGAATCAGACAGACGGCTGCGCAGCGGTTCGAAACGGCGCCGGTCTTCATCGCTCAAAAAGCATTCGCGCGCCACGATGGACGGAATCACCATGGCGAAAACCGGCTTGGCCCGTCGATGCTGCCGCGCAAGATCTACTTCCGCCAATGCGCGCAGATTGCCGACCATCATCTTGTCGCACGCGCCGAGGACGATCGCGGCGTCGTAGCCCTGCGTCTCCATCTGGGCGGAGAGACTTGCCGCACACAGATTGCGCGAGAGCAGCGCATATTGCGCGCCCTCGCTTCCCTGCGAAAGAGCCTCACACGGCACGTTTTGCGACACTTCAAACGGCAATGCATTGTTCGCCCATACGACGCGAATCACGCGCCGGATCGTTTCCTTCATTCCGATGTTCGGCGGATGATCCTCGCCTCCATGCACAACGGCAATGCGCGGCTGGCCGCTCATGAACAGATCGAAAATCTGTTCGCGGCTGGGCTGGACTCCCGCAGTCCGCAGCGTTTCTTCAACGATCGGAGCAATCAGGACTATAGGCTGCGCCCGGCTTATCAACGGATCTCTGAATTTGCTCGAGTGCATCTTCATCAAGTTGTCCAAGCCGGGATCGAGTTGCGGGAGTTATACAATAACTGCCGGGGCGGTTCAACGGTGATCCTGCCGGTTCCGGCGCCCATCTGAACGGATAGGATGTTCAATTCCACGCATACGCTGACCGGACTGTGCCTGGCGCGGGCGGGTCTGGATCGGCTCGCGCCGCACGCCGTCTGGACCGCGGTGATCGCGGCCAATCTTCCCGACATCGACATCCTGGTCGATCTCCGCGGCGCGCCCGACTACATCGCCTATCACCGCGGGATCACGCACAGCATCGTCGGAATTCCGGCTCTAGCGCTCCTGCTGGCGGCCGTGATGCATGCAATCGCGAAGGGTTTCCGCGGCCACTTCATTGTCGCGCTGGCCGTCATGTTCACGCACCCCGCGCTGGACTACGCCAACACCTACGGCGTGCGCCCGCTTCTCCCGTTTGACTCGCGGTGGATCTACGGCGATGCGCTATTCGTGATCGATCCCTTCGTCGATCTCGTCCTGGCCGCAGGCCTCGCGGCAGGCGCCTACTTCAGGCGCAGGAGGCTTGCGGCCGCCATCAGCTTGGCGATCATGACCGGCTACGTGGCGTCCCGCTTCGAGCTTCGGAATATGGCGCGACAACGGCTCGAAAGCTATGCTGCGAATACGCCGGGCTATGTAAAATCCGGCGTATCGCCGCGGATGGCGCCTTCGCAATGGATGGGCGTCGTCGAGACGCGCGACGCGGTGTTTTGCGTGGAGTTGAACAGCTTCGGAGGAGTCGGCCGGGAGATCCTCCGGATGGCGAAAGGCCCGGCGACGCCCGCTGTCGCGGCCGCGCGCAATACGCGCACGGGCGCAGTATTTTTTGATTTCTCACGATTCCCCGTCACGCGAGTTCATTCCATTCCGGATGGATATCGCGTGCAGTTCCTCGATCTGCGGTTCTATCGCTCCGGCTTCGCTTTCGGCGCCGTTATCGATCTGGATCCTTCGTTGCGCGTGCTTCGCGAGACAATGGGGTTCGGTTTGAGAGTGCAGCAGGACGGCGATCTTTAGCCGCGATTCCCGATCCGCTTCCACAAGCGGGACGCCGCGAGGTGGAGCTTTTTGTTTTCCATCGGCGAAAGGCTCGGCGCAGCTTTTTTGACGGCGCCTTCCCAGGCCGACAGGTCGCGGCGGGTCGAGATTGTCGACGCGCGTCGTCGCAGCGCGTAATAAAGCTCGGAATATTGACCGCACAATTCACGGATGTAATCAAAGGAGCGGCGATGGATGGCGCAGGGGCCGAGTTCTTGAATCGCGCGCTGGTGCTCCGGGGTGGCGTAGCCTTTGTGCGAAGCGAAGCCGTAGCCCGGATAGACGGCGTCAAGTTCCGTCATCAGGCGGTCGCGGTAGACCTTCGCCACGATCGACGCGGCGGCAATCGAAAAATTGATCCCGTCGCCCTTATGGAAACTGTTCTGGGGCGGATCGATGTCCGGGATCGTCCGGCTGTCGACCAGAACGTGCTGAGGAGGAGCGGGCAGCCTGGAGAGGGCGATTTGCATGGCGCGGATCCCGGCATGATAGACATTGAGGCGATCGATCTCCTCTACCTCAACCACGCCGACGCCCACGCCGGCCGCGCTTTTTCGGATCTCCGCGTCCAGGGCGACCCGAGTTTCCTCGTCCAGCGCCTTGGAATCGTCAACGCCCTCGATCTCGGCGCCGGGTGGAAAAACGACGGCGGCGGCCACCACCGGCCCGGCCAATGGCCCGATTCCGACTTCATCGACTCCCGCAATGCGCGCCACTCCGGCTTTCCATAAGACCCGCTCGAAGTGGAGCATCGCATCCAGGCGTTTGCGCTCGCGGCTTTGGTCTTCGAAGCGCCTGGCAAGCGTTCTGTATAAGCGCTGCGCCCCTGCGCGCGGATCCCGCTGCAGCCGGCGGAGGATATGCGGCGACACGGGAACGTCCGGCAGTGCGTACGCCGCCTGAATCTCCTTCAGCGATAGTTCACTCAGGTTTCGCGGCATGGCGTATATTCAAGCGGACTGTTCAATGGGAACCATACGTCCATTCAATCCCGTCAAACTTTTCATCGGCTTGCTCGCATCCGAGACCCCGCTGATTCCACGGCTCGAAGACAGGCTGTCTTCGGAATTCGGTCCTGTAGATCATCGATCCGGCATTATTCCCTTCCGATTCACGAGCTACTACGAGAAAGAAATGGGCGCCCATATCGATCGCGTCTTCTTCTCTTTCGAACGGCTGATCGAAGCCGGCCGTCTGCCGGAGATCAAATGCCGCACGAACGTCCTTGAAGAAGAATTCCGAAGCGAAAGCGCCGGCGGATCTACAGTTCAGAGACCGGTCAACCTCGACCCCGGTTATCTCGAGCACGCCAAGGTCGTGCTTGCCTCCACTAAGAATTTTTATCACAGGCTGTATCTCGGGAAAGGGATCTTCGGCGAAGTAACGATGCACTTCAGGAAAGACAAATTCGAATTCTTCCCGTGGACCTATCCTGACTATCAATCTCCGGAGTACCTGGAGTTCTTCACGGCAATGCGCCGCATCTACCGGCTTCAACTGCGAGCCATGTGCATTGTCCGGCAAGAGGAAGCATGAGCGATCCTTTTTGGAAGACGTCACTCTCGGCCGTTTCGCAAAACAAGATCCTGATTCGCGGCTATCGCGTCCAGGATTTGATGGAACGCTGCAGCTTCGGCGACGTGGTGTACTTGACGTTCCGCGGAGAGCTTCCCCGCGGGAACGAAGGGCGCATGATCGAAATGATCCTTGTATCCAGCACGGATCACGCATTCCTGGCGCCGTCCATCGACGCGGCCCGGTTTGTCGCTTCCTCAGGAGTCCCGCTTCAGGCGTCCGTGGCGGCCGGAGTTATCGCGCTCGGCGATCACCATGGCGGCGCGATCGAGCAATGCGCCCAGTTGTTGCAGGACAGCGTCGCGTCCGGCGTGGCGGCGCAAACGATCGTTCGCAATTTCAAGTCGGAGCGCAAGCGGATCCCCGGAGTCGGGCATCCTCTGCACACCTCCGACCCACGCACGGTCAAGCTCCGCGAAAAGGCGGCGGAATGGAAGCTCGCGGGCCCGCACCTGAAATTGGCGGAAGCCATCGCCGCCGAAATCCGCTTGCCGCTTAACATCGACGGCGCGATCGCCGGGATCATTTCCGACATGGGGATCGACTGGCGATACGGCCGAGCGCTGTTCATCATCTCCCGCGTCGTCGGGCTGGCCGCCCACTCCGTGGAAGAAATGGTGCGCGAGCGGCCTTTTCGAGCGGTCGATCCCGCCGACGCGTCTTATGACGGTCCGCCGGAACGGGACCTTGAGTAACAGTCGTGGGCGGTCAAAATTCCAACCGCACCTGTCCTTGAAACTGGCGATTGCCGGTCTTCGTTGCGATGTTGCCGAACGCGGTCGAGCTATTGATGTCCAGCGTCGGGTTGGCAGGCTGCGGGTGATTGAAAATGTTCGTCGCGTCCATACGGATGTGCAGCCTCTTCGACTCTCCAACGCTGAAGCCTTTCCGGATTCCGGCGTCGAACGTCCATACTCCAGGTAGCTCGATGACGTTCTGACCGAGATTGCCGCGCGTTCCAGGCAGCGGATTCTGCAGGACGATGTTTCCCGACGAATCTTGAATCGCGCTCAACTGACACAACGACTGCAGTGAGGCGGCAATCGTGAAGCACTGCGGATCCTTCACTTTGGCGTAAGCCTCGCCAAAGTAGTTGCCGGCGATCGCGCCGGATTCCCATTGAACATGCCCGATCTTCGGATCGAAATCCCCCACGCGGTCCGGCACGCCGTTTCCGTAGAGCATGCTCTGGGCGGTGATGTTCGCAGGAGATCCGCTCCCGATGTCCAGAATCCAACTCATCTGCCATCCTTCGATGATCCGCGCGGCGACTCCAGAAACGCCGCTGAACAGGAGCTTGTTGGGCCCGATGGGAAGCTCGAATGTTCCATTCGCCTTGAAGTTGTGGCGCCGATCGCCCGCTTGCAGCGTGTAATCGCCTCTTCGGTCCACGACGTTCGTGTAGGTCGGACCGCTGGTCCCCAAAAGCTTGCTCCAGGTATAGGACGCCTGCAGATTGAGGCCGTACGTGGGACGCAGCGTCGCCTGCGCTTGCAGGGAATGGTAGTTGGTGTTGCCGGAGTTATTGAGAAGCGTCACCCCGTCGAACTGCGGATTCGCCCGGATGAAGTTCTCCGGGAAATTGTTGAAGCGAAGAACTGTGCCCAACCCTGGAAGATCCGGCAGTCCGGAGTTGCCCGGGGCGGCTTTCGAATAGTTCAGGGTATACAGCGTATTGGCAAGCGCAAGATAGTTGCCGCTCGCGAGGTTGTTCCGAATGGAGCCGACTTGCGCGTTCCGGAGATGCAGAGCCCCGCTTTGGAAAACGTTGCCCACGGTGGTTCCAACGGGACCGAATCCGGCGCCGGCGATGTTGATCCCACGAAACATGTCATCCAACAACTGCGATTCGCCGCCCATCCGCGCCGCATCGAATGCTTCTTTGAGCCCGTTGAACAGGAAGTTCGAGGAATTGATGTTGATGCTGTCGTACAGCTTCCGCGCCAGCGTGCCGATGTAGCGCACGTCCAGGGTCAGATTCGTCGAAACATTTCGCGTCACTGCCAACGTTAGATTCTGAACATACGGCGTTGTGTAGTTCGCATCGATGGCGGTCAGGCTCGTTACGCGATCGTAAGCCGGTATCGCCTCCATGGGCCTTACGGGCACGGCAACCGGGACAAGATTCGGGAGATCCGTAAGGTCGAGATACTCGAGGCTGCCGCCGGCGACGCCGGTATTGCTGGCTGCGTAAGAGCTGCCCGGCGGAGTGCCAAGAGGCGTGTGAAGCGTTGCGAAACGGCCGCCTCCCGACAGGAAACTCACCTGGTATCCGCCCCGCACCGTTGTCTGGCCGGCGCCGAACCATGGAACCTGCCACGCGAATCCGATGGCGGGACCGAAGTTGTTGTAGTCCTCATTCCACGCGCGGAGGTCCGGATTCGGCGAGTCAGGCCCTACGAAGATCAGTCGAGTATCTTCGGCTCTCCGCGGGCCAAACTGCATCCAGCTATCGAAGCCGCGCCCCGAATAGCCGAATGCTGCGTCGCCGCCGCCCAATGGTGACGCGGTCAGCCCATCGGAAATCCATGGGACTCCGTAGTAGTCCCAACGCAGGCCGAGATTCAACGTAAGATCTCGATGGATCTTCCAGTCGTCCTTGAAGAAGACGGAAAACTCCCTCTGATTGATCTCGCGCGTTCTTTGCGTGGAGTCTCGATAGTCGTCAAACCTGTCCAACCGGTCCGCGGAGCCCAGCCAATAGAGCTGGTTGACGGCGCTGAGGGAGCCTGTGAGAAGCGTCATCAAGCTTCTCAGGGCCTGGTTGTTGCCGCTTGTAGACGTTCCCTGCAGTCCCGGCATGTTGGCGGCCGTGACGCCTTCGATCGGAGTGTACTGCGTCTCGCCCCCGAACGCGCGCGCAAACGTGCTCCAGTTCGTGTTCTCAACGTCGTCGGAGTAGCGGGAACTGGCGAACCGGACTTCAGCTCCACCCTTGAATGTATGCCGGCCTTTTGTCCAGCTCATCGAATCGGCGAAGGTGTACATCGGCGTGCTTTCGGCGATGTTGCCGTTGAACAGACTTCCGGATTCGGTCTGGAAATTCGGTTGCCCTCCGCAGACGCATATGATGGAGGTCCGCGTCGTCGTTCCTGTCGCCATTCCTAACTGCGGAAGGACGGGGATCCCATCGACATTCGGAATAAAAGCCCGCGCGGCTTCGTTGTGCGCCAGTCCGTGGATGGTGTTGGTGCCGGTCCGCCGCATGCCGAATCGGGCTTCATTGACCAACATTGGAGACAGCGTGGACGTGAAATTGAGCGTCAGCACCTGAGGCCGCCGCCGCGCCACGCCGTCGAAGCGAAAAGGCCACGGCCCGCCCGCATAGTCGGCGTATACGCGTTCATAACTCCAAGAAGCGTTCAGCTTGTTCGTTGCGTTGAGATTCTGATCGATCTTGATGTTGAGCTGTTTTCGCTCGTCTTCCCATCCGAATCCGAAGCGGTTTTGCCTGCCGGTAGCGCTTCGCACCCAACGGTGTCCAGCAGTGTTGAGTCCGTCGCCGACTTCGTAGTTGTTGGGCGGCGGCATGACGTCCAGCACCTTCTGCACGTATCCGGTCGGGTCCATCTGCGTGCGGTATCGGTCCCAGGTAGAGCGATCGGCGTCATTCGGAAATGCGTCGCCGACAACAGCGTCCGAGCAGTCGGGTTGCGCCGGCGTGTTAATCACCGGACCAAAGATACTGGCGTATCGAAGAATGCCATTGTGCGGCGTCGCGTTGGGATTGTTGAGTTCGGATGGGAGTAAGGTCGGCGGCGGAACAGGATTTCCGCTGAAATCGACCACGGGCGCCCGCGGAACTGCTCCTGCGGTTGGAACCTGTTCCGCGTTGCCGTTGCTCCAGTTGTCAAAGTATCGGAAGACGCCCTGGCGCGCGCATGGAGTGAGGACAGTGGCATTGACGACGGTGCGCGTCCGTGGGATAAAGCCGTCCCATAGCGCATAGAAGAACGTCTTATTCTTGACGATGGGTCCGCCGACGCTCAGCGTGTATTGATTGTTGTTGATCCAGGAACGAGGCGTGGGCGTTCCCGGGTTTCTGTTGTTCGCCCACGTGTTCGGATCCAGCGCGCTATTCTGAATGTTCCACACAGCAGCGCCGTGAAACTGGTTCGTCCCGGAACGCGTGAGCACCTGGACCTGCGAGTTGCCGTGCCCCACCTCGGCGTCGACAGGCGCAAGAATCATGCGGATCTCGCCGACGAGGTCGGGATTCACGATCGTGGCGGGCTGCAAGCCGGCCGCCCAACGGCCTGCGGCGCTGGCGTCGACGCCGTCGCGCTGAACCTGGACGTTCGCCGCGCTGACTCCGGCCAGCTTGCTGTTGTTCGCCTGCAGGATCAGGTCGTTGGCGAGATTCAGTCCTGGAAGAGTCCGAACCAGATTGAGCGCGTCGTTGCCCATGGCCCCCACGATCGGCAGATCCCGCACTGCCTGCTCCGGCAGCACTGTACCGACCGATGACGTGGATTCCAGAAGAAGCCGGTCCGCCGAAACGTTGACTTCCACTGTCGTGTTGAGGGCTGCAACCTGCAACACAAAATTGAGCCGAACTTGCGCGGCGTTGCCGAGCCTCACGTCCGTGTACGTTTGCGTTTGAAATCCCGACAGCTCCGCGCTGACCGTGTACACTCCAGGCAGCAGACCGGGGATGTTATATGTTCCAGTCTCGTTGCTCAGAGCCTTGGAGACGACCCCCGTCGCGGTGTTGGCAGCGGTGACCGTAACGCCCGGAATCAATGCGTCGCTCGAATCTGAAATCGTCCCACTGAGCGATGCACTGCTGGATTGGCCAAACGTCCGCGCCGCCGTCGTCGAACACAGCAGCACGATGGCAGACAAGAAAATTCTCTTCATGCGTTCCCCCTACAAAAAGATGACCCGCGACAGGGTTCTCCTGAGTTGGCGTAAGGCTATAGCGTTATCAGGACGGTCTCTAATACATTTCGCTAAGACCGATTATCTATCAGAGGATCCGCAACAACTTCCGTTGCGCAACAGAATCCGTTGCGATAATCTTTTGGTATGCCGATCGGCACTATGCAAAAGGTTGAAGCTCTAAGAGCCGATTTCCGCTCGGCGGCGCAGCTTGCGGACATGCTCGGCGTGAGCCGGTCGCAGGTCACCCGATGGCTGCGAGGCGCAGGCATCGATCCTCTCAATGCCGAGAAAGTGGACCTGTTGGACCTTGTTTGGTCGAATCTGCTGCGCATCTACGAACGCGAAGCCGCGCTGGCGTGGCTTTTTGGGCTGAATCCTCTGCTGGGCGACCGACGGCCCATCGATCTGATCCGGGCGGGACGGGCCGAAGAGTTGATGCGAGCGATCCGCGCAGAACGGTCGGACGCTTTTGCGTGATTCTTTACCGCTGCTTCGCGTGGGACGAGCGCGCGAAGGAAGATCAGCAGGACGGTCCACTATGGTTTCCGCGAAAATTTCAGGGCGACGGACGTCATGACAATCCGGACATCTATGGATGTCTCTACGTCGCCGACCGCGCCGTCTCGAGCATCATCGAACAACTCGCTCGATTCCGCGGCCAGCGCCTGACGCCCCCTTTGCTGCGCCGCCGAGGACTGCCATTGGGGCTGGCGGAACTCGAATTGGCCGAGCGGGCGGAACTCATTAACCTTGACGACCCCTCCGTTCTACGTCGCGAGAAGTTACGGCCCTCCCTGGTTGCGACGCGACGCCGCGACGTTACGCAGCCCCAGGCCCGCAAACTTTACGAGCAGCATTCCGGCGCCGCCGGTCTCGCGTGGTGGTCGACCTATGAAGCGCTTTGGACGCACGTGACGTTGTTCGATCGCGCCGCCCCGCTCGTTCGTCTTCGCTCCGTTCATGCGCTGACGCTGGAAGATCCCGCGGTCATCGAAGCGGCCCAATTTTTCGAATTCAGAGTGGGATAGCGCGGCGATCAGCTCCAGAAGGCGAGCTTGGCATGTCTTCGGATGCGGACGTCCTTCGTTAATAGTCGGACGTTTCGGCTAATTGCATGCGCAACGATCAGCCTATCGAAAGGATCTCGAGTCCAGGTCAATTCGGAGGCTTTGCGTACTACATGATCAAACGGCAGGTCGCAAATCGCCAAGCCGATCTGGGCGCGCAGGTCGCTTAGAATAGCCTCCGCAACCTGCCGGGAACGCCTGATTTCATAGAGGTACTGTAACTCCAAGCGGACTATTGGAGAGATCAGTAAGTCGTTCGCCTCGATTGATTCGCGGGCGGTTTTCGTCAGTTTCCTCACCAAGCCTTCGTAGAGCCACAGTACGACGTGAGTATCCAAATAGATCGTCATCGCCGTTTCTTTTTCTTTCGCTTCTCCGTCCACTCGCCGGACCAATCCATGTGGACGACCTCCTCCGGGTCGCCGACGATCGTCCCAGGACGCTTTACGAGATTATCCAGTTTGGAGGCGGCCCTGACCGGGACGATGCGGACCTTTTTTCCCCGTCTCTCAATCTCGACAGGCGTTCCTGTTTCCAGGACGCTGTCGACGATCTTGTAGAGATCCGCGCGGACTTTTGTTAAAGAGAGAGTGGTTGCCATAATGTGGCCTCGCGAAATTACGTACGTACCATTTATACAAACACGTACGGGTTTATTTAGAGCATACGCGGGATGAACGGCGCTGCGCAAGCGCCGGCTATTCAGCGCATTCGGCCTCATTCGGTCAGTGGGTCATCCAACGTGTGTTACGGCGGCCAACTGAGAGGTCTTCCGCCGATGACGTGCAGGTGGAGATGATAGACCGTCTGGCCGGCTTGCGCATTCACATTGAAGACGGTTCGGTAGCCGCGATCATGCACTCCGAACTCCTTCGCGAGGCGCCGGGCGACATGAAACAGGCGCGCCAGCAAGGCGTCATCTTCCGGCGCCACGTCATTCAGCGTCGCGATGTGTTTCTTGGGGCACACCAGCAGATGAACGGGAGCTTGCGGACGAATGTCGTGAAACGCAATGACGGCGTCGTCCTCATACGCGAAGTTCGCCGGCGATTTGCGCTGCGCGATTTGACAGAAAAGGCATGTTTGCATGCACGAGAATTCTTGCTTTTGTAGACGGTCAAAATCAACGCCATTGAGGTAGAGTCCAAGCATGCCAGACTGCAGATCCAACTACACCTACGAGAACTGGGCGCGCACGCTCAAGTTCAAGCCCGACCGTTTCTGCGAACCCGACAGCGAAGCCAAGATCGTCGAGATCGTGCGCGATGCGGCGGCGCGAGGATCCAACGTGCGGCCATACGGCGCCGGTCATTCCTGGTCCCACTTCGTCGTCACCGACGGGACCTTGATTCAACTGGACAAGTTGAAGCGCGGCCTGATTGCGGACATCCTGAACCGCCGCTATACGGTCCAGGCGGGCATTCGGCTGAAGGAACTGATCCGGAACCTGGCGTTGGACGGCCTCGGAATGAAGAATCTTGGGTCCATCACCGAGCAATCCATCGCTGGCGCGATCTCTACGGGCACGCACGGCACGGGGATCCGGCTTGGGAATCTGTCGACTTCGATCGTCGGGATGAAGCTTGTAACGGGGACCGGCGATGTCCTGACGATCAAGGAAACGGATCGAGACCTCCTGGACGCCGCTCGCGTCAGCCTGGGGGCGCTCGGCGTGATCACAGAAGTCACGATTGAATGCGTTCCTCTCTACGATCTCGAATACAACGCGTACTGCTGCAAGTTCGATGACGTGATCGACAAGCTGGACGCGCTCAACCAGGAAAACGAACGATACCTGCTGTGGTGGCTCGTCTCGCCCATCGGACCCAAGGACAACGTCATCGTCGCAACGATGAACCCGCCGGGAACGCCGGCCGGTCTGCTGGGGCAGGCGGGCGACGTACCAGGCGGAAGCGCGGACCGCGACCCGCTTCCCATGGACACGAACGACCTGGCGAGCATTGTTCTCAGACTCTTTTCCACAAAACCATTCCAGCGTTTTCTGCATCACAAAGGACGCTACGACGACGTGCTCACTCTGCCTTTGATCCCAGTGTTCCATCGCGAGCTGGAATACGCTCTCCCGGTGGAAAATGCGGCCGAAGCGCTCCGGACGCTGAAGCGCATTGTCGAGGAATGCGATATTTCGACGACATTGCCCATTGAAGTGCGGTTCGTGGCCGCCGACCAGAGCCTGCTGAGCCCGGCGCGGGGCCGGAACGTCTGCTACATCGGAGTGAGCACCCAACCGAATGCAAATGAGGTTTACGCGCGCGTCGAACCGGTTATGAAAGACTTCGGCGGACGGCCTCACTGGGGAAAGCACTTCACGCTGCGCCGCAGCGAGGTCGAAGCGATGTATCCAGACTCCTACGACAAGTTTCGCCAGATCAGGAGGCAATTGGATCCCAAGGGGGTGTTTGCCAATACGTTGATCCGACAATTGTTCGAGTAAGTCGCCAATGACAAACGCCGCCAAACTCAGATTGCGCATCCAGGATGTCTATGGAAAGCCCGTGCGGGAACTGGTCGACATCGATCTCCGGCATCAAACGTTGTCTGAACACAAAGTAATACGCGCAATTGACGGGTCAAAGAGGATCATCATTTCCGGCCTGAGAGGAGCGCCGCAGGGCCTGTATCGGCTGGAGGTGGACTCACCTGCGTATCTGCCCGTCAGCCAGTTCGTCAACCTGAACGCGAGCGGCGTGACGGATGAAACCGTGACCTGTCCGATCGACGCCAAAAAGGTCGTCAACGTCCGGTTTCCCAAATATGAGGCTCTCGATTTTCAGCCGCTTCTTGAAAACACCGAAGCGCTCCTCGGATTCGAAGGCGCGAAAGGAAAAGCGTTGTATGACAAGCTGGACAACATTCGCAAGGCCGGCCTGCTGAACATTGCGGCCAAAGCGCGCGTGACGCCGCTAAGCAACGGCCGGTCGGTTTTGGAATACGTCCAGACGCTGCATGAGCTGCGCGGGGACCGCTTTTTCGCGTCCGTTCCCAAGGAGCTTCGCGAAGAAACCAAGAACAGCGTGGCGGCGGATCTGTTCCACGTCGCCGACCAGAGTCTTCACCATCCGCCGGACGGCTTTCCCGGTTTTACTGACGCCGGAAGCTTCAAGACCAACGACCGGCACGGCAATCTTCAACTCAGCTTCTTTATGAAAGGAAACGAATGCCTCGTCGACATCGACGTCGACGATGCGGGCGGCCTGGGCCACATTTTTCAGGTCCTGCGCAACGCTCTTACGGGACGGCCCTCGCATCCTTACGACATCCACGAGATTCTGGTTTTCCGGCAGAAGGTGGATCCTGGATATAGCTTTGAGGTTTGATCTGCGCCTCCGCCAAGGAGGAAATCGGAGATTGCCTGCCGCATTTTGGTGATTTGTCAAGCATGTGATTGCCCAAGGGGAGAGCCGCCAAAGTCTCCAGCGGATCTGAGGCGGCGTCGCTCAGCGCGTAAACAAGGACCGGCTCCTTCATCCCCCGTATGCTCACCAACCGCTCGGAGTGAAAGCGCAGCCGCGGATCCCCGTTCGCTGCGTCGCGCACCGCTTTGGAAACGACAATCGAGGCGGCCGCTGCGTGGCCGCACAGGCGCGCGGCGAGATTGACGGCGGGGCCGATCACCGAGTAATCGAGATGGTCCGGCGATCCGATGCTTCCAATGTCGGCGCTGCCGGTGTGGATGCCGACGCCGGAGCGCCACAGGCTGCGCCCGGAGTTATGGGAACTTTCTACGATCCGGAGGGCGCACAGGCAGCTTTCGACGACCATATCGGGCCCGTCGAAGATCGCCATCACGCCGTCGCCGCCGAACTTGTCGATGTAGCCCCCGTGTGCGTGCACAAGGTCCACCTGACGGGCCAGCAACGCGCTTACCGATTCAAACAGAAACGCTGAATCCATTTCCTCCGACAAGGCCGTGAAGTCGCGGATATCGGTAAACAGGATCGCCAGGCGGCGCTCCTGGGGCGCCGGCGGAACGCCGGTCTTCGACGAGGCGTCCACAACCTCCAGCGTGCGCCGCGAAATGTAGCGATTCAGCGTCCGCCGCGTCCTTTCCATCTCCCGGAAATATTCCATCCGTTGCATGTGCCCGCGAAGCCGGGCGCGCAGCACAATGGGGCTGAGGGGCTTACTGATCAGGTCGTCGCAGCCCGCCGCAAAGGCCGGCGCAGTTCCAACGTGTTCCGCGACCGCCGTGACAAAGATGATCGGCGTGATGCGATATTGCGGAATAGCTCGCAGCGCGCGGCAGATTTCCACGCCGCTTTGGCCGGGCATTTCGATGTCCAGCAGGAATGCGTCGATCGGGTTGGCGTTCGCAAGCTCGAGCGCCCGACGGCCGGAATCGGCTTCAAGAATCCGATAGCCGTCCGAACTCAGAATATCCACGATCATGCGCCGGACATGTGGATCATCGTCCACGACAAGCACAGACCGGTCGTTGAAAGTCACAGCGACGGATTTTAGCAAGAGAGCATGAAATGCTACGATGACGCAATGCGCGCATGGATCGTTGCTCTCGTCCTGCTGACCGCCTGCTCCAGCGACCCGCGGACGACGCTCGTCGTCTATTCGCCGCATGGAAAGGAACTGCTCGGCGAATTCGAGAAAAGGTTCGAGGCGTCCTATCCTCATGTGGACGTCCGGTGGCTCGATATGGGCTCTCAGGACGCCCTGGACCGCATCCGGTCCGAAAAGGCCAATCCCCAGGCGGACGTCTGGTGGGGCGCCCCGTCGACGATGTTTGCACAGGCGGAAAAGGAAGGACTGCTGGAACCTTACAAACCTTCATGGGCGGAGCACATCGACGCCGACGCCCGTAGCCGCAATGATTTCTGGTACGGCACGTTTCAGACTCCCGAAGTCATCGCCTATAACAGCGACGCGGTTTCCGCCCAGGAAGCGCCCAAGGACTGGGACGAATTGCTCGATCCCAAATGGAAAAACAAGATCATCATCCGCGATCCTCTCGCCTCCGGCACGATGCGCGCAATTTACAGCGCCGCGATTCTTCGCGCGATGGGCCCCGACGGCAGTCCCGAACCCGGCTACGAATGGCTCAAGAAACTTGACGCGAATACAAAGGAATACGTGATCAATCAAACGCTTTTGATGCAGAAGCTCGGCCGCCGCGAGGGCCTGGTCACGCTCTGGAACATGCCCGACATTGAATTACAGCAAACGCAGTACGGGTTCCCGCTGGGCTACGTCATACCGAGAAGCGGGACGCCCGTCTTGACCGACGCGATCGCGATTGTAAAAGGCACAGAGCGCCGAAAGGAAGCCGAAGCCTTCTACGAATTCGTCAACTCCGCCGACAGTCTGGTTTTCGCCGCACATCGGTTCTTCCGCATCCCGAGCCGCAACGATATTCCCCGCGAACGTCTCCCCGAATGGATGCGAGATTTGAACATACCGAAGATGGACATGAACTGGGATCTGGTCGAGAAGAAGTCCGAGGAGTGGATGGAATATTGGGATGCTCACATCAGAGGGGCCGGTGGACTGTGATGAATTTCGGATTTCGAACTTCGGATTTCGGATTTGCGGAGCGGTGATGAATCTTGCGATTCTCTTAAGTCCGCAATCCGAAATCCGAAATCCGAAATCTTCTTAGGGGCCGTGCCGCACCTCGAACTCGTCCGCATTTCCAAATCCTTCGAATCGACGCGCGCAGTACACGACCTTACGCTGAGCGCGGAGCGCGGCGAGATTCTGTCGATTCTTGGACCTAGCGGCTGCGGAAAGACGACGACGCTGCGGATGATCGCCGGCCTGGAATCTCCGACCAGCGGCCGCATCCGTTTCGACGGCCGAGATATTACGAACCTGCCCGCGCGCGAGCGGAAAGTCGGGCTGGTATTCCAGAACTACGCTCTGTTTCCTCATCTCGACGTATTCGAGAACGTGGCGTTCGGGTTGAGAACCCGCGGTTTGAAGCCGGAGGCTGCGGTCGACAAGCGCGTACGTTCCGCTCTTGCCAGCGTTCGACTTGATGACTACGGGCGGAGGCAGGTCCACCAATTGAGCGGCGGCCAGCAGCAGCGCGTGGCCCTGGCGCGCGCCCTCGCGATTGAACCCGAGGTTCTGCTGCTGGACGAGCCCTTGAGCAACCTCGATCCTTCGCTGCGGGAAGAGCTGCGCGACGAGATCCGGTCGGTCATTCGGGCATTGAACGTAACGACCGTCTTCGTCACGCACGATCAGCAGGAGGCGCTGTCGCTCGCGGACAGCGTCGCGATCATGGATGCAGGCGTCTGCCGGCAAGTCGGGTCGCCGGGCGAGGTCTACAGCAAGCCGGCGGACGTCTTCGTCGCGCGGTTTCTGGGCAAGGCGAACATTCTTCCCGGCGATTTCGTCGGCATCCCGGAGAAGGCGCTCGTTGTCGTGCGGCCTGAGAACATTCGGCTTGGACTCGGACCGGAAGGACGCCTCGCCACGGTGATCAAGAGGACCTACGAAGGCGCCATCGTGAACTACGTGCTCGACGCTTCGGGCGTGCAGGTTACCGCGCGGCAGTTTCATCATGGAGTTCGGACATACAACGTTGGAGAGTCTGTGCGCTTCGAAATCATGGGCGGCGGATTTCACAGGCTTTCGGATTCATGATCGCGGCGATTGTATTCGTTGTATTGATCATTGCAGTCCTGTATCCGAACGCTTTTACGTTCATTGGGAGTTTCTTGCCGAACGGAAGCTTTTCCATCGAGCCGTATGTCCGGTTCTTCAGCAGCGCGTCCGGCCGCCAGGCGCTGGCGAACAGCCTCTTCATATCCGTCGCGACCGTCGCCCTTTCCGCGGCGATCGGCGTACCGCTGGCGTTCGCTCTTCACCGGTTTGACTTTCGCGGCCGGCGCGTCGTACGCGCTCTGGCGGCGGCGCCCGTTCTGCTTCCGCCGCTGGTTGGGGTGATCGCATTTCTATTTCTGTACGGAGAGAGCGGCGTCGTCAGCCGCACGATTCAGTTGGTTTTTGGACTTGCCGAACCCTGGCCTCAACTGCGCGGCATGAGGGCGATCCTGTTCGTGCACGCCTACAGCATGTATGTGTACTTCTTCATGTTCACGACAGCGGGCCTGGAGCGGGTCGATGCGGCGATGGAGGAAGCGGCCGAGACGCTGGGGGCCTCCCGATTCCTCAAGCTGCGGCGGGTGACGCTGCCGCTTCTTGCGCCGTCGCTGGTCAGCGCCGCGCTGGTAACTTTCATGTCGTCAATGGCGAGCTTCAGCGCGCCGTACATCTTTGGCGGCGGCGTCCGCGTGCTGTCGGTCGAAATCTTCAATTCCAAGCTCAACGGCAACATCCCGATGGCGCTTGTTGAAACAGTGCTCCTCGCGGCGTCATCCCTCTCTGTACTTTTTCTGCTCCGCGCTTACGAGAGCCGGCGCAAATACAGCGCCGCCGGAAAAGGCGTATCCGTCCGGCCCGCGCCGATCCATTCGGCGGCTGTGCGCGCGGCCGCGGCGCTTATTGGAACGGCGGCGGTTGTGTTTCTGGTCTTGCCGCACCTGATGATTCTCCTGATGAGTTTTGTCAAGGACAGCACGTGGACGATTCAGTTACTGCCGACGGTTTATACGACCGAGAACTATCTGCGCCTGTTTCGGGACCCGACGTTCTTTGAGCCCATCCGCAACAGCCTATGGATGGCAGGCGCGGCAACAACCGCAAACCTCGTCTGGGGACTGCTCGCGGCATTCTGGCTGCGGCGCGCCCGGCGGGCGGCGCGGCGTTTCGCCGACGTCCTGATCGTCCTGCCCTGGGCGCTGCCGGGAACCGTTGTGGCGCTGGCGATGATCGAGTCCTTCTCGAATGTTCTTGCCGGAACTGTGCTCCTGCTCCCCTTCGTGTACTTTGTCCGCAATCTGCCTTTGGTGGTGCGGGCCATTGACGCCAGCTTTGCGCAGGCGGATCCCAGCCTGGAAGAAGCCGCGGCGAGTCTTGGCGCAACGCCGTTCTATACCGTCCGGCGCGTGGTGCTTCCTCTCGTACTACCGGGCGCGGTGGCGGGAAGCGTTCTGGCCTTCATTACGGCGCTCGGCGAGTTCGTCTCGTCGATTATGGTTTACGTCTATTCGAACCGTCCCATCTCCATCGAGATTCTCTCGCAGTTGCGCCAATTCAACTTTGGAAGCGCCTCCGCCTACGGCGTGCTGCTCATCCTTCTGATCGCCGCCAGCCTGTTTGCCGGAGAACGCCTTCGAGGGCCGGGCAAGGACCCGCTCGTCCAGTAACTCAGGGAAAATACGGCCTGCTCCGGGCATCTTTCGGGGACAAATGCAGTGCACTCCAAGGCGCCCGCGGAAAAGTCCCTCGTCGGTTCAAGCGCTTAGTAATCCAGGGCTCTTGGAATGTATGTTGCTTAACCCTCCCGTGGTCCGGACCGGAGAAACATGAAAGCTAAGCCGGCAAGGATAGATGAACTCGCACGGCTGTCCAGGCTCTTGAATTTCATACAAACACTGCAGAAGCAGCGAAGTCTGGATCGAGCAGCATCGTTCGTTCTTTCGGAACTGGCGCCGCTCGTGAACATGCACTGCGGAACGTTCTATATCAATGAGGCGAACAACGGCGACGTCAGCCTGCGGTTGCTTGCGGGCTACGCCTTAAAGAAGCCGGCGGACGCAGCGGCTCGCTGCCGGGCGGGCGAAGGACTGGTTGGTCAATGCGCTTTGGAAAAGCAAAGGATTCTCCTGACGGACATTCCTGACGGCTATCTTGAGATTACCTCTGGGCTGGGGGCGTCGAAGCCCGCGAACATCGTTGTCCTGCCTGTTCTGTTTGAGGGTCGGGTCAAAGCTGTCATCGAAGTTGCGTCGTTCAGCCGCTTCAGCGAGAGCCATCTCACGTTTCTGGATGAATTGACCGAAGGAATCGGCGCAGTCATTGACGCTATCAGCGCCGCGGCGCGCATGGAACAGTTGCTGAAACAGTCGCAGACGCTCGCCGAGGAGCTTCAGGCGCGCCAGGCCGAACTGAAACGTCAACAGGAAGAGTTCCAGAGAACGAATGAGGAGCTCGCGGAAAAAGCCAATCTTCTCGCGAAACGAAATCTCGAAGTCGAACGTAAGAATCAGGAAATCGAGGCCGCCAGCCGCGCTCTTCAGGACACCGCGGAACAACTCGCGGTGTCATCGAAATATAAATCCGAGTTCCTCGCCAACATGTCCCATGAACTCCGGACGCCGTTGAACAGCATGCTGATTCTTTCGAGCCTTCTGGCAGAGGCCGGCGACAGTCTGTCGGAAAAGCAGCGCGAATACGCGCGCACGATCCATTCCGCAGGATCCGAGCTGCTCGATCTGATCAATGACATCCTCGATCTCTCCAAAATCGAATCCGGGTTGATGGAAGTGGAGATCGACCGCGTCCAATTGCCCGAGCTTCGCGACTATGTCGAACTGGCATTCCGCCAGACTGCCCGCGACAAAGGAATCCTTTTTGAAATCATTCTGGAGGAGGACGCGCCTCCAGTCCTATACACGGACCAGCGGCGTCTCCAACAGATTCTCAGGAATCTGCTGGCCAACGCATTCAAGTTTACCGAGCGCGGCAGCGTCACTTTGCGCATTGGAACTGCGCGCGAGGGATGGCGCCGTGGCCATGACGTCCTCGACAGCGCCGCCGGAGTGGTCCGGTTTGTCGTCGCCGACACGGGCATCGGAATATCGCCGGATAAACACAAGATCATCTTCGAAGCATTCCAACAGGCGGACGGGACGATTAGCCGCAAGTTCGGAGGCACGGGCTTGGGACTGTCCATTAGCCGGGAGCTTTCGCGGCTGCTGGGGGGTGAAATACAACTGGAAAGCTCCTTCGACAACGGAAGCACGTTCACGCTGTTCCTGCCCTATGCGTTCAATCCGAGCGCGCGCCTGGAACAGCCTGCCGCTACTGGCGTTCGCGCTGAACCGGAGAAAATCGCTCGCGACGACCGCGAAGAAATCAAGCCGGCCGACAAAACCTTGTTGATCGTTGAAGACGACATGCAGCTTGCCGCCGCCATGATGGAAGCCGCGCGGGCCAGGGGCCTCAAGGTGCTGGCGGCCAACAGCGGGGACGCCGGATACGCGCTTGCTCGGCAATTCGTTCCAAGCGCCATCGCGCTTGACGTGGATGTCCCCGGGGTCAACGGCTGGACGGTTTTGGACCGCCTTAAGCATCAACCCTCAACGCGGCACATTCCGGTTCACGTCATCACGTACGATGAAGACAGGCGGCGCGGCTTGAGGATGGGCGCCGCCGGACACATCCCCAAGCCTGCATTGCGAAGGGACGTCGAAGAAGCGTTCACCCGGATCCAGAGCACCATGGAGCGGCGCGTCAAGAACCTGCTCCTCATTCACGGCGACGACGCGCTGCGCTCGGCGATCATCGACGTGATTCAGGACGCCGACGTCCACATCACGGCGGCTCGGACGGCGCAAGAAGCCGTTGAAGAGCTTGGCAAGACGCGTTACGACTGCGTCATTCTCCCGCCGCGGCTTGGCGACGTTCATGGTTTCGATCTCGTCGAGCGGATCAAGACGAAAGGCGGAGACGTCCCGATCATTGTGTATTCCGACCAGGAACTCACGCCCGGGGACGCAACCGAACTGCAGCGTCTGGTCCAGACGACGACGATCAAGCACGTCGGATCGCTCGGAAGTCTTTTGAACGAAACCGCGCTCTTTCTGCATCGAATCGAGCAGGACCTCCCCGAACCCAAGCGTAGGCTTATTCAACAATCTCAAAGGGACGATCCGATTCTCACGGGCAAGACGGCCCTCATTATCGACGACGACATGCGGAACGTGTTCGCAGTGACGTGTCTGCTGGAACGATACGGCATGCAGGTGCTGTACGCCGAAAACGGCAAAGACGGAATCGATATTCTTGCGAACACCCCCCACGTCGACGTGGTCCTGGTCGACATTATGATGCCGGAAATGGATGGCTACGAAACAATGCGCCGCATACGCAGTTCTGCTCCGCACAAGCATCTGCCCTTGATCGCCCTCACGGCAAAGGCGATGAAGGGGGACCGTGAAAAGTGCATGGAGTCCGGGGCTTCGGACTACGTCACCAAGCCTGCAGATAGCGACCAACTGTTGTCGCTGCTGCGGGTGTCGTTGTCCAGGTAAGGGCGAGGCGTCACCAAATGCAAACAACGGACAAGAAAGCCAACATCCTGATCGTCGATGATCGCGTTGAAAACCTCATCGCACTGGAAGCTCTGCTCTGCAACCAGAATCTGAATTTGATTCGCGCGCAGTCGGGACGCGACGCGCTGAAGCAGGCGCTGGAGAACGAGTTCGCGCTGATCCTTCTGGACGTTGAGATGCCCCGGATCGACGGCTTCGAGACGGCCGAATTGATACGGCGACGCGAAAAATCGCGGCATACGCCGATCATCTTCCTGACCGCCGTGAACAAGACGCGGGAGCACATCTTCAAAGGGTACGCATCGGGGGCTGTCGACTACCTCACGAAGCCGCTTGTCCCCGAAATTCTGCGCTCGAAGGTCATGGCGTTTGTTGAACTCTACGAGCTGAAAAAGGAGCGCGAGCATCTCATACGCGCGGAAGCGGCGCGTTGTGAAGCGGAGATCGCCGAGAGGCGCGCGGCGTTTCTAGCCGAGGCCAGCAGGAAGCTGGCCTCGACGTTGGACTACGAAAAGACTGTAGGCGCGATTTCGCAACTCCCGATTCCTTTTCTTGCGGACTGGTGCTTTGTGCGCTCGGATCTTGAGGACGCGTCAGGCCGGTCATTCGCCGTCGCCCATGCGGACCCGCTCAAAAGCGGCGCGCTCGCCCAATTAACGCTGTTCGAAGACTTCTCGCGCGCGCCTTTTCCGATCCCACAAGTCCTCCAAACGGCGGCGCCCGCGCTCGTGCAAGACATTTCCGGCGAAGCGCTCGAATCGTCGGCGCCGGATGCGGCTCAGCGCGCCGTTCTGCTGGACGCCGGCTGCGGATCGGCTCTGATCGTTCCTCTGTTCACTTGCCAGACCGTCACAGGCTTCTTCGGCCTCGTGTCCGCAAAGAGAGACCGCTATGGACGCGCGGAGGTGAGCCTCGTTCAGGATCTCGCGCGGCGCATAAGCCTTACCCTGGACAATGTTCGATTGATGCAAAAGGCGCAAGCCGCCAACCATGCCAAAGACGAATTTCTCGCGACGCTGTCGCATGAAATCCGGACGCCGCTGAACGCCATCCTCGGCTGGATTCAAATTCTGCGCAACCGACGCGTTGACCAGGTAACCGCCGCCCGGGCGATGGAGGCCATTGAGCGCAATGCGACGGCGCAATTGAGTCTCATTGAGGACATGCTGGACCTGTCGGCGATCGTCACGGGACGGCTCCAACTGCAATTTCAACTCGTCAGTTTCGAAGACGCCGTCGAAGCGGCTCTCGACGCCATCCGGCCGGCCGCCGAGGCGAAAGGGGTGCGGCTGGAAACCGATCTCAAGAGATCAAGAGCGCGAATTTACGGGGACGTCCGCCGGCTTCAACAGATTGTCTGGAACCTGCTGTCGAACGCAGTGAAGTTCACGCCTCCTTCGGGAAGCGTGCAGGTGCGGCTGGAACAGCCGGGCTCGCAGCTTCGCCTCACGGTTTCAGACACGGGCAAGGGCATCGATCCACAATTCCTGCCGTTCATTTTTGACCGCTTCCGTCAGGGCGAGAATGCCACGACTCGAAAGTACGGCGGCCTCGGCCTCGGCCTTTCGATCGCCCGTCATCTCGCCGAACTGCATGGCGGCGTGATTGAAGCTTTTAGCGAGGGGGAAGGCAAAGGCGCCGCGTTCGTCGTAAGTCTGCCCGTGAGGGAGGCGCGCCCGGTGACGTTTACGGCGAACGCAGGGTGACGACTGGAAATCCCTAACTCGCTTTCCGGTATTCCTGCTTCGGCAGCGAGAAATAGAACGTCGCGCCGACGCCTTCCTTCGACTCGGCCCAAACGTCTCCGCCGTGCCGTTGAATGACGCGGCGGACGGTCGCGAGACCGATGCCAGTCCCTTCGAATTCGGTCACGGCATGGAGTCTCTGGAACGTCCCGAAGAGCTTGTGCGCATAGGTCATGTCGAATCCGACGCCGTTGTCACGGACGAAATAGACGTGTTCGTTGGGAAGGATTTCGGCGCCCACCTCAATGACGGCCTTTTTCCTGTTGCGGGTAAATTTGATCGCGTTTGAAATGAGGTTCTCGAAGACCTGGGCGATCAACCGCTTGTCTCCGTGCGCAGCGGGCAGCGGTTCGATCACGTGGAACGACACCTCACGCCCGGGTTCGATCGTGCCGCGCTGGCCTTCGAAGACGGTCTGCGCGAGTTCGGTCATATCGACTTCTGCGGTTCGCATCGGCTCACGCCCGATTCGAGAAAGCGCGAGCAGTCCGTCGATCAGCTCGCCCATTTTCTGCGTATTCATGCGGACAATGTTCAGGATGCGGCGTCCTTCATCGTCCAACTGCCGCCCGTATTCTTCGCTGAGAATCCGGGTAAAGCCGTCGATGGCGCGAATCGGCGCGCGCAGGTCGTGGGATACGGAATAGGTGAATCCTTCGAGTTCTTCGGTGCGGGCGCGCTTTTCACGATCGAGCCGCATGCGTTCGGTCACGTCGGCGCCGGTCACGACCACGTAGTTCTCTTTCGGGTCGCGGCCTGCGCCTCTCCGGCGGATCGTGCGGCGCCATGCGATGCGGCGCGGCTCTCCAGACTTCGTCAACCACGAGTCTTCAAATTCAGATTCATGCCGCACGCGGTACATGAAGTCGTTCGCCGGCTTGTCGGTTGCAATGAGGAAGTCCGCAGCGGGCTTGCCCGTCACTTCGGACGCAAGGTACCCGGTGGTCTCTTCCCATGCGCGGTTCACGCGCAGAATCCTGCCGTCCAGGTCGAGAACAAGAACGAGATTTTCAATCGTATCGAGAACTGCAGAAACGAACTCGTTTTCGTGTGAGGACATGACTACTTGAAAATCATATCCGCGGAGAAGGCGTGACTTCCACAGTCAACTTTTCCGCGCCGCGCAGGATTGTCACGGGAATCCGCACGCCCACCTGCTGGTCTGTGAGCGCCCGGTGCAGCGCGTCGATATCCACCGCCGCTTCGGCGCCGAAATGCACGATCAGATCGCCGTCCTGCAGACCCGCCCGCTTGGCCGGACTGTCGGGCTCGACGGAAACAACCAGCACGCCGGTATTCACGTTCAACTGATGCCCTCGCACAAGCCTTCGCGGAATCGGAACATTCTGGCCGGCGACGCCAATGTACGCGCGCTGAATCCTTCCGTCGCGTATGAGGCGCGCGGCGACAAACTTGGCCATATTGATCGGAATCGCGAAACAGATTCCTTGGGCCGGCAGAATCACTGCAGTGTTGACTCCGATCACTTCTCCCCGCGAGGTCACCAGCGGCCCGCCGGAGTTTCCCGGATTCAGCGCCGCATCGGTCTGAATGACGTTATCGATCAGCCTTCCCGAGCGGCTCCGCAAGGAGCGGCCCAAGGCGCTGACGACGCCGGTCGTGACGGTGCACTGAAAACCGTAAGGATTTCCGATCGCAATCACAAGTTGGCCGACCCGCACGTACTGAGAATCGCCGAATCGCGCAGGCGAGAGGTCCGACGCGGAAATGCGGAGGACGGCGAGGTCCGTGTCCGGATCGTCCCCGACGCGATCGGCTTGATAGCGCCGTCCGTCTGGAAACGTCGCGTCAATCCGCGTCGCGCCATGAACGACGTGAGAGTTCGTGAGAATGAAGCCGTCCGGCGTAAAGACAAAGCCCGAGCCGGAGCCCATTCGCGTCTGACCGCTGCGTACTTCTACGTTGACGACAGACGGATTCACTCGCTCGACGGCGGCGATGACTGCTTGGGAGTACGCGTCGAGCAGATACTCGTCGGAAACGGGTTCAGGAGTGAGTGTTGTTGTCATGTCATGAAATCTATGCCTGCACGCGCGCTTTGCAAGACGCGCTATCGCAGCGGCGACTTCAGCGCGTAGACGTCGTATTCCGCCGGCGGCGCGACGCGGCCTGCAGCCGAGAGTTGGTCCGCGACCATATTTGCGATCTGATTGTAGTACCAGCCGAAAAACTCCGCGCGGGCGATGTATTTGGCGGATTCAATCTGTCCGGCGAGCGTGAAAAATTCTTGCCGATTGTTCTTGAAGAAAGGAAGCAAATGGTCGCGGCAAAGGAGCGCGATGAACGTGCGGAAGCGGCGCGCATCGGCGTCTTCGAGAATCATTCCGCCCGCCGCGCGGATCTCTTCCAGGCCGGGTCGCTCTTTAGGGAGCGCCTTTCCGATCGATACGATCGTGTATCCGCCGGATTCACGCGACTCCCTCTTGATCACTCCAGCCAGGGCCGGATCGCCTTCGACAAGCCACGCGTAAAAACGCTGATCCCGAGCTCGGCGCGGACCTGGCGGCAGCAGCGTCTTGTCGGCGAAGAACGCTTCTTCCATGCCTCCAAAAAGGACGCCGGAGACGACAACCTTGTACATCAGTCTCTGTTTCGGAATATCTTTGGCGCCGGACAGCGCCGTCGCCATCGACTCGATTTCCACCCAGCGGGACTCGAGCGTCGCCGCGAACTCGCGAGCATGACGATCCAGACTGGTCCTCAGCCGCTGGACGTCTCTTTCTCGAATCACCGGAATGAAAGGCTGCGGCTCTTCGTATTCGGAGGATCTGCTGCCGGCAAGCCGTTGGGAGGCCAACTCGTCGTACACCACGTTGAGTTCGTCGGCCGACGTTTTCATTTCGCGGGCGATCCTTGGGATGTCCCATCCCTGATGGAATCCGACCAGCAACAGCCGCGCCTGCTCCTTCTCCATGAGCTGCAGCGCCTCGCGCGAAGCGGCCGAGGAGCCGAAATAGAAGTCGGAGTGTAATCTCGGCCGTTCGGCCTTTCGCTGCGCCTGCACAGGCGTCGACAGCAGCGCGATCAGGACCAGCACCTTCGCTCTCACTTGTGTTTTCATAGAAGCCACCCGGCTTAGACTCGAATCGCCTTTGCTATCAGGACGTTTTCAACGCCGCGCAATTGATCGAGCACCTCACGCCGGACGGGGCTGTCGACGAGCAGCAGGGCCAATGCCCTGCCGCCTTGCCGCTCGCGGCCAAGCTGCATTCCGGCGATGTTGACGTTGCATTGCCCGAGGATCGTGCCGATTCTGCCAATGACTCCGGGCTTGTCATTGTTCGTGAAGTAGATCATGTGGCCTCGCGGCGCGACTTCCAGCGCAAACCCGTCGACGTTCACAATGCGCGGCAGTTTGTCCGTGAAGACGGTGCCGGAAACGCGGTGCGCGTCGGAGTCCGTTTTCAATTCCATCGTGATGAGGTTGGTGAAGTTCTCCGGCGCAGGCGCGCGAATTTCTTCGACGCGGATCCCACGGAGCCGCGCGACGTGCATCGCGTTGATCAGGTTGACTCCTTCGCGCAGCATCGGGGTCAGCAGCCGCTGAATCACGACCGAGGTCAGATAGTTCAGGTTCATCTCACAGACTTCGCCGGAGTATCGAATGCTCACGGATTGCAGACGCCCGTCTGAAATCTGCCCGATGAAGGCGGCCATCCGCGTCGCCAGATCGACGAAGTGCTGATTGCGCTCGACCTGGCCGGCTTCGAGCTGCGGAAAATTCAGTGCTCCATAGATCGCGTTCTTGAGCAGGTAGTCGGACACCTGCCGGCAGATGTCTTCCGACACTTTGCGCTGCGCCTCAAGAGTCGCGGCGCCAAGATGCGGCGTTGCGATGAAATTGTCCAGATCGAGAAGCGGCGACTCCGTATTGGGCTCCGTCTCGAAGACGTCGAAAGCGGCGCCGGCGACATGTCCCGATTTCAGCGCGTCATACAGGTCGCGCTCATCGATGATGCCGCCGCGTGCGCAATTCACCAGGCGAACGCCGGGCTTCATTCGGGCGATGGTCTCCTTGTTGACGAGCGAACGGGTCGAATCCGTCAGCGGAACGTGAAACGTGATGAAGTCGGATTGTTCAAAGATCTGTTCCAGGCCTACCAGGGCGACCCCGCTTGACAGCGGCGTGTCGGGATTGATGAAAGGATCGTACGCAATGACGTCCATGCCGAGAGCCTGACACTTACGGGCGACCTCGCTGCCGATGCGCCCCAATCCGACGACGCCCAGCGTCTTTCCTGCAAGCTCGGTTCCCTGGAATTTGCTTTTCTCCCACTTGTGGTTCTTCAGCTCCATGTGCGCTTGCGGAATGTTGCGCGCAAGAGCGAACAGCAGTCCGACTGCGTGCTCCGCCGTCGTCGTCGTAGATCCGCCCGGAGAATTCATCACCAGGACGCCATGTTCCGTCGCGGCGTCGATGTCCACGTTGTCCACGCCCACGCCGGCGCGCCCGATCACTTTCAGCGCCGACGCCCGTTCGATCAACGCGCGATCCATTACCGTTGCGCTGCGAACAATCACGCCGTCAACTTCCGGAATGATCTCCATCAGTTTGTCGCGGCTAATCTTGTCGAAGACGACCGGCGTGATGGATTGAGTTCTCTCGATCAGCTCCACGCCCGCCGGATGAATGCCGTCAAGCAGAAGCACTTTGTAGTAAGACACGTCTTAAAGCCGCTGCACGAAGCGTTCGATGCGCTCTAGAGCCGCCTCAATGTTTTCGATCGAACTGGCGAACGACAATCGCAGATAACCTTCGCCATGGCTTCCAAAGGCTGTGCCGGGCAGAAGCGCAACTCCGGCTTCGTCCAGCAGGCGATCGGCGATCTCCTTGCTTGGAAGCCCCAGCCCAGCAACGTTTGGAAAAACATAGAACGCTCCACCGGGTCTCAGGCAGCGGACGCCGGGGATGCCGTTCAATCCGTCTACGAGGACGTCGCGCCGGCGCTCGAATTCGTGCACCATGATTTTGACGGAGCGTTCCGTCTCTTCGGTAAACGCTTCGATCGCTGCGAGCTGGGAAAATGTCGCGGTGCTGGAAACGCTGTTGTTCAAGAACAGATTCACGGTCGGCGCCACATCGTCGGGAACAATGCCGTAGCCGACGCGCCATCCGGTCATCGCGAAAGCCTTCGAAAAACCGTTCACCAGAAGAAGCCGGTCTCGAATGCCCGGAATATCGAGAGCGCTCGCCGGCGCTTCGCCGTAGTAAATCCGGGAATAGATTTCGTCCGACAAGATGAACACGTCATGTTTGCGCGCCAGCTCGCCCACGCCTTTCAAATCCTGGCGCGTCAGTACGCCGCCCGTCGGATTTTGGGGCGAGTTGATGATGATCATCTTCGTGCGCGGGGTGATGCTGCGCGCCAGCTCGTCCGGACTGAAACGGAACTCCCTGTCTTCTTCAAGCGCAACCGGAATGGGCGTCGCGCCCGCCATCGTGACAGCGGCCTCGTAAGCCGGATAAGCGGGCGCGGCAAACACAACCTCGTCGCCCGGGTCGACGACGGAGTGAACCATTGCAAAGATCATCATCTTCGCGCCGGGGCTGATGAAGACGTTGGCGGGGTCGACTTCTATATTGTGCCGGCCGGAAAGATGCGCCGCTACGGCTTCGCGCAATTCAAGAACTCCCGCAACCGGCGAATAGTGCGTGGCGCCTTTCCGCAGCCACTCCACTCCGGCCTCGACGATCGGCGAGGGCGTGTCGAAGTCCGGCTCCCCGATTTCCAAATGAATGATGTCCTTGCCTAGCCGCTCCAGTTCCGACGCTCGCGCTAAGGTTTCGAAGGCGGCTTCGCCGGAAACGCCGTGGACGCGCTTCGCAATCCTGCTTTTGAATTCCGTTTTCGTCACATTAGCAAGAATACACGGGGGCCCTGCGCAAATTCAAAGGCCGCGGTATATCATCACAGTCTGAACTATTGATGGAGGCTGGCATTGGCCGAGTGGATACAAGTGGCGCGCCTGTCGGAGCTGGCGCCTGAAGGGTTTGGACATAGCGTGAAGGCGGACGGGTTAAAGATCGCTCTCTTTCGATGGGAGGATCGGATCTATGCGATTGAGGACTTGTGTCCACATCTCGGCTTTCCGCTGAGCGAAGGCATGGTTCAATCCGCCGAAGTGATCTGCGGCTGGCATGGATGGCGGATTCGGCTCGAGGATGGCGTGTGCACGAGGATGGGGGATTGCGCGAAAGTGTTTCCGTGCGAGGTGAGAGGCGACGACGTTTATGTTGCGGTTCGGGCGCTTCCCTCACCCGGCCTTCCGAGTCATGCGCGGTCAGAGAAGGTGTGAACAAATTGCCCCCTCAAAGGGGGAGTAAACGCTTCCCAGGCAGGACCTTTTCTCCCCCTTCGAGGGGAAGAGCCGCCGAAGGCGGCAGGGGGTCTGGCCGATCGCACGGCCGTTACTCCAGCACGGCTCCCTTCGACGCCGACGAGACCAGCTTCGCATAACGCGCCAGGACGCCGCGCTTGTACTTCGGTTCGGGCGCCCGCCATTCCGACAGCCGCCGCCGAATCTCTTCTTCCGAGACCTTCAATTCCAGCCTGCGCTCCACAGCGTCAATCACAATGACGTCTCCGTCTCGAACGGCTGCGATGGGCCCGCCCGAAGCGGCTTCCGGCGCAACGTGCCCGACCATGAGGCCGTGGGTGGCGCCCGAAAATCGGCCGTCGGTCAGCAAGCCGACTTTGTCTCCCAAGCCTTCGCCGTGAAGCGCGCCGGTCACGGCAAGCATCTCGCGCATGCCGGGACCGCCTCTGGGTCCTTCGTAGCGGATCACGACAATGTCGCCGGCGCGGATGCGTCCTTGCAGAATGGCCGCCATGGCGTCTTCTTCGCGGTCAAATACGCGCGCGGGCCCCTCCATGCGGAGGGTCCGTACTCCGGCGGTTTTTACGACCGCGCCTTCGGGAGCAAGATTCCCCTTGAGAATGCGAATCGTTCCTGTGGGCGTGATCGGCCGGCCCACGGCGCGCACCACTTCATCTTCCGTGGGTAGGGGGACGTCTTTGAGATTCTCGGCTACTGTCTTTCCTGTGACGGTCATCGCGTTTCCGTGCAGCAGGCCGGCCTCCAACAACAACCGCATGACGCGGGGCACGCCGCCCACGCGATCCAGGTCGGCCATGACGAAGCGGCCTCCAGGACGCAAGTCCACAATATGCGGAGTTCGGTCCGTGATGCGGTTGAAATCGTCAATGACCAAGGGCACGCCGGCTTCGTGCGCGATCGCCAGCAGGTGCAGCACCGCGTTCGTGGATCCACCCGTTGCGACGACCAGCGTGATTGCATTTTCAAATGCTTCCCGCGTGAGGATTTGCCGCGGCGTGATCCCGGCCTTCAGAAGATTCATTGCCGCTTGGCCGGAGCGGACGCACATGTCGGGGCGTTTCTCGTCCATGGCGGGGATGTTGGCGCTGCCTGGCAGCGACATCCCAATCGCTTCGATGGCCGTCGCCATCGTATTGGCCGTGTACATGCCTGCACACGATCCCGGACCCGGGCACGCCGCGCGCTCGAGCTCGGCCAATGCTTCCGCCGTCATCCGCTTTCGCGCGTAGGCGCCCACGGCTTCGAAAACATCCTGAATCGTGACGTCTTTGCCGGAATAGCGTCCGGGCAGGATCGCGCCGCCGTACAGAAACACCGACGGCAGGTTCAGACGCGCCAATGCCATCAACATTCCCGGCAGGCTCTTGTCGCATCCAGCGATGGCGACGAGCCCGTCAAAGCGTTCCGCAACCGTGACCGTCTCAACGGAGTCCGCTATCACTTCACGACTCACGAGCGACGCTTTCATGCCTTCATGCCCCATCGCGATCGCGTCGCTGACGGCAATCGTGCCGAATTCGATGGGGGCGCCCCCCGCGTCCCGAACTCCCTGTTTGACCTGCGCGGCCAATTGATTGAGATGAACATTGCACGGGGTGACTTCGTTCCAGGAGCTTGCAACTCCGATGAAGGGACGGCTGATGTCTTCATCGTCCATCCCCATCGCGCGGAACATCGACCGGTGCGGCGCGCGCTCCGGACCTTCCGTCACTTCCCAGCTTCGATGCTTCAATTTACGATCGACCATAGCCGCCGAGCATACCACATGCGTGAGGCGCGCGAATTTCAGGCGTTCCAATGAAAGATGTCCAATTTCTTCATTGCCGTACGTTAGAATGGCGGCCTCATGAGTCACGTTCTGATCGGGGCTTTGCTGCTGGCCGCATTGCTGCAGCAAAGTCCGACGCTGCAGTTTTTCTCGCTGCAGCAAGACATTGAAATTGGCCTGGAATCCGCGCGTGAAGCTGAAAACACGTTGGCGCTTGTGCGCGACGTCCATATCGACGGCTATTTCCGCGCGATAGGCGAGCGGCTTGCGCCGCACAGTCCTCTGCCGAAGCTGCAATACCGTTTCCGCATCGTCAATTCGAAAGACGTGAATTCGGTGACGTTTCCAGGCGGCGCGGTTTACATGAATCGCGGGCTGATTGAACTGACTGAGAACGTGCACGAACTGGCGGCGCTGCTGGCTCACGAAATCGCGCACGCGGCGGCGCGGCACGGCACGGCGCAATTGTCCGGACAACTGCTCGTACGCGGCGGCCCCACATCGATCGCAGCGGTGACGGCGACGCGCAAGGGCTGGAAGGATCAATTGTCACGGCTTGGAATCGCGCTGGGGCCCCGGGCGCCTTTTTTGCGTTACGGCCACGAGCAGGAAGTTGAAGCGAATGGTCTGGCTATTCAGATCCTGGTGAAGGCAGGCTATGCTCCACAGGCGCTTCCTGCAATCCTGGACAAGATCCAGGCCCTGTCCGCCGACGGCGCACATCTTCCGGCGTACGCCTACGCTCACGCCCAAAGCGCCGAACTTCTGGAGCGCGTTGCTGCAGACGTCGAAGAGGTTCGGAAGAACGCAAGCGCCCTGTCTGCAACCCCAGACTTTCGGAGGTTTCACGCAGCGCTCGTCAAGCTCGCGGTCCCGGCGAAGGAACCCGCCGACATCGCGCCGTTAGTCGTCGAAGGCACGAGCCTTTTAACGCACCCGTTGGAATACTACAGCCTGCGGCATCCTGAAGATTGGAAAGTCCGGCCGGCGGGCGCCAACGGCGCCATGATCGCGCCGCCCGGCGGAATCCAAACTACAGCGTCGGGGGACGACGATCTGCGAATCGGCGTGCTACTCGACATTTATGATCCGGGCCGCCTGATGACGCTCGGCCAGGCGACCGATCGGCTCATCGTTCATCTTCGCCAAGCCAACCTTTGGAATTGCCCTGGATGCCAGCCTTTGAGCATGATCCCCGGCGCGCAGTCGCAGATCACCGTGAGCGGCGAACCTGCGCTCCGTACGGTGCTGATCGGCCGGCCGAGCTCGACGCAGCCCCCGGAACTGATGTGGCTCGTGACGCGCCAGTACCACCGCACGTTGTTTTACATGCTGTGCGTGGCGCCGGAGGGCGAGGAATTCGAGAAGCATCAGCCAAGCTTCGAGCAGATCATCCGCAGCGTGGTATTGAAGTAGCCGCCGACGTTGACGCCTTGTGCAACTCACGACTGGCGGCGCAATCGATGCAGCGCGGTGGCCGTGGCGACGATCACGAGGTCCGCGACGTTCGAAAAGATTCCTGAATCCACTACGCCGGTAATGGCTTTGATCTGCTTTTCGAGAATGTGCGGTTCGTCGACCGCGCCATGTTTCCAGTCAAGAATGAGATTGCCGTTATCGGAAATCCATGGCTTGCCGTCTTTCTCCCGCAACGTGTGCTGGCCGCCCCAGCGGAGCAGTTGGCGGGCCACGGACTCGGCGGCAAACGGCACGACTTCGATAGGAATGGGCGCCTTCCGGCCCAATTTATCGACCATCTTTGTTTCGTCGACGACAATCACGACCCGCTTGGAGGCGTGAGCCACGACCTTCTCTCGAACGAGCGCCCCGCCCAAACCCTTGATGAGATCCAGCCGGGCCGAGACTTCGTCGGCGCCGTCGACAGTCAGGTCCACCACGGGATGGTCGCGGAGCGTAGTCAGCGGAACGCCGACCTCGACCGCCAGCTCTTCCGACTCCCGGGAAGTCGGCACTCCCATCACGCGCATTCCACTCCGGACCCGCCGGCCCAGTTCTCGAATGAAGTGTGCGGCGGTGGAGCCGGTTCCGAGACCGACAACCATGCCGTCCCGGATTTCTTCAATCGCCGCGACGGCGGCCTGACGTTTCAAGTCGTCAATCATGATCAATCCAGGTACTGCAGCGTGCGCGCCAGATCGTCCTCTTTTTGGATGTGTAGATGAAAGCCGCAGTGTCCCAACTGTTCCAGGTCGCGCAGCGCGTCAGAGACGACGAGCGCGCCTCCCGCATCGGCGCCGACTAAGCGAAGCGCCGCGTCCGCGTGCGCCTTTTTGGAGATCGGACTTGCCGGGTCCGCCGACACATGAATCCGAACCTCAGGACCGGCGACCAGCTCATTCGCGTAGATCAAGAGCGGCGCCCAGTTCCATTGCGCCTGGATCTTCCGTGCAACGTAACGAAAGCCGGAGGAAATGATGATGGATGGGACGCCGCGCGCCACGAGCGTCTGGATCACTGTGGGAGCGTAGCGGTTGACTTCGATCTCGTCGAGGTAGCCTTCAATCTCGGGCAGCGAACGGCCGTTCCATAGGCTTGTGTCCCGGCGGCAGAACTCGTCATAAGTCAGCTTGCCGGAAAGCCATTCGTCGAAATACACGGAAGCGTGGCTTTCCCATACGCCGAGGCGCTCGTGGATGTGTCGCCACGGGCTTGGCGTCGTTGTCAGCGTGCCGTCGAGATCGAAAATGACTGCGGATAGCACTTCAGCTTCTACGGTGTATCAGATTCAGAAATTCGTTTCGAGTGTTCTGGTCCTCCTTGAACGATCCCAGCATGGAGCTGGTGACCGCAATGGAGTTCTGCTTTTCAACGCCTCGCATGATCATGCAGAGATGCTGCGCTTCGATGACGACCGCCACGCCCTTCGGACGGACTTTTTCATTGATGGTTTCCGCGATCTGCGTCGTCAGGCGCTCCTGCACCTGCAGTCTCCGTGCATACATGTCGACCAGCCGCGGAATCTTGCTGAGGCCGATGATTTTTCCGTTGGGAATGTATGCGACGTGGCATTTTCCAAAGAACGGAAGCAGGTGATGCTCACAGAGGCTGAATACTTCGATGTCTTTGACGATGACCATTTCGTCATATGCCACGTCAAACAGCGCGCCGTTGAGGACTTCGTCCGGATCCCGCCGGTACCCGCTGGTCAAATACCGCAAGGCGCGCTCGACGCGCTGCGGCGTTCTCTGTAAGCCGTCTCGCGCAGGATCCTCGCCGATCTGCATCAAGATGCGGCGCACGTCTTCCATCATCCGCTGAAATCCTCCAACAACCGCCCCTGCTGTAGGGCGGACTTCGCATTTTACCATCCCGCCGCTGATGTGTTATTAAAGGCGGCATGCCTATCTATGAATATTCTTGCCGTAAATGCGGCAGAACGATTGAAATCATCCAAAAATTCTCAGATCCCGTCGCCAAGAAACATGCCGGCTGCGGAGGCGCGTTGACCAAGCTCATCTCGCAGTCCGCGTTTCAACTCAAAGGAACCGGATGGTATGTAACGGACTACGCGCGGAAGCCCAAAGGCGGAGAATCCGACGGGGCCAAGGACTCTAAGGCCAAGGACTCTAAGAAAGAGGCAAAAGAGACTCCCAGCAAAGGAGACGGTTCCGCCAAGGAGTCCACGACCTCCCCAAAGACGGCAAAGTCCGGCGAATCTTGAAGGCCAGACCGAAATATCTGCGGGCGGAACAGATCTATGCGCGGCTTGAAGCCGCGTATCCCAACGCCCGCTGCGCGCTCGACTTTTCGAATCCGCTGGAACTGCTCGTCGCGACGATTCTTTCGGCGCAAAGCACGGACCGCATGGTCAACCTTGTGACGCCCGCCCTGTTTCGGAAGTACCGGACCGCCGAACAGTTCGCCGCAGCCGACGCGGGCGAACTGGAAAACATGATCCACTCCACCGGCTTCTTCCGCAACAAAGCCAAGAGCGTCCGAGGCGCCTGCCGCCTGATCGCAGAAAAGCACGGCGGCAAGGTTCCCGAAACTATGGAGGAGCTGCTGGAGCTGCCCGGCGTGGCGCGGAAGACCGCAAATGTTGTGCTGGGCGTGGCCTTTGGAAAGGCCGAAGGGGTCGTTGTGGATACGCATGTCCAGCGCGTCGCGCGGCGGCTGGATTTCACCAAAGAGGTCCGTCCGGACAAGATCGAGATCGACCTGATGAAGCTTTTCCCCCGCGAGCAATGGATTCAGCTCGGCCATCTGTTGATTCATCACGGACGCGCCGTGTGCCAGGCGCCGCGTCCTAAGTGCGCCCAATGCCCGGTCGAAGACTTGTGCTATTCGGAGGATAAGACGTTTGGATCGAAACGGCGGCCCCGGCGGGCTGCCGTGCAGTAGATCCATGTTGAAGATAGTCGCCGGCCTCCTGCAATGGACGGTAGCAATCCTCGCCGTCGCTGGAACGCTGGCCTTGATCCTGTGGATTGCCGTCATGTTTTTGAAGAAGGATCACAGAAATGACTCTCCTCGAAACGGTCGTCGATGAACTGTCCAAATACGAGCACCCGTTTTTCGATTTTGCGGCCCGCCCGGCGGAACAGGGCGTCGAGTTATGCATTCGCTCCAAAATTCCGAATGTCCTTTCGCCGGAGTACCGCATCGTCCTCTCGGAAAGAGACCTTGCCGGCGCCCAGCTGCCCTGGACGTTGCAGAAGCTGCTCTACGACTGCCTGACGGATTACGTGGTCGAGTTGTTTACGAAAGCCCCGATGACGCGCTAGAGCCCCTCGCCAAACTGGATTGCCTTCTGCCGAAGCCGCTCCCGTCTGGCTTCGAAGACCGCTTTCCAGCGCTTGGGTCCGCCGATGTTCTGGAGCCGCATCAACCCGTGCTCGACAATGGCAAGCGCGCGGGCCGGATCTCCAGCGACGCGTTCATAGTAGATTGCCGCGCCCTCGTAGCCGGTGAAGCTGAAGTTCTGGCGGGCGATCAGCTCTTTGCAAACATCGAAAGCGCGCTCGTGGTCTCCGGAACGGCGGAACAGCACGGCGAGATTCTCCTGGCTTTTCTGGCGGACGGGCTCCGGGAGTCCGCCGGACAAGGCCATTTCATAGAGGCGGACCGCGCGCTTCCATTCACTGGTGTTTTCCAGAATTCGAGCCAGCGAATAAAGATCGAGCGGGTCGTCCAGCGCCGCGGGCGCCGAGGTCACGCGGTCGCAGGCGCACACCGTAAGGGCCGCGAGCGACACGACGTCGTAGGTATTGTGCGTGAACACTTTGTGAAGCGCCGCGCCGGAGCGTCCTTGAAGGAAATCGAAATAGGCCCGCGGAATCACGGCGCCGGGAATGTCCGGGCCTCGCATGAAGGAAAGCAGGCTGTGTTCGAGCGCAATCAGGCGGCAGCTTCCATGACCATTCCGCCAAAGCCGTCGTGCGCTTGTCAAAAGGTCGAGGTGCGGCAGATCTTTGAACGGGCTGTCCTGCCGCGCAAGAGTAAATCGCGTCTCAAGGAGGGGAACGTCGAATGCCGCGCCATTGTAAGTCACCACCAGGCGGAATCGCTCGATGAGCCGCCCCAGCGCGTACAGCATGGAGGGCTCTTCGTCGAAATCTCGCGCGAAATACTGCACCGTATGAAATTCGTCTTCGACGAAATAGCCCAGCCCAACGAGAAACGGACACATCCCGACTCCGCCCTGCATGCCGGTCGTCTCGGCGTCCAGAAACAGAATGGCGCTCCGGCCGGGCGCCATGATCCCGGCGCGCATCAGCATCATGAATTGCGCAAGATCGTCCGTTGAAAGCCGCGCCAGGCGGACATTTCCATGAAAGTATTCGCCGTCGTAGATCTTCGAGACCACGTAATGCCGGCCGAACGGCGTCGTCTCTTCAACTCCGTCGGGAAGCTGCGCAGGCGAAGAAACGATTTCCATGGCCCCGCGCCGGGCATGCGCCTTCAGAAATTGGAGCTGTTCCGCCAGGGTAGAAGGCGGCGGCCTGACGATCTGCCGAAGCGCTTTGCGGAAATCAGACATGATCGAGCGCGTCGAGGATGGCCAAAGCCGCTTGTTTCGCCTTCGGCGCCGGCCCGACGCAGGATGGACATCCTTCCTCGCAGCCGCAGGAACGGATCAGACTTCCAGCGGCTTCTAACACTTGTGCGCGGACCTCATACAGCGGGCGGCTCAAGCCGATTCCTCCGGGAAAATTATCGTAGATGAAAATCGTGGGATGAATGGCCGAATCTTCTCCGGCGACGTCCACCGCAGAACCCAAATCCCGGCGGTCGCACATCAGGAACACGCACGCCAGATGCGCCAGCGCGTAGGCCAGGCCATACAGGCCGTTCAAGCGCTCAGCGGGGCTGAACGGCAAACTCTCGAAAACGGTCCGCGACGCCTTCAGCCAGTACGCGGTGGTGTGCATTTCCTGAACGGGCAGATTCAAGTCGCCGGATCCGACGTTCTCATTCGTGAAGAACTTGATCTTTTTGAAGCCGACGACCTGATCGGCGACATGCACCTCGCCGTAGTTGTGCAACTGCTGAGCATCGGGCGAAGCTTCCATACGTTCGAGGATCTGCACCTTCGTGGAAGTGATCGCGTCGGTGAAGTAATCCGAATCCACTTCTCGAACGTAGGCGCGGCGTCCGGGAATGTCGAGTTGATGAACGTAGTACTGTTGTCCCTGATGAAGATAGATCGCCTTCTCGTGCAGCGTTGAGAACGCGCTTCCATAATCCACTTCCCCAATGATGCGCGGCTCTCCGGTCGTCTCGACGACCACGAAGTTATCCGAGCTGATGCTCCGCAGGGATATCGAGTCGGCCGGATAGGAATCGCTGGTCCAGTGCCATCGGCCGCCCGCGAGGTGCAGGAAGCCTCGCCCGGACAAGAATTCGAGAATTTCCGAAACGTTGTGACCGCCGAAGGTCTCATCGACTCCAAATGGCAATTCGAAGGCGGCGCATTGCAGATGACTGATGAGGATGTGGATATTGTCCGGGTTGATCAGTCCCCTTTCGGGCGGCTGCTCCAGGAAGTACTCCGGATGGGTAACGATGTACTGATCCAGCGGCGTGCTCGATGCGACCAGCACCGCGACCGACATGCCGCTCCGGCGGCCGGCGCGCCCGATCCGCTGCCATGTGGAGGCGATGGTTCCCGGATATCCCGCCAGCACCGCCGCATCCAGGCTGCCGATGTCGATGCCGAGCTCCAGCGCATTTGTCGATACAACTCCACGGATCCGTCCCTCTCGAAGGCCGCGTTCGATCTGCCGGCGCTCAGCGGGAAGATACCCTCCGCGATAACCGACGACCACGTCGTTGCTGGAGGAGACCGGTCCTTGCTCGAACGCGTCTTTCAGATGCCTGACGAGAATCTCGGTTACAAGACGGCTGTTCGCGAAGACGATCGTCGGAATATTGCGCTTCAAGAAGGCCGCCGCAACATGCTTCGCCTCGTGTACGTAAGATCGCCGCACGCCGAGCTGACGATTGACGACCGGGGGATTGTAGAAAAAGATGTGCTTCTCGCCTTCCCCTGCGCCGTTATCTGCAACCACCGAGAATGGCTGCCCCGTCAGGCGTTCCGCAAGTTCCTGAGGATTCGCAATCGTGGCGGACGTACAGATGAACTGGGGCCGGCTGTTGTAAAACGCGCAGATCCTGGCAAGGCGGCGAAACACATTCGCCACATGACTGCCAAAGACGCCGCGATAGGCGTGCAGCTCATCGACGACAATGAACTGCAGATTCTCGAACAGCCGCGCCCACTTGGTGTGATGCGGCAGGACGCCCTTATGCAGCATGTCGGGGTTGCTGAGGACGATGTGGCCCCTCGTCCGCACCGCCATCCTCGCATCCTGAGGCGTATCCCCGTCGTAAGAGAACACGCCGATGCCGCGATCGAGCCGGTCCGCCCACTGCATCAGATCGTCCAGTTGGTCGTAAGTTAGAGCTTTTGTAGGGTAGAGGTAGAGCGCCCGGGCGTCCGGGTTTTGAACGATTCGCTGCAAGACCGGCAAGTTATAGCAGAGCGTTTTTCCCGATGCAGTCGCCGTGACGACTGCTACATTTTGACCTCCGCCGGCCAGTTCAAAGGCTGCAGCCTGGTGCGAATACAGTTGACGGATTCCCCGGTCGGCCAACGCCTCTCGCAGGACCAGCTCAAGACCGGCGGGCGGATCGACGAGGCGGGCTTCCCTCGAAGGAATGAAGTGGCAGCGCGAAACCGAATCACTCTTCTTCAGCTCCGTCAGAAACTCTGTAACCGCGGTAGGTTTTTGAAGCGCGGCGTCCTGGAGCGCAAGCCGCGTGTTCGAGCGCATGCAGCCCAGGATGCTTCCGGAGCAGGCCAGCTCAGGTCCCAGATGTCTAACATGTCCGACATGTCTTAACGCGGGGATGTCCAATGACCAATGTCCAATGCTAATCTGGTACCACTGCTTCGCAGACGAAGGAAAGTATGAAGATTCAGCTCAACTACCAACCGCCCTCGCAAATCGAAACGGACCTCTTGGTCGTAATTCTGGACGACCAGACGCGCTTCCATGATTTGACCGGACCGCTGAAAGAAACAGTGTCGCGCCTGGAGGCTGCGTTCAAGAGCAAGAAGCTCAAGACCGAGTACTTCACGTCCCTGAACGGCAAAACGGGTCCGAAGAATCTGCTGGTGTATTCATCCCGTCTCAATCCCGGCTACAACATCTGGGAAAACTTCAAGACATTTGTCGCCCGTGCGCTTCGAAGCGCCCGGGACCACGGATTCGGCGACCTTACTATCGCTCTAAACACAGACGACGCCGCGCCGTTCATCGGCAAAGCGGTGGAAGGCGCGATTCTGGGGGGCTATACGTTCGACCGGTACAAGAAAGAAAAGTCCGACATCCACGAGATGCTGGTCCAACTGGCGGGACTGAAAGCGTACGATTTGCAGAACCGCCGCTACGTAGAGCGCTACACGATCGTCTCGAACGCGGTGAATGAAGCGCGGGACATGATCAACGAGCCCGGCTCCGTTGTCATCCCCGAGTACATGGCGGAAGCCGCCGGCAAGATCGCGAAGGAATCGGATCTTGACGTGAAGGTCTGGGATGAGAAACGTCTTCTCAAGGAAGGCTACAACGGACTCTTGCAGGTTGGCCGCGGCAGCTCGCATCCGCCGCGGCTTATCAAACTGGCGTATCGCGCGAAGAAAGCCAAGCATCATCTCGCCTTCGTCGGAAAGGGCGTCACGTTCGACACCGGAGGGATCTCGCTGAAACCCGCCGACAAGATGTACGAGATGAAAGGCGACATGTCGGGCGGCGCTGCAGCCCTGTATGCCATGAAGGCGATTGGGAAGCTGCGTCCTGAAGTGAACGTGACGGCGATCGTGCCGGCCGCCGAAAATTTTCCGGACTCCAATGCGCAGCGTCCCGGCGACATCTTCTACGCCAAGAACGGCAAGTCCATTATGGTCGACAACACCGACGCCGAGGGCCGTCTGATTCTTACCGACGGTCTTCACCTTGCCGGCGAAGAAAAGGCGACGCACATTCTCGATATCGCGACGCTGACAGGCGCGTGCGTTCGCGCTTTGGGCGCGAGCGTCGCGGGCGTTATGGGGAACAGTCCGGAGCTGATCCGCTCGGTGATCCGCTCGGGGCAGAATCAGGGAGAGGCGTTTTGGGAGCTTCCCCTGCCGGAAGAATACAAAGAATTGCTTAAGACTCCGTATGCCGACATCAACAATATCGGCGGTCCTGTCGCAGGCGCCCTTACCGCGGGACTGTTCCTTCAGGAATTTGTCCCGGAGGGCGCTGCATGGGCGCATTTGGACATCGCCGGTCCTTTCATCCGCGACAAGGAGTGGAAGTATTACGAAGCGGGCGCCATCGGCTTCGGTCTGAAGACGCTCGTCGATCTGGCGGAACGGTTCAATGAATATTTCCAATAGCGCACATGCTTGATCACTACAACGAAGCCCGCGAACGCTACGAATTCCAAATGGGACCTGTGCGCGGCCGGCTTGCAACCGCGCTCGACATTCTGACGGACGCGCTGACGCTCGTCGGCCAGCATGGCGTGTATTGCCGCAGCGCTCGACAGCCGCAACATCCTGCCATGGACGTCCGCCTCGTACTGGAACAGATCGAGGGCTCGAAGGAGCTGATCATTGAGGCGATTGCGGAGTTAAAGAAACCGTAAGACGTTATGTCGCGCCCAATCCGCAAGGTCGGCCTGGTCGATGTTTTTCTCGATTCTTCCGGTTGCGTCGAGGCCGTTCAATTGACCGGCCGGCCGCTATATCTCACGAAGGATCCGGAGCGCTTGCAGCGGCAATTCCGCGGAGAGCCGCTCGTCCCCGCGCCCCGCGTATCGGAGCTTTACAGCCACGTTTCCACGGACGCGATTATCAAAGCGAATCCGGACTGTTACTACTACGACGACCGCCTTGGCGCGCTGGCGCTTCGGTCGCTGGGCGGCGGCGGCTATATTGCGCCTGGACAGATTCGCGACGGCGGCTTCGGAATGCTGCTGGCAGGCGAGGGTTGGGGGGAAGGATCGTCGCGTGAAGTAGCGGCGCTCGCATTGTTGTACGCCGGCATTGCAATCGTGTTTGCGCCCAGCATCGCGCCCATCCATCGCCAGAACCTGATCAACAACGGAATGTTCCCGGTCGCCGACCTCGAATTAGCGGAGAAGCTGGCTGCGCGCCAAACTGTCGGGATCGAGGAGATGATCGCGCCGTTTGACGAGCTGAACCGTCGCGTCGTCCGGCGCGGAGGGCTCTTTCGGTATATGGAGGCCCGTGCTCGCGGCGAAGAAGTCGATGCTCCTATCGACACGGCGCCGCGTCCCATGACGATCACCGAAAAAATTCTCTCGCGGCGCATGAAGACGAATCACGGCGCCGTGCAGCCGGGCGACGCCGGATTCATTCGCGTGGACGCGGCGTTCAGTCACGACTACACCACGGCCCCGGCGGCGGCCATGATCGAAGCCGCTCTGGGGCGTGCGCCCCGCGTGAAGCGGCCATCGGCGATGCACACCTTCCCCGACCATCTCACGCTCGCCGCCGGATTGCCGGGCGTCACGGAAGAGGCGTTGGCCGGCATTGCAGACCTTCGCCGCAAGCAGAAGGAATTCGCAGAACGGACGGGAATCCGTTACCACGGCTATTCCACCGGCGGCGACGAGCACAGCTCCGGCATCTGCCATACCGTCATCCGTGAAGAAATCGCGCTGCCCGGACAGGTTCTCCTGGGCACGGACTCTCATACCTGCTCGGCCGGCGCCCTCAACTGTCTGGCGTACGGCATCGGAAACACAGAGATCGCATGCATCTGGGAACACGACGAGGTCGCTGGACGCGTGCCTCAAACCGTGCGCATCGAGCTTTCCGGCGCGCTCGCGCCTTCCTGCACCGCAAAAGACGTCATGCTCCATCTCGCCCACCTTGCCAAGCAAACCGGCGTCTTCACGGGCCGCGTGATGGAATTTCAAGGACAAGGCCTGGCGACCTTCTCATTGGAGGAGCAGGCGGTGCTGGCCAACATGGCGACCGAATGTAACGCATTGACCGCGGTGATGACGCCGACCGCTCCCCTGCTTCTCTATCTGCAGAACCGCCGCAAGATGGCCCGCGAGCAACTGGAATCGATGATGGTGACCGCCGACCCTGGGGCGGCCGTCGAAGAAGAATTGCACGTCGATCTGGCGACCATCGAAACTCTGGTCGCTCTCCCCGGCCACCCCGGCAACGGAACTCCCCTCAAGGACGTCCGCGGCGTGCGCATTGATATCGCCTATGCCGGATCCTGCACGGCAGGAGACATCACTTCCATCGCCATGTACGCGGACGTGCTCCGCGGCAGGCGGGTGCGCGTTCCAACTTTCATCCAGTACGGATCGGAACAGGTTCGGGAAGAAGCCAAACGCCGGGGCCTCCATGACACGCTGGTCGCGGCCGGCGTTCGCATGATCGAAGAGCCGGGATGCGGCGCCTGTATCAATGCCGGTCCCGGAGGCCCCCAAAAGGGACAGGTCGCCATTTCCGCCACGAACCGAAATATGCCGGGGCGTATGGGAGACGGAGATGCGTACCTCGCAAATCCCTACGTAGTGGCAGCCTCGGCCGTCAAAGGCTCGATTTGCGGCCCCGAAGACCTGTAGGAAAAGGGTCTACAAAAAACTCCTAAGCTCCGCCTACAGAACAGGTTGTAAGAAAATCCTTTACAAGGTCGCCGTCATGAGTGCATAACAGTCCACGATTGTCGGCACAGTTCGGACGAAAAACTTTATTTAGAAAGGAGTCTAATTACAGCCTCACATTGCGACTGCCGAATCGGGATCAGGTACGATCCGATCCGTGGGCCGCTGTAGGAACGTGAGGGCTGGATAGGATGGGAGCCATGAAGGAAAAACTTGAAGGAATCGAGTTCGAAATCCAGATCGAAGAACTTGAAGCGAAGATTGCCCCGGACAGCGGCGAAACTGTACTTCCTCTGTAAACGGAATCCGGTCTTTCCAACGTGAAAGGCCGCTCCAACACTTCGCTGGAACAAACCAATCAAGGCGGACCGCTCGGTCCGCCTTTGATGCTTTTGCCTGTGCTATCCTGCAAAACTGACGCGATGAAGATTGGTGTTGTCGATTACCTGGACTGCGCCCATTTCCTGCCCGGGCACGCAAAGTGCGGTTCGCTCCACGGACACACATACAAAGTTGAACTAATGGTCGAAGGCGACGTCCGGAACGGCATGGTCATGGATTTTGCAGATCTCAAGAGTTCGATGCGCGCCGTTCTGCTTCAATATGACCATAAGTCCTGGAACGACTTTATCGACTACCCATCGGTCGAAAACATTTGCGAATTGTTGCACCGGCAGCTTCGCGAACGCCTTCCCTGCGCCTACGTTCTTCGCGTCTGGGAAGGCGAAGGCAAGTGGGCCGAACTCTGAACACGGACGCGAGACATGAACCGAATCGACGCCCTCAAGGGCTTTCTCGAACAAGACCCGGACGACTCGTTTTCCCGCTACGCGCTAGCGCTGGAGTATGTGAAGCTCGGCCGCCAGGAAGACGCCCGCCGCGAATTCGAGACGGTTCGCGCCAAGGACCCAGCCTATATCGCCACATATTTTCAGCTCGGCCAACTTTATCGGAGCATGGGCCTGAAGCATGAGGCCGAGAAAACGTTTCGAACGGGAATCGCAGCAGCGGCCAAAGCGGGAGATGGACACACGCGGGAGGAATTGGAGGGGGCGCTGGAGAGCCTGTTGATGGAGTGATTTCGAATTGCGAATTGCGAATTGCGAATTGCGAATTTGGCGTTACATGTCGTCAGTTCGCAATTCGCAATTCGCAATTCGCAATTCGAAATCAGCGGTTCTTTAATCTCTCCCGGATCTTCCTCTCCTTCTCCTCGCTACGCTCTTCAGTTCCCCGACGCGCAACAGCGTAGTCCTTCATGTCGACCTGCATGTGTTCGGCGATCAGCGGAAAGCGCTCTCGAACCAGACGGTATTTTTCCTGTTCGATGAAACGATACTGAGGGTGTCCTTGAGACGCCGTGCGGAGCTCGGCTTCCCAGAACAGTTGCCGGAAGTTTTGCCATTGATAGAATCTCACGCGGTAGGCCATGGGCGCGACGTACTGGGCAAGGTCGCGGTCGATGGCTTCCATCTTCCGGCAGAGCTGATCGGCCATGCCAAGAGCGTCTTCGAACGCAGAGCGTAAACCGGCCTGCAGGATTTCAGGCGGCGTATCGAATCCATGCCTTGTGCTGAAGGTCTGCCGCTCTTGAGTCATCATGCGATGGCGGTGCAAGTCGCGGTACGAACCGATATCCATCACAATCTCGAACCGCAGGTACGCGTTTTCGAATGCGCGCCCAACCTTGTACCATCGGGCGTCCCTCCCGGCGAGATATCGGCCGAACAGTTCACGCTTCGCAGACTCGTCGAGAGATCGAGCGCGCGCGACGGCGTGCTCCCAACTGCCGTGGGCTTGCTGGAATATAATTCCCGCCAGGATCTTGGTTTCAGCGTCGGGATCATATTCGACGAGACGCACTTCGGGCCGTACGCCGATCTCAGTTTCGGTTGCGGCCTCCCTCGCGGCCAGGAACTCCCGAACACGCGCATATCGGCTGTTTAGATATTTTTGATAGTCCTCCGATTTGGCATCGCTCAGTCTCAGCAGAAGCGAAGGAATTTCCTTATCCAGCTCCTGTTTGAGCTCGCGGGCGAACCATCGCAGCTCTCCCAAAGGATGCCGCGCGGTTCGATTGATCAAATACTCAAAGGCCTGGGCGTTTCCCCGAAAGGCGACCTGACCCAGCGTGGACATCGGGAGCAGGCCGCGAAGCGTATCGAACGCCTTCTTTTCAAGAACGCCCGGCTTTTCTTCGAAGTTCTTTTTCAGCCATTCTACGAGCGGCCCGAGCGATGCGGCGTAAACCTCGAACAGCCGGTTCATCGTCGCGGCGTATTCGTTGAGGAGACCGTGTTTTTCAAGATCGGGGCGCGGAATGTAGTAGAGATGCCGGCCGCCGATCCTTTGTGCGAAGTTCACGTAGCGTGTGGACTTTTCGATCGGCTCCAGGCCGATGCGTTGGTCCTCAACGATCTTTAGCGCGACCTGCGACAGTCCCCATACGACGACGTGAGTTCCCGTGATCTGGGCGATCGAATCGTCGCCGTACTGCGACAGCCATTTGGCGTAGAACGCTTGAGCACGCTGATTGTTCAGGATGTTTTTGAATGCATGCTCCTTGAAGAAGCGGACCGTCTCTTCCAACTCCGCCCCCAGCGCAGCGTCCTCGCCGTGAATGATCGGATAGATGTACTCTCGCAATAGCACCTCCAGCAGCGAGTCCGCCGCCCGGCTTGCACGCGAACACAGCGCTCCCGCGATTTCCGGAGGCAGGTTTCGCAACACGGACACGTTGCCGTGAGGATTGGTGGTGAATGCTTCGAGGTAACGCAGGTCCTCAGCGGACCAGTTGCGCGAGAAATCCGGGCGATAGGAGGATAAGTCGTCCGTCATGGGAGTTATGAGTTATGAGTAATGAGTTATGAGTAATGAGTTATGAGTAATGAGTTATGAGTTATGAGTTTTGAGTTTTGAGTTTTGAGCTATGGCGGTTGTGAAGTGTCAGTTGGCCTGTTGTGCGATGTCCATTGTAGTTGGTTAACTGACCGACTGACCCGATGGACGTGCGATTTGGTGATCAGGTCATTGGGTAAACGACATTAGACATTCGACAACAAGCCATCTGACATTTCACAACCGCCTCACTTGCTGAGCCACGTATGTTATTGCCCTAAGCTAATATCAAATTATGAACAATCCACAAAAACAGCCGGTCCAGAAGCCTACTTTTGTCGAAGGACTGATCGGGTCCGCGATTCCGTTGGCGATTGCGATCATTGTCATTTCGATCGGCGGCTTCTTAGTTTATCTGTTCTGGTTCGGAACGGATTGGCTATTCAAGAGAATGTTCTGAGGATCTCATTTCCGTCTTCGAGCCCTCAGCGCATTCAAGAATGACGATATGTCCTGACGATCCGTCAGTACGGGCGCAAAGAGATCGCCGTGTTGATCCAACCGGTCAAATATCGTCCGGATCGTGTATCGGGTCGGATCGATGGGCTTCTGCAGCTCCTCCCACAAGAGCGGCGTCGATACCGGGGCGGCAATCTCCGCACGAGGCGAGTAAACCGACGCCACCGTCTTGCCTTTGACGTTCTGTAGAAAGTCGATATACACCGTCCCCGATTTGCGTCGGCGGACCACGCGCTCAATCGTCGCAACTTCCGGAATCCGCGACGTGACAATGGAAGCGACCGCTTCGGCGAATACGCGCACGTCCTCATACGTAAACGTGTTTTCAAGGACGGGCAAGTAGACATGCATGCCGGAAGCGCCGGACGTTTTCGGATAGGCCCGCAAATGGAGTTCATCTAACACTGCCTTGAGTTCAATGGCGACCTTCTGGACGATGTCGTAGGACGCTTCAACGGGATCGAGATCGAAGATCACGAAATCGGGACGATCGATGAACTGGAGGCGCGAACTCCATGGGTTCTGCGTGATCGCCCCCATATTCGCAATGTAGATCAACTGCTCGCGGTCTGCGCCGATGAAGTATCGGATGTAGCGCTCGACGTCGGGCGACCAGATGTTCTCGGTGCGTATCCACGAGGGCGTGTAGTCGTGCGCATCCTTTTGATAGAAGTATTCGCCGTGGATGCCGTTGGGATAGCGCTTGAACACCAGCGGACGGTCCAGAAGGTGCGGCGTAAGATACGGAGCGATTCGGTCGTAGTACCGGATCAGGTCGCCTTTCGTATAACCGTCTTCGGGCCAGAAAACCTTGTCGAGGTTGGTCAATTCCACGCGGGTTTGGGGGATTTCGGATTTTGGATTCCGGATTTCGGATTCGGGGGCCGGCAAGGATTCCTCGAGCACGCATTGCCGGGGGTCGATATCGTCGCGCAGGCCTTGGAAAATCGGCGCCCGAAGCTTCCGGTCCGGCGTCCAATCGCTGAACTTCACTTCGCACACGAGCTGCGGCTCGGTCCACTTCGATTTGCGCACTTCCGCGGGCGTCTCTTTGAACGGCGACGCGGACCTCATGAGCGGCTGAAGCTGCCGATGCACGAAAGCGAGCGCATCGTCATCGAAACCGCTTCCGGTCCGCCCGACGTAGATCAGATCTCCCGCCCGATCGTACAGTCCAAGCAGCAGCGCCCCGAAGAATTTCCGCGACCCTTCCGGCGGCGTGCAGCCGCCAATGACGAAATGATCAGTTTTTTCCGCCTTGATCTTGAGCCAGTACCGCGACCGCTCCTGGCGGTACGGACTCTGTTTAAGTTTGGCGACAACGCCCTCCAGACCGTGACGAGACGCGGCCTTGAAGAAGTTCACGCCGTGGGCGTCGATGTGATCCACGTAGCGCACCCATCCTTCATTGTTTGGAATGAGTTTTCGAAGGACGGCCTTTCGCTGGATCAGCGGGAATCGAGAGATGTCGAAGCCGTTGAGATACAGCACATCAAATGCGCAGAAGTACACCGGAATCGCTTCATCGGCCTCCGCAATGTCTTTGGAACGGGTCAGATGAATTCGCGGCTGGATCAGGCTGAAGCGCGAACGTCCCTGCTCGTCGAACGCCGCAATCTCTCCATCTAAAATGACCGAGTCGGCGGGAAGCTCCGCCAGCGCCGCGGCTACCGTGGGAAATCGGCGGGTCAGGGACTTTTCGTTGCGCGTCCACATGTCGAGACGAGAGCCGTCCTTGACAACGACCGCGCGTATTCCGTCCATCTTGAGCTCGAAAATCCAGTCGTCGCTATCAAAGGGTTTATCCGACAACGTGGCGAGCATGGGCTGAATCCGGCGCGGCAAGGGAACGCGGCCCGCGGACTTCATGCCGTAACGTTCCAGCTCCTGTTCAATCGGCGTATACCAGCGCCGGGTTTCGTGCGTAGTTTTTTTTTTGAACCTTTAGCCGGACGTTCGGGCGCCCCGATCTCTTCCACGAGTTTCCCGGAGAGAACGGATTCCGGGCGTTCCGCGGTAATGTCGAGGTCGGGCGCAGCGTAGACGTCGCGCACCTTGAAGAAAAGCCACTGATCGGGCGCGCGCGATCCACGGACGAGAACCCATTCGCCTTTGAGTTTCTTGCCTTGCAGCCTGACGTGGAACTTGCCTTTCTTCCATCCCTGTTCCGGCGTTGGCGGATCCACCATCTCGTACGTCCCGTTGTCCCAAACGATGACCTTTCCCGCGCCGTAGTTGCCCGGGGGAATCACGCCTTCGAAGTTGCCGTAGTCCATGGGGTGATCTTCGGTCAGCACGGCAAGGCGCTTTTCGGCCGGATCGAAGCTGGGACCCTTTGGAACCGCCCAGGATCGGAGGACGCCTTCCATTTCGAGACGCAAGTCGTAATGCAACCGGGTCGCGCGGTGCTTTTGAATGACGAACGCGTTGCCGGGCGATTTCTTAACCACGCCTTCGGGCTCTGGAGTCTCGTTGAACCGGCGCTTCCTCTTGTACTCTTCAAGTCCCACGTCTGACATAATAGCCGCCATGGGGCGGCCGAAAATCAAAAAGAAGGAGCTTGTGATCCCGTTTCGGGAAACGATGGCGTATCGCCTGCTCCTTGTCATGATGTCTGCGGCCGCGTTCATCGTCGCGATCTATCAGGTCACAGTCTCGCTTCAGGCTGGAGACGCCGCGCGGGCGGCCGTCTGGGGAGGAGTTGCGCTTCTGGCGGGAGTCTCGGCGTTTTTCAATCTGGATCGCATGAAATATGCGCGAGGGCCCGAACGGACTGCGAAAAGGTTTCGCCGACGGTGAAAAGGAACTCGGATTACACTCGTCCCGCGCGATGAATCACTTCCGAACGGCGCACCGCGCTGCTGCGAACGGCGCGGCGGATGTCCAGCAGAGTCAGGAGCGCGGCCGGCGCGTGGGCTAAAAACCACAGCGGAGCAAACCATGTCGCTGCGTGAAGACGTCGAGCGTGCAGATAGTAGCTGATCGACATCAACGCGTAGCTGACCGCCGAAAACGCAAAGATGCTCCTCTCCAGAAGTGAGTCGACTGCGGCCAGAAATCCATAGGCGAGACTGATCACGGGGATGATGGACATCACGGAGCTCGCAAGCACCAAACTCGCGGAACGTCGCGTGTACCGGCGTTCTCCATCCGCATAGCCCGGCCCGCCGACGCGGACCTGGCGCCACATCCAGCGAGACCCGTCGCCCTCGAACGTGCGGAGGCCTTCCACCTGATAGCTCCAGATGTTCCAACCGGCTTCGTTCAGAATGCCGGGCATCCGGTTGATGCGATTGACGACGTCAAACGCCTCGCGGTTGACCAGCAAGTAAGCGGCGTCGAGCGTCACTTTCTTCACGCGTTCCCGGCGCCGCTCCACGACTCGAATCATTCGCAGCAGGTATTCCATCGACGGCGCCAGGAAGCGCTGAACATAGGAGCGGCACTGAACGCCGGGGCGCAGCGCGAGGGCGCTCACTTCGCCGGCGCCTGCAAATTCAAGCGAGGTTTCGACGGCAAGACGATCGAGTACGACGTCGGAATCCACAACAACGTACCACCGGCCCTTGGCCGACGGCTGCGCCTGCTCGAGCGCCCGGATGCGATCATCCGGCGTCTGAAGTGGAAGCGACGTAGCAAACAGGCGGACTGCAACGTGCGTCCGCGTATTTCGGATTTCACGCGCGAGGCTCGCTTGCCGGTAGTCGTCTTCCGAATAGATCAGAAAGAGCTCGATGAAGGGGTAGGACTGGCTGAGTATGGCCCGGATCGCCCGCTCCGCCTGCTCCGGCGGACCACGCAATGGAAAGAAAACCGTGACGAAACCGTAAGATCCCGACGCTCGCCGCGACACGACAAAACGTTCTCGGGGCGCCGTGAACCAGCTTTCCAGAAAGATCAGCAACGTCGCCAGCGCAGCGATCCAGCAGAAAAAAAGGAGAGCCGAGAGTATGAAGGCGCCCACGCCTTCTTTCTAAAGCGGAATGAAGGGAGAGTCAAACAGATTTCGGATTGCGGATTTCGGATTGCGGATTTAAAGACGGTTACCTAACTCGCAGTCGTTGGTATCCGAGATTAGGATCTTCGAAGTAGCGGTTGTCCTCGCAGACGTATTCCTGAATCTTGTACCCCGGCCAGCGTTTGTACATCCATGTCCACGTCCATGGTTTGGTCAGATACTCCGGGTCTTCAACCGTGACCTGATTCTCCATGAAATCGTTGTTTACGAGACGAATGCGCTCGGTGATGCGCATGCTTGGCGAGTGAGGCGTGTTGCGGAAGCGCACGGAGTCTTTTATCCCTACGGTCTTGACGACGAGCGTATCACCCTCCCAACGTCCTACCGAGTGTCCGAAGAAAAAGGGCTCGGCCTCTTCGGGGGAAGGCAATTCTCCATCGAGATAAATCCGGCGGACCTGACTGAAAGCCTCCTGGATAATGGTCACCTGTCCCGGCGTCTCGAGCACCTCCATGGGAAAGGTCGCCTGCATCATTCCCGGCATCCCCTCCGGCAGACATGCCATGCCGCTGCTAATGGGCGGTAACCCCTTTCGCGTCAGCTCGGCAATCCGCTCCTGCCCCGCCTTCCACTCGGCCAGGTATTCCGCCTTCAGCGGAGGATCCGGAATCGGCGGCGGGAGGGGGACAGGCCGCGGGCCTGCGAGACTCTCCGAGGATCCCAGACCGGCCGCGCGAGGCGGATAGGCCTCCCACGAGCCGTTTATACCGCGCACGCTGTGTGAGCCGGACTGCGCAGATGCCGTCGCGGCCGTTGAAAGCAGGATTGAGAGCAGGATCAGAACGAAGAGCGCCGCCCAACAGTACAACCTGCCGGCATCCCATCGTCGAAAGCCCATCGTGAGTCCCTCCCGTTATCTGGCGGAGCCGCTACTGGATCTTCGCCGGCCCGGCGGGGCCCCCATTGGTCAATTTGCTGCCGTCGGCGAACGTGATCTGCTTCAAGAGCGCTGCGGGCTCGCCATTGCGCAGGGGCGAGACGATCACAGTGATCTTGTCGCCCGGTTTCAATATGTTGAACTTCCAGCCCACGCGATTAAGGATTCCCGGGCTGGCGCACTCGATGAGCCAGCGCCGTGTCTGGCTCTTCGTCTCGTCAGTCACGTCCATCTGGATATAGACATGAGGATTGGTCCATCGGAACTCGGTGACGACTCCAGTCATCTTGATTTGAAGTTCCTGCTCATACGGGGCGAACGAATGGTGCGGGGAACCCAGCGTTACGGAGATCGCCACGGACGCGCTCAACACCGCAACCAGAGCCGAGATGCTGTAATTGCGTCGGTTCAAGGACGCCTCCCTGAAGAATTTCGGAACACTATGTCACAGGCGTAAGCGAATCGTCCAGATCACATTCAGGTCGGTTGACACCCCTAACTTTCTGATCTAGAGTGGCGCCAAGTTTTCGCAACGAACAACTTTTTGACATGGACGCGACGCCGTAATTGACGCGCCATCCTCTACGGCGCCAGGAGGGAATCACAATGTTCAGACATGTGGCGGCGGCGGCTTTCCTTATCGTGCTCGCGGTCGGCGCGGCATTTTCTCAGAACGCCCAGTTGGGCGGCATCCGTGACAGATCCAACCGGAGCGTTGCTGCCGGGGGTCACAATTACGGCGACAAACACCGAAACAGGAGTCGCGACCACGGCGCTCACCAATGAGTCCGGCGCGTACACCTTCCCGAGCCTGCAGCCGGGCCGGGCTTACACCGTGAGCGCTTCGCTGGCGGGCTTCCAGACCGTCACGTTCACGGGCGTTGAATTGGGGCCGACGGTGGTCCGGCGGAATTTCCAGTTGGAATTGAGGGCGCTTGAAACCGCCGTTGAGGTGTCTGTGGACGCTTCAACCGCAATCGCTGAAAGCTCCGCGTCGGTCGGCGACGTTCTGACTGAATCCCGAATCAACAATCTCCCGCTTGTGGGGAACAATGTGCTCAGCCTTTTGAATGTTCTGCCCGGCCTGCGGATGAGCGCGCCAGGGGGAGGCGGTCTTTTCGGCCCGCAGCTAAACACGATTAGCGGTCTGTCGCTGGACACGGTCAATGTAACGCGGGATGGCCTGACCACGAACGATACGCGATTCTCGGCCGCAGGCGATGTCACGGCCGGAGTATCCATTCCGCACGGCGGGAGCATCGGCGTGATGTCGCCGACCACCATCAACGCCGATCTGGTTGGGGAAATCCGGCTTATCCTGTCGCCCGTCGATGCGGAACTGGGACGAGGCAACGCTCAAATCCAAGTAATGACGCGATCGGGAACCAACAGTTTCAACGGCGCCGCGGTGTGGAACGTTCAGAACACGGCGTTAAACGCGAACACATGGGACAACAACCGACAAGTCGATCCACGAACCGGCGCGTGGTCTCCTCTGAAACCGAACTGGAGAAACGTTCATGAGTACACGCTGAGCTTTGGCGGGCCTATTGTGAAGAACAAAACGTTCTTCTATGCCTTGTGGAACCAGAACATCTCCTCCTTGCGCGCAACAATCAATGCTCACGTCCTCACAAAAGAAGCGCGGCAGGGGATTTTTCGCTTCTGGGAAGGATGGGTCGGCCGCAGCGCGGACCCGACCAACAACCCCACCAGTTTCACCACGGCGGCCGGACAGGCCAATCCGACCATCGCCTCCGTCGATTTCGCGGGGCAGCCCCTTCGGCCGCCCTTCTGGCCGGATGGAACGCCGTACACCGGCCGTTTGGTTTGCTTCAGCGTGTTTGGAACGGTGAAAACGGACGGAAGCCCGTTCACGCAAGCGGATTGCCCCGGCGGCGTCGACAGCGCCGGCAACGCCTACGCAGGAGTTGCGATGTTCCCAAGCGGGTCGTCGTGGGACTCCAAGCGGCCCTCGCAATTTGATCCCCGCGGATACTTCGCCAAGGTGCTTGCTGCGATGCCGGAACCGAACAACTTTTTCCACACCAATGGCGACGGCCTGACCATGGGGGTCCATCAGTGGCTGTTGACGCGCAGAATCGGCGATCCTGTTTTTTATAACGAAACGCTGATTGGGAATGACCCGTATTCCAATCGCAAACAGTTCAACATCAAGATCGATCACAACCTCTCATCTCACCGCATCAACGGCAGCTGGAACACTCAACTCGACGATAACGTCGTTCTGCGCGGCGAGTGGCCCAACGGAGTCGGCGGCCTCTCCTATCGCCGGCCTCAGATCGTGAACGTGGGCGTTACATCGACGCTGAAGCCCACGCTGCTCAACGAAGCGCGCTTCGGATACCGCATCAACAAAGGCTCACAGATTCCACCCTGGGAAATGAGCGATAGCAGCATCCGCGACCAGGCCCGTCAGTTTGTCGGAGCAGGAGGCGTGAGACCCGGCAGTACGACGAACTACCCTGTGCTCGTCCGCCCGGCAAGCGGCTGTGCGGTCTTCGGGACCGGCCCAACCGAACTTGTATTCGATAACGGCCCGATGGGAACGCGCTTGAATTGCGCCGTTATCATCCCGAACCTGCTCGACGACCCTTCTTACCAGTGGGTGGACACGCTCAGTTGGACTCGCGGGAAACATGCGTTCAAGTTCGGCGGCGACCTCCGGTTTTCGCGAACGAACGGATACGCGTTTCAGCCCTATGTCAATGCGCCCTACGGCAACCTCGGCGGTACGGTGACTCAAAGTCCCCTCCAAACCGAAACCGCAGGGACCGGCACTCCTGAATTAGGGAGGACCGTGTTGCCGGCAGGACAATCCTACGAGGCGGCGCCCAATATCTTTCGGTCAACCTCGCGGCTGCTGGCGGCCAATTTGGCCTATCTGCTGACCGATTCCGTCGGCAGCCTCAACACGCCGTATTGGATTGAGAGCCAGGCGGACAAGGAGGCGGGCATCGCAGGGTGGCACGATGTCACCACGCGGGGCAACCGTTACCGTTCAATGGTCTCGAGCGACTATGCGTTCTTCGCAAAGGACGACTACAAGCTCACAAAGAACATCACGTTAAACCTGGGTTTACGCTACGAATATTTCTCGCCTCCATATCTCAAGTCGGGGTTAACGGCGACTGTCGCCGATCTTGGGGACGGACTGTTCGGCGCCAGCCGTGGCGCCGGAGGGAACCTGTTCGACAATTGGCTGCAACCGGGGGAGCTGTATCTCACCAACTACGGAAACGCGCTGCCTGCAGGCGCAACGCCATTGGAATGCAAGCCCGGCGGGAGACAGTCTCCGCTGCTTCCCGTCTCCACATGCGATCCGAATACGATGACAGCCGTCGAGTTCATTGGACCGGGAACCACCAATCCGGGTAAGACCGTTATTCCTCGCAATCGAGCAAATTTCGGTCCGGCCATAGGTTTTGCATGGCAACTTCCCTGGTTCGGTGAAGGGAGAACCACTGTGCGCGGAGGGTACTCGATTCAGTACCAACGCATAGCGATCCGAGAAGATATCCTTGCCGGGGCGCCCGGCAATACGCTGAACCAGACGGCGGCCGTCACCGATGCGGACATCGCATCCATCATCGCCGCTCGCGCCGTCCTCTTCACCGATCTCCCCACGCTCGTGCCGCGGCAGCCCGCCGTTGCGCCCGGCCTGCCCACTCCGATCTATGCGAGGAACACTTCCTTCACCGCTTATGACCGAAACCTGTCGAATCCGTACGTACAGAACCTGACGCTTTCGGTAACGCGGTCCCTCACGCGCACTATGACTCTGGACGTCCGGTACGTCGGAACGCTGGCGCGAAAGCAGATCGGCGGCATGGACATCAACACGAGCACGGTGATGTACAACCCCGAACTCTTCCGCGCTCTCGAAGTCACGCGCAGAGGCGGCGACGATCCGCTCTTCGATGAGATGTTCGCAGGCATTCGGCTCAGCGGCGTGCCGGCGTCGGTCCCCTTGGTGAATGGAACGACAAGCAGAGGATCGGAACAACTGCGCCAGAGCACGGCCACGCGAGCGAATCTCGCCAACGGCAATTTTGTGGCAGTCGCGAATGCTCTCATTACGAGTACGATTGCCGCCGGCGCGCAGGGAATTACGGGACTGAGTCCGGGACCTGCTTTCGCGATTTTGCACAACGGATGCGATCGCCTTGCCAATGGTCTGACGACTCCGGCCACGCGTTGCTTTCCGGAAAATTACCTGACCGCCAATCCTCAACTGAACGGCGCCACCTACATCGGCAATCTCGCCCGCAGCAATTACCACGCCCTGCAGGTTTCCTACACCATGCGGCCGACGATGGGTTTTTCCGTCCAGACCACTTATAGCTGGGCGAAATCGATGCAGCTTGGAGCAGGCACAGGTCCTGGGATTGCCAATGCAGGCTCAACCGGAGGCGCCGCGTATACGGATCCGTTAATGCGGGATCTGGACCGCGTTCGCGGCGTCGATCCGCTGCATAGCATACGTTCCAACGGCACGATCGAGCTGCCGATCGGGCCCAACAAACTCTTCTTCTCCGGCGCATCCGGTTGGGTGGCCCGTCTCATCGAACGATGGCAGGCGAGTTTCATTCTGAATATGGGCACTGGTCAACCCGTCAGCATCGGCGGCGCCGGAACGATGCGATACGGCAACCCGCGTTACGTCGTGGCGAGTCCGTTGTGGGAAATCCCGAAAGGCAAAGTCGAATGGGACGGAAACACCGGAACGTTCTTCGGAGACAAGTTCGTCACTCAACGCGATCCCCAATGTTTCGACGCGACGTTGGTCGCCCCGTCGCTGACCGGTTTCTGCACGCTTAACTCCCTGGCCATGAAAGTCCCCGCCGGCACGCCCGGCGCCATCGAATTGCCGGACGGATCGTCGGTGGTCCATGTCCTGGTGAATCCCAAACCTGGGGAAATCGGTACGCTCGGGAACCGTACGCTGGACTCTTTCGGCACTTTCTTCCTGGATGGAAACATTCAAAAATCGTTCCAGATCGGGGAGCGCCATCAGCTATCGATTCGCGTGGATGCCACCAACATTCTGAATCATCCGCAGCTCAACAGTCCCAATTTCACCGTCGGCGACACGCCGTTCGGCCAAATCGCAGGGAAAGGCGCTGCAACGTTCACGGGTCCTCCTGTCCAGCGGAATTTCCAGGCTCAGGTGCGGCTCACATTCTAGGAAAGAGTTGTCAAATGTGAGATGGCCGTTGTGCGATGTGTAATGTAGTTGGCTAAACGACCAAGTGACCCAATTGAAGAACCGTCCATAGATTGGGTCATTAGGTCAGTCCGCCAAGTTCATTGCGCATCGCACCAACAGCCATCTCACATTTGACAGCCGCCGACGGTCCTGATCTTTTCACAGCCATAGACAGCGAAGACTGACTAGAATCGTCAGACGACAGAAGCAACGTGTAGGGATTTCTCCATGAGTCTGGCCGTTGCAATCACACTGGCAATCACGCTGCAGCTTGCGACGAATGCCGGGCCAGCGCCGAAGGGATCGATTGAAGGCGTTGTACTCCGGGCTGGAACCGGACAACCACTGCCGGGCGCGCGCGTCACATTGACTTATCACCTCAGCCCCAACAACGTAACCGGCTTCGGGCCGATCAATCTCTCGCCCGGTCGGCCGCCTGCGGCTGAGATAGGGGCCACCGGCGCCGGCGCAGATGGGCAATTCTCTTTCAGAACCGATGAAAACGGCCGGTTTCGGTTCACAGGGCTGGACGCCGGCGATTACACGCTTCACATCCAGGCGAACGGCCATGTTCCGCAGAACTACGGCGAGCGCTTCAGGTACGGACCTGGGACGCCCATCCATCTGGCTGCCGGACAGGAAATCAAGGACGTCTCCGCTCGTCTGATCGCCGCCGGCAACGTCAGCGGCCGCATCCGCGACGGCGCCGGGCGCCCTCTGGCCAACGTTCCCGTGCAACTGCTGCGTTACGCCTACAATTCAGATGGCCGGCGAACCTACCAATCCGCCGGGCATGCGCGAACGAACGATCGCGGCGAATATCGGCTGTATTGGATTACTCCGGGACGGTACTACCTGCTGGCAGGGCGCACGAACGGCGACGCATTCATACAGATGATCGCAGGAGCCGCCGGGGCTGCGCCGAACGCCAACGAAGTTCCACAGGAGTTGGGGTATGCCTTTTATCCCGGCGTCGCGGATATCAGCGCTGCGACCACCATTGACTTGGGACCTGGGTCCGACTTCCAAGGGATTGATCTCACACTCGAGTTGAATCCGCGGACCTACCACATCCGCGGACGGCTGGTCGATTCAAGGACAGGACAGCCGCCGCAGCGGGCTGCTATTGCGGTAGCGCCTCAAACTCACGGCGCCGACGCGGCGAATGAACTTCGACGCGCTCTCGGCGCGCCTAACAGCTACTACAATGCGGGCGCCGGGACGATCGACATTCCAAATCTGCTGCCGGGCGTCTATACCGTGACGGCGACCGTGCGAGCGCGTGGGACCACGATTTACGGACCCGGGCCCGTCACGACGGCAGGGGGCAGTACGACGGTCGCCGTCTCCGGCGCCGACGTCGAAGGCGTGGTCATTCCCGTTGTTCCCGCTGTCTCCATTCCCGGCCGCGTGCACGTCGACGGACAACTCCCTTCTAACTGGCCCCTCGACCGCCTGCGTTTTCAACTGACGCCCGCCGCGCGCGACGACGCGACCGGAACGGTGATGGCGGACTCAACCATCACGGAACAGATCAATTCCGATGGCGCGTTCCAGCTCAACGAGGTTCTCCCCGGCGAATATCGCCTGGTCCTGATGGGTCCGCGAAACGTTTACATTAAAGAGGCGCGATACGAGGGCGCTGACGTCCTCAACGCACCGCTGCGCGTCAATACGGCCGGGCGCGGCGGAATGTTGGAAGTGGTTCTCGCCGCCGGCAGCGGCCGGATCGCCGGCGTCGTCACGGACGCGCGTTCTCAACCGGTTCCGGTCACGCCGGTGGTGCTGATTCCCAACCGCGCGCGCCACAGGTCCGAGCTCTACAACACGGTCACGACCGATGCGAACGGGAGATTCACGTTTGCGCTGGTCCCCCCCGGCGACTTCAAGGTATTCGCATGGGAGAGCATCGAGCCCTACGCGTGGTTCGATCCGGACATCCAGGCGCGATTCGAAGGCATGGGGCGCGCCGTTCATGTCACCGAGTCGTCGGCTGAGACGATCGACATCCGGATCATTCCAGGAGGTCCGCGATGATGTTCCTCTTACTCGCGGCCCTCGCCGTGCTCCCTCAGGCCCGGCCGAGTGAGAGGCCGCGGGCGTCAATCGCGGGGGTGGTGGTCCATGGCGCTACCGGCGCGCCGTTGGCGGATGTCCGTGTGTCCCTGGCAAGAACGGATGCGGCCCCGGCCGCGTTCGTACAAATGATCGCCGGGGATCGGCCGCCTGCGGAGTTCACGATCACGGGCGATCTGCTTGCGGGAATGGCGGAAGAAATGTCGCTGAGAGCCGGCGATCCCAACGTCCCGCCGCAGGTCGCCGCTGAGATGGCCGCGTTCTCCGCGTGGGATACGAAAGACATCGGCGGAGTGATCATCGATCCCAGCGGGAACCCCGCAATCATTCCGAAATCCGCTCCTCCTGTTCTTACCGACAGCCAGGGCCGGTTCGCTTTCCGCAACGTGGAACCCGGAACCTATCGTTTGATGTTTGCGCGCAACGGTTATGTGAAGCAGGACTATGGCCAGCGATTCGCGGGAGGAAGCGGGACGCCGATCGTGTTGGGGCCGGGACAGTCGAAAACCGATATCGTCATGCGCATGACGCAGACGGCCGCCATCGGCGGCCGCGTTGTGGATGCCGCGGGCCGGCCCATCGCCGAGGTTCCCGTGCAGCTTTCCCGCTTCGTCTATGACGAAACGGGACAGCGAAAGATGCAATCCGTCTCAGTAGCGCGAACCAACGATCTCGGCGAGTACCGCATGTACTATCTTTCTCCCGGTCGATACTACCTCCATGCGGGCCACGCCCCGGGGCAGCTACAAATCGACGCAACGCTGGAAGCGCGGATATTTGACGACCAACTGGACGTGTTCGGACTTCCGCGTCCCAATCCAAACCGAATTCCTGAACAGTACGCCATCGCGTATTATCCCGGCGCGCCCGATGTCAGCGCCGCCGAAACCATCGATTTGCAGCCGGGCGCTGATCTCGACGGAACGGATTTCGTGCTGAGCGCCCAGCGCTATTACCGGGTTCGCGGACGCGTCGTAGATCCGACCACCGGGCAGCCGCCGCCGTCCGCGAATGTACTTTTGACGCCTCAGGACCCCGGACCGCTTGGGGAACTTGACCGTGTCATCCGACGTTTCTTCACCCATGCGTTCTACAATCCGTCAGACGGGACCTTCGAGCTGCGGGACGTGAGCGCCGGCGCGTACAACATCACGGTGGAACTGCCGATCCGAAGGCCGCCGGCGCCAAACCAAGCGTCGATGTCGCCGGCGGAACAGGCCGCCTTCTTCGAAGCAATGCAATTCGCCGAGTCCGCAAGTCCGAGAGCATCTGCTTCGATCCATGTCGTGAATGCGGATATCGATGGCTTGACTCTAACTGTTGGCGTGGGAACCTCGATCTCTGGCCGCGTGCGCGGGGATCGGCCAGACTCCGGCGCGCCGGAATTGCCTTTCCTGCGCATTCTACTGAGACCTGCTGTCGGCCCCTCGACGGATTCCGTCATTGCGCCGCAGCCCCGGCCTCCCAAAGCGGACGGCGCGTTTCGCATCGACAACGTGTGGCCCGGAGAATATCGCGTGAGCGCGGCGGGCCTTCCTCCCGGCTTCTACCTCAAAGAAGCGAGGCTTGGCGAAGTCGACGTTCTGAACAACGTGTTTTCCGTGTCTGCCGGGCCTGGGCCAGGCGTCTTGGATATTGTCATCAGCGCAAACGGCGGCGTGGTCGAAGGCGCCGCCGTGGGTCCAGGCGGGCGGCCCGTGCCAGGCGCGGAGGTCGTTCTCATCCCCGAGCGGAGTCGCACACGGACGGATCTTTTCCGCACCACTGTCGCCGATACAGCGGGACGATTCACCATTTCCGGCGTAGCGCCGGGCGACTACCGGCTCGTTGCATGGGAAGCGATCGAACCCTACGGCTTCTTCGATCCCAATCTCGCGCAGCAGGTCGATGAACACGGCAAACCCATCCGCGTTGCGGAATCCTCACGGCAATCCGTCGACGTGACGCCGATTCCAGTTCCATAGCCGCTAAGCGTCTATCCCGAGCCGCCCCCGCAAGTGTGCGGTTGTACGCGCGCGGTTGTGACCGCGCCTACCGATCCGAAGAAGCATCACACGACAGACCTCGGCAAGATCGTATGCGGCGACGCGGTCGCTTAACTCGACAAGGAGGTCGAAGACAAGTCCGTCGATCTCATTATGACCAGTCCGCCGTTTGGCCTGGTTCGCAAGAAGAACTATGGAAACGCCGACGCGAACGAATATCTGGAATGGTTCCGGCTGTTCGCAGCATCCTTCAAACGCGTCCTCAAGGACAACGGTAGTTTGGTGATCGACATCGGCGGATCATGGATCCCGGGGCAGCCGACCCGAAGTCTGTATCACTTCCAGTTGCTCATCTGGTGGCTTTCCCCAATGATTGACCCGTTTGCGGGAAGTTGCGTGACTGGGGAAGTCTGCGAACGGCTCGGCCGGAAATGGGTCTGGATCGACCTCGTGGAGGAGTATCTGAAAGGCGCGTTGGGCAGGTTTGAGGAGGATGGGCGCAACGCAGAACAGGAAACGCTCGACGAATCCGACGGCAAGAAGCGAAAGTTGGAGCTTTCACAAACCAGCAGGGAGAAAGCAAAAGCCGCACGCTGAAATCTTCTGGCGTTCGCAAGAGTGCAGCGCTGCGCGGCAACCGCCTTAGTGAAGTCCGCATGCATTGGTTCAGCCAAAATGAGACATTTTGCGACCCCGAATAGCGACCGGTTTTCGGGCTTGGGGGACTGTCCGTCGCAGACTCGGCGGCGGCTACTCAGCTCAAACGATCAAACTTCCTTAAAGAAAGACCGAAAACGCCAGCCACACATTGAGGCTAATCCGTTTGCTGGTCATGCGAAAAGGAGTGTGGCACACACCTGCCTGAACGATCGGATGAAATTCAAATCGGTAACATATTGACAGACGCTGGAAGCCGCGTCAGTCACGGCTCAGAAGCGGAAGCGTGCTAAATCTGTGGGACAGTAGTGGGTCCAAATCTTCGATGATGACGAGATGACGCGGAGGGTTGTCGGCGCAGCAAATCGACTTGGTGCTGGACCTTCAAACCCAGGCGCTCTCAGCGCTCGCAGACAATGGGACTGCCTTCATACTTCGGCTAGGACGTGGGAACCCCGTTTCTACCGTGCAAGCGGCGGCCCCAAAAAGGCCCAGTGCGCGCGCTGCACTTCCTCATGCGTAAGCATCCTTAGGGGATTTTCAATATTGGTGCTTCCGATCGTTGCGCGATAGAGAGTGTCGTTGACCCGGTAATAGACGCTATTTCCCTCAACCAAGAGGATTTCGCTGTCGCCTTCAAAAGTCTGGATGCGGTACTTCTTCTTAGTTCGAATATTGTAAAGCGACAGTTCGCCGTCAAAGTAGAAGGGGACATCTTCAAACAGCGTTTCGATACTAACTTGGTCTCGCGCCTGAGCCCGGGGATTGAGGGCATTTCGCCGAGAAGCACTCCCAGGACTCTGTCTCTCACCGCGCGGGTCACTCTGAATTGCTTCACCCCTTCCTGTCGCTCGCTTTCTCTCAGAGCTTGCAGTCGCGATCCAAGGGCCAAATCCTCGAATCGACGCTCCGGCATTACCCAAATTAATAGTTTGCCAGCTCGCTACTTTCTTGTCATAAACGAGAACATCAGTAGTGCTTACATCACCGGCCGGTATTTGTCTCGCGTATATGGCAACGACAAACATGTCGTCGTTGCTCACGGCGAGAATCAGCCTTTTGTCAGCAGCTGGCGTTATGCTTCCAGGCAATTCCACGCCGAGATCAACGGAGCTTTGGTTTGGGCGAAAGAACAGCTTTCCATTTTGTGCAGACAAGTCCAAGTAGCTGTGAAGGTCGCCCGGCGACCAAAACCCTTCAGTTCGGACGGAGCGGTATTCGTCCCATATGAGGTCCTGTGGTGTGCCACCGCCAAGTAGGTCGAAGCCAAGGAAGCGAAGCGCCGAATTCAGCTCTGCAGTCAATAAACCGACATTAACGCGTTCACGACTCGGACTGAAGAGAAAGCTTTCCAGTATGGCGCCGTCATAAGACAGCCTCATCGTCCGCGGTTTCTCCGGAGTGTCCATACGGAGTACGACTAACTGGCTAGGCTGCATGTGCGGACTGCCGATAACGATCACTCGTCGATCATGATCGGCAAGAACGAAGTGGCTGCCCTGGTCGGGATCCACGAGATCCGCTACTTTCACTGCTAGGCTGGGTTCCTCGATAGCTAATACGCTGCTGGGAACCTGGAAAGGATGCTTTGGCGTAGCCAGGCCTGTGACGAGGTAGAGTTGTGAGCCTGTTTGAGCCCACAGCATCAGCGCGATGCTGGCCACAATTGCAACTATCAATCCGATTCGGGCTATTGTGCGAGTGTCTTTCATAAGATCCTTAACCTTAAGGTATTTGCCCGCAAACGTCGCTAACATAGTTCCGCATGAGGTTATTCACTGGATTGAACCGCCAATTGGGATTGTTTGGATCGGTGACGTTATCCCACACGATGTAATTACCCAGACTTGCGCCATTGTACTGTTTTATCCAAATCGCATCGGCGAAGTAACGCATTCCCGTCGGCGGTAATCCATTGGCATCCATGCCAAACGTGCAGTTATTTACTGTGTGTGGCGTCGGAGCTACTCCCACTTCTTGACCAGGATTTGCCGCATTCCACTGTTGCCACTGAGACACCTGCGCATTCCAGAAAGGATATGCTGCCCCTTTCTTTTCCTCAAGTATGACATGTCCCCTGGTGACGTTCGCAGTCCAATTCCATAGCTCTTCGTAAGCCGCATTTTCAATTTGCATAACGCCCCAACCATTGGGGGCGCCCCAGACAGGCATGCTGTCGCTAGGTCGAAACTGTGCGAAATCCGGAAGCGATTCCTGTCTAATGAGTTGGTATAGAAACCATGGCGGGTTCCCAGGGAAGGACGGGGAGGACCAAGTGAGGTTGTCTGCGAACGTCTTGATCTGGGCTTCCGTGGGATTCTGCCCGCCGATGCGAAAAACGAAATCTCGTAGGACGGATACAGCACCGGCCTGGTACGACGCGCTAACGGTTATGCGATCACCTCCCAAAATCGCTCCAGACAGTTCCGCGTTGATATCCCATTGCTGTCCAGCCGCAAGTTGTCGCGAGAAGGTCGGACCAACTTGAGTTGGCGACCCCGGAGGACCAAAATGATGGAACGAGATGCTCCATTGAACCGGGCTCGTTGACGTGGCTGGGCTACCATCCGGCCTTACAAGCCGCGCTGCGAGCGACGGCATAGCGGGAAACCCGTTTGGTGGATTGGCTGTTATTAGAAGCAGCTGACCGGACGAAACCACCGCAGCGTTGCTGAGCACCTGCAGTACCGTCACGGGCGGCTGAAATGTTACGGTCACCTCTCCGACGGCAAAGAATTTCCATGGGCCGCCGGCAGCGTTTCTCGCACGGAGAACGCTGTACGTTCCGTAAGAGACCTCTTGGCCCTCTGGGACACAAGTCTGGTTTCCGTTGGGCCATCCGGTAACGACACCGGAGACATCAGCCTCGTGGAGGTACCATTCCAAGTCAGCCGCGGGCACATTCTCGTTAAACCGAACTGCAGAGCATCCTGGAACCTGGACTTCTGTGGGATCAAACGCGATCCACGTGAGAAGCGGCGGGACGTCAGCACCGTCAGCTGTTACACCCAGAAATATCCACCACGTGAATAAGAAAAACAACGGGTCACACGACACGCCAAGGAACTCGTCTGGGAAGCAATCCTGTTTGAAAATATTCTGCGGTCCCCAGTGGTCACTCCAAGCGACCCATGTTCCTTGCTCGTCAGGAGTGACTTCATATAGGATGCCGAAGCCCCATCCGAAACCCACAAACGTGCTACTCCCGGACGGCTTGCCGATGTAAGCATCCACAGCCGCGTCAAGCGAATAAAATTCCCATTCTGCGCAGAACAAATCCCCGGTGTATGGATTCCATTCCTCCCAGAGACAATTCCAGAAATCCATATCCCACCAGTCTTTTGCCGTGAAATGAAAACCAGCCAGGTTTCCGGACGAACTCACAAGCTCAATATCCGTAAAGCCCCAATAAGCCGCGCCATCCGGGACGAATACAAAACAAATAGCGACGATCGTCAGAGCACCAATAAAGAAGCGTTGTTGTAACATTCGTTCACCGCACAATTGTTGGAGGTGGAACAGGTTTGCGCACCGGAGCGCGTGGAGGAGCCTCCCGAGTGCCAACTGCTGACTTCGGGTCCACCGTTGCTGTTTTGACACGCGGTACTATCGAGCTCTTGATGTATTGATCTATGTTCTGAATCTTCGCGCTTGTAATGCTCGGCGTCAGTGTCTGGAGGTGCTTTGTCACCGCCTCCTGCTTCCTGGCTTCGATCTGCGCGTACAATCCATCGGCAATTGCACGTTCGCGCACGCTCTTCTGCGGCGCTGCAGGCCGCTTCGTCGCCGTTCCCGGTGCTGGCGGCTTGGTGTCCGATGGAACCCACTTGTACCGTTTAGCTGCCTCGGCCCGAGCATCCTGATCAATGCGCTGGATTTCGGCAAGGAACAATTGCCCGGCATTCAATAGCGCCGATGTTTGAGCCGCATTCAGCCCGAACCGGTCGACGAGGAATTTCCGGACTTGGTCCGGCGAGCGCTTGTTGTAATGCTGCATGCTTTCATGGAAGGCGCTCCACGCTTGCCAGGCAGGAATTGGCTCACTGATCGGAGATGCCTGAGCGACCAAACTCGGTGGAGTGTGAAACGCCACGAACGAAGCTAGTACAAGGAACGAGCCTATGCGCTTTCCGGACTCAAAAACGTGCTCCTCCCTTTCAGCCGAAGGAACTCAATTCAGCGAAGGATTTTCTGGGGGTACGTGCGTATAGAGACGGCGGCAATCCGAAAAAATACAAAAAACTTCGTAGCGTCGGCTCCCCACCCAATCAACGATCATCGCAGCGCCAGCGGGAACCGGCCTAGACTTCGTACGATTCAGGCGCGCATCTCAAACGTGGGGCTGGCATGTCCTTCGGCAAGACGATCCGAAGCCGAAACTGCTCGCTCTTAACCTTAAGCATGAGTGCGTTTCACAGGCCGTCGAAAAACTGCTTCACAAGTCACGGACGGTCCGTTCTTGAACCATGTCCTGTCCGCATTGATTCCAACGAGCGGCAATGCGCACCGCGCCCTCGGGATTGAAGCTCGGTGTGGCTCCACATTGGTCGGGAATATCGAGCTCGGTTGGCCTTCGGGCAACTCGACGTTAAGAACCACGGGTTGGAAGGTTTCCGTGGGATCGCGGCTCCAACCCCAAACGATTCCTTGGTCGTTCGCGTGCCGTTCCGAACCGTACATAGGTTATTGATGGACCACTGCTTGCGGTCACATGCCAACCTTTGGAAGAACGCTTTTTTCGCAATCTCGCCGCGGTAGACTTTCGCAAGCCCCAAACACCTCTGCGCCCTGAACAGATTGACGGCGACGTCGCCGATCGCGCCCGGCCTCTGCAGTTCGGCGTTAGAACCGTTTCGTCAGATCGCCGTCCGAGCGAGCGTAGGCGTCAAGCGCGTTCATACCTCTAGATCCTCCGCCGAGTAGCGCATCCTGCGTCCGCACGACGCCCTCGGTCGCGTCCGGTCCGTCGTCGTGTTCAGCCGGGAACTCGTCCCACTGTTCGAAGTACTCCGCCGCCTTGCGCAGCAAGTGCCGCGCGAAGTGCACCGTTCCGTTTTCGATCAAGGAATGAACGGTCAGGACGCGCTGCACCTTGTTGGCAATTTGATGAATCATGTGCACGGCGGAAAAAAGCCGACGCTTCCGGGCCCGCTGGTCGATGTTCGGCTTGATGAGGTTCTTGAAAATGTCTTCCTCCACGCCGATCACACCGCCATGCCGATGGTACATGTGGAAACTCCTCGTGAAACGGCTGGCGTTCCAACCCTTCCCGTCGTTCCGTTTGCTCACGCGAATCCTGACCTGTTTCCGACGTCCTGCAGAAACCTTCCTTGCCGATTTTGACCCGAAGTTCAGGCGTCTCTCACGCCTGAACTTCGCTAACAGGATGCTGAAAAAGTCAGGTGGACCGAATATGTCTGCAGACTAGGTTACACGTGTGGGCATGAGAGGGATCGACACCACACAATCGGCCATGTTTAGCTATATTTCGCCAGAACAACGCGTACCGAAGAATCATCCCCTGCGACAAATTCGGAGCTTGTGCGACATCGCGTTGAAGGC
>Ga0073934_10000975_pt1 | contig 73950 bp, 60 predicted proteins | sample LarsenN4metaG_FD_76834 | JGI IMG/M metagenome (GOLD analysis project Ga0073934, IMG submission 76834) | Hot spring sediment bacterial and archeal communities from British Columbia, Canada, to study Microbial Dark Matter (Phase II) - Larsen... ...
CGTCGCCGTCGCCGTGCTCGTGACGGTCGCCGTCGCGGTCTCCGTCGCTGTCGCCGTCGGCGTCGGTGTGTCTTCCTGCCCCAGCGCCCGCCCCGCCGGCCCCCCCGCCAGCGCGCTGACGAGCGAGGCCGCCACCAGCACGGTGATGGCCACCGCGAATGTCAGAGGCGGCGCAGGCAGGCGCACTGTCCCTCGCTCTGCGCATGCCGCACCTCAACCGTGCGCCACGCGCGCTCCCCTCACGGGCGAGACGGACGCCGGCGGGCACCTCGCAGGCGGCACGAGGCGTCCGCCCATAGACGGCCGCTCATCATCCAAACGCCTGTCCCGCTGTCCGGTTTCACCCCTGATTGACCGGAGCCGCCGTCGGGGCCATGCCCCATTCTGTCAAGCTCGCGCGATTTCCGGCATTCCTGCCCCACACCGCTGGTAGAATCCCCGCGCCCTGCCGTTGTGAGGAGTGATATGCGGACGTACCTCATCGTGACGTTCATGGCCCTCGCTGCCATCGCCGCGGCATGCGGCGGCGATGACGGCGCCGGCGACGGGGCGCAGTCGACACCGACACCGGGAAACGAAGCGGCCACCCAGCGCGCCGGCCTCGCGGCGCAGCGTCCCGCCTGGTTCCCTGCGCGCTTCCCACTCCCCGCCGAAACCATCGTCGTGCGCGATGAGCCCGCCGAAGGTGGTGGCGGCACCGTCGAGTTCGATGCGCCTCTCGGCTACTCCCGCGTCATCAACATCATGCAGCTCAACCTGGAATCGCCCAGCCACCGCTTCCTCATCGTCGAGCAGTCCGCCGACGAGAGCGAAGCCGTCTTTCAGCTCGATGATCAGGATGGCGAGTTCACCGGCGCCGTCACCATCAGACCGTCCGGCAGCCGCAGCACGATCATCGTGCAACTCACCCCCAGGTAGGCTCCCGCGGGGACGCAGCGCACCCCTATTGCCAGCCGGCAGGTGGCTGCCGTACTATCGGCACACCTGTCGGCCATTGGTCCCCGCCAAGGAACGGAAGGTGAGGAATGGAGTCCCGAACTCGTTCCCGCGCGGTCGCGCTCGCCGCATCCATCGCCCTCGCGCTCATCGCCGCCCTCGCGCTGTTCGTCGCGCAGCGCGGTGACTCCAGCGCCAACATCGTCCCCGGCGAGTACTCGCTCGAGGTCAACATCGCCCCCACGCAGGCCAACGTCGGCGCCAACTTCACCGCCATCGTCGGCGTCTACCACAACGAGCCGCCCTACCAGGCCGTGCAGTGGAACATCAACTACGACCAGACCATCGTCGACGTCGTCTCGATGACCAAGGTCGGCGCCGCTCCGTCGCAATGCATCTCGAGGAACGACAACGGCGACCGCGTCCTCCTCGGCTGCCTCGATCTCAGCGGCCCTGTCATCAGCTACTCAGGCGATGCCTGGCAGGTCGTCTTCACCTGCATCGCCGAAGGCCCGGCAAACTTCGTGCACCAGGGCATGGGCGGCGCCAACCCGTCCACCTTCGTGAACGACGGCATGTCCAACCTCCCCATCCACGTTCACGACGACTCCATCTTCTGCGGCACACCGCCCACCGCCACGCCCACCGACACACCCCCGCCATCCGCCACACCGACCGATACGCCCACCCGCACGCCCACCAACACCCCCACCAACACGCCGACGGCAACGCCGACGCCCACCATCCCCGTGCCGCCCGAGCAGGACCAGTTCCGCCAGATCGCCTTCGACGCCTCCTCGTTCGCTTCCACGCAGGACTTCATCGATGCCGTCGACCTCGCGCTCGAACAACAACTCAGCGCCGGCTGGAACATCCGCGACGCGACCGAAATCGACCGCGGCCAGGGACCGCGCGTCGTTTACTCCATGCAGCGCCGGCCCGGCGGCCCCGAGCGCGCCGACCTCAACGACGACAACTTCATTGATCTCACTGATGCGCTCGCCGTCCTCGCCGCGTTCGGCTCGCCGGGTACCCTCGACGCCTTCGATCAGACCCTCATCGATCCGTCGGCATACGGCTCCGGCGCCGCCCTGCTCGCAGCGCTCGATACCGAGGCCGAGCAGCGCATCATCGCCGGCTGGAGGACCGTCGATACCGCACTCACCGATCTTCCCGATGGCCAGCGCATCGTCATGTCTTTCCAGCTCCGCAACCTGCCGAAGTCGTCCGATCTCAACGGCGACGGCCTCACCGACCTGATCGACGTGTTGTTCGCGCTCACGCTCTTCAACACGCCCGTCACCCCCGCGCCCGTCGAGCCCGTCCCGCCCGGGCCCGATCGGTTCATCCAGCGCGTCTACGATCCCTCGGCCTACCCCAACTCCGCCGCCATGCTCGGCGCCATCAACGTCGAGATGGAAACCGACATCGCCGCGCGCTTCGATCCCATCGATTCCGCGCTCCTCACGCTCGATGGCGATGACCGCCTCGTCATGTCGCTCGAACGTGCAAACCGCACGCACCGTGCCGACCGCAACGGCGACAACTTCATCGACCTGATGGATCCGCTCGTCATCCTTCAGGACTTCGGCCAGCCCGCGCCCAGTTTCTTCGAGCAGCTCCCGATCGATCCGTCCGGCGCCGCCACCGTCGATGATCTGATCCTCACGACCGACGTCACCATGGAGGCCCAGATCGTCATCGGCCGCAGCCCGCACGACTCATCCGTCGTCCAGCTCGATCCCGGCCAGCGGGTGCTCCACCATCTGCTCCGCACCACGCCCGTGCCGTCGTCCGATCTCAACGGCGATGAGTTCATTGACATCTACGATGCGCTTGTCGCCCTGTCACTCTTCAACACGATCCCGTAGCTTCCGTACGGAACCCGCCACACGAACTTGACGAGAGAGGCGCCCAAAGCGGCGCCTCTCTCGCGCGCCCCCATTGACACTTGGGGCCACGCGGGCCTACCATCCGCTTGATCCCCGCCAACTCGTCTAGGAGTGATTGCCGCGCACTGTCGCGGCATTCGCCGCATGCCGACCGATGGGGGAACGTGCCGGAACGCCGCTCAATCCGACTCCTCGCGCTCCTCGCCGTAGCCGCGCTCGCAGCGCTGCTGGCGTTCCGTATCAGCACGCGCACCCAGGCCGCCCCGCTCCTCACCACCGATAAGGCCGACTACTACTCCTACGAAATCGTCACCGTCACCGGCACCGGCTTCGCGCCCAACACCACCTACGACATCCCCGTCATCCGCCCCGATGGCACCATCGTCCACGGCGACGGCTCCTTCCTGCCCGGCTGGGACTCCGTCACCAGCGATGGCTCCGGCAACTTCACCTACCACTACCAGCTCAACGGCGTCCTCGGCACCTACACCGTGCAGACATACGCCTCACCCTGGGGCGGCCCCGGCTCGCCTGATCCCCTCGTCGCCCAGGTGACCTTCTTCGACGCCGACATCGACTTCACCCAGTGCCGCAACGACTCCGACAACAACAACATCAAGGACGACTGCGACTGGACCACCGGCGCCATCAACACTTCAAATTCCGTCTACGCCGAGGGTGAGGGCGTACCCCAGCGCCTCTTCCATCGCGTCGATACGGCCGGCACGTACATCTTCGCCTTCGAGTACGACTTCTCGCGCTCGAATATCTATGCCTACGACTTCCTCACCACGGTCGATGTCACGCAGAGCGGTGCGCTCCTGCAGGAATGCGCCGACCTCCCCGGCTTTATCTCCGCAGCCCAGTGCTCATCCATGTTTGGCGGCGCGCAGAACGCCAGCATTCCCTCCGACCCGTTCGACGCCGTCTCCTCCCGCGAGACGCCGGCCTCCCGCTTCATCAAGGTCGGCTGTGACCCCGCCTGCTCCGTCGGCGCCACCGTCGCCTTCCCCGATCCGCCCATCGGCCCCAGCGACGGCGAGGCCGGCGAGGCGCACGACCCGGACACCGACCCGGACTGCTTCCAGACCTGCGGCACCAGCGTCGTCCGCATCACCGTCACCGTCACCACGCTCAGCTCCAGCACCCGCGTCGGCCTCTGGTTCGCCGGCCACCTCGCCCAGGCCAGCGACCCCCCCGGGCCCGCCGTCGGCTGGGGCACCGGCTTCGGGGCCGGCTCCATCTCAGGTTCGCCGTTCCACCTCGTGTACGACTGCCTCGATGAGCCCGGCGGCGGTGGCTGCGCCAACGTTGGCAACCGCGACAACCAGATCCAGATCGATCCCACCTCGGCCGCCACCGCCACGCCGACGAACACCAGCACCGCGACCGCCACCCGCACGCCAACCCACACACCCACCAACACGCCCACCGCCACCAACACCGCCACCAACACGCCCACCATCACCAACACGCCCACGCCAACCCACACGCCCACCAACTCGGCCACGCCGACCAACACCCCCACCGACACGCCCACCATCACCAACACGCCCACGCCCACCCACACGCCCACCGACTCGCCCACGCCAACACACACCGCCACCGACACGCCCACCATCACCAACACGCCCACCCCAACACACACGGCCACCAACTCGCCCACGCCAACACACACCGCCACCGACACGCCCACCATCACCAACACGCCCACCCCAACACACACGACCACCAACACGCCCACCGCCACCTCCGCCGCCACGTTCACGCCCACCAGCACCCACACCGCTACCGCCACGCCCACCGCGACCGGCACCAACACCCCCTCGCCGACGCACACCCGCACCCCCACGCCGACGCACTCGCCGACCGCGAGCAACACGCCCACCGTGACCAACACGCCGACCATCACGCCCACGCTCACGCCCATCGATGGCGCGAACGGGCTCATCAAGTCCGCCCTCGGCCAGGTGCCGCCGCCCGGCGCCACCACCCTCGGCGTGAACCTCTGGATCTGCTTCGATCAGGCAAGCGACGGGATCGACAACGACGGCGACTCCACCGTCGATAACGAGCCCCCCACCTGCCTCAACGACGGCGAAGGCTCGCTGCTCGTCCTCGAGCGCGTCTTCACCGAACTCGACTGCGACACCCGCAACGACGACGATGACAACGACGGCAAGCCCGTCGACGGCTCCGTATCCACGGGCGCAGTCGGCGGCTACGTGGGCAGCAACCCACGCCCCGAGTGCCCGCAGCCCACGCTCCAGGACTTCAACCTCAACCTCGTCGACAAGGACGGCGGCGAGCTCCCCGAAGGTCTCGGCGCCGTCGAGTTCCAGGTCAAGTTCGACCACAAGATCTTCGACCTCCAGGTCCTCGAATCGATGGACTGGACCAACGGCCGCGCACCCAACTGCGCCATGACCATCATCAGCGAGAACGACATCCGCTTCGGCTGCGTCTCCGTCGGCGCCGGCCTCGGCCTCCCGCAGGCCACCGGCCAGATCGCCGCCATCATCGTCGTCGAGCCCGAGCCCGACCTCCCCTTCCGCATCCGCCCCGGAAAGGACAACGGCGTCGTCCGCCGCCTCCTCGATGAGAACTGCGAGGTCGCCGACATCTACGGCGATATCTTCCCCGAGACGAACGCCGGCCTCACCCCTGACTGCTCCGACGTCGATATCACCGTCCGCCGCCTCGAGGGCGACGTCGATGGCGACTGCGACGTCGACATCACCGACGCCCAGCGCATCTCATTCCGCTACGGCGCCTTCTTTGGCCAGCTCCTGTACGACACCTTCTTTGACCTGGAGCCGCTCACCACGCCCGACTTCGACCTCGACATAAAGGACCTGCAGTTCGTCTACGGTCGTGTGGGCTCCACCTGCCAGGACCCGGTCCCCGACAACCAGCACCCCCTCGATGCCAACGGCCAGGGTCAACCCTGACCCAACCCTCCCGCGCCACCCTGCAGGCACACAGCCGAATCTCGCCCACGCTTGCCCGGCGTCTGTCCGCCGACCTCCGACCTCCAGCCGGCATCCGCCCGTTCCGGCCATTGACACCCGGCGAAGCGGACCCCATACTCGCTTTCGACTGGCTCAGGCACGTCATCCCTCCCCCCGCCGGTTGCTCGCCGCTGCCCGTGCCCTCGGGGCGAGCTTCCTGCCGGATGGCGCACAAGGGACGTAGACCGTTGGATGGCGTACCGGCATGCGAGTCGTCTCTTCGGCCGCCGTACTCCTCAGCCTGATCGCTCTCGCCGGCGCCGCCTTCGCGCGCCTCGACGCCGGAGCCCAGACCCTCGCACCCGGCGCCGCCCAGCTCCAGGCCGCCGCGGTCAACTGCGATACCTCGCTCGCCCTCGCCGACGCTGACGGCGACGGCATCGCCAACGCCGCCGAGACCGACTACGCCACTGACCCCTGCACCCTCGACACCGACACCGACGGCTGCATGGACGGCAACGAGATCTCGTCCGATCCCCTCTTCGGCGGCGACCGCTCGCCCGTCCAGAACGACTTCTTCGACACCAACGCCAATAGCGAGATCGACCTCTGGGACACGTCCGACATCCTGCTCGCCTTTGGCGCGCAGCCTGGTGACCCCGCGGCCGAAGGCCTCGACCGCTACATCCCCGATCCGGCGCGCCCGTACCGCGTCGCTGACGCCAACGATGGCGTCGACCTGATCGATGCGCTCGTCAGCCTCCAGTCGTTCGGCCACATCTGCACCGAGAGCACCCTGAACCCCTCCTGCCCGGACGGCATGATCCAGATCAAGTTCGATAGCCCCTTCGGCCCCGGCACCATCGGCCCCATCACCGTGACCAACGTCGTCTACGAGAACGGCGAGCCGAAGTACTTCGACTGGACCTCCACCGTCGGCATCGACTTCGTCTTCGTCAAGGCCTCGACCACCTACCTCACCTACGCCTACAACCCCGAAGCCTTCCACGACGAAGGCCTCTTCGCGCCGTCCGGCCCCAGCGGCCCACGCGGCATCAGCCACGCCGTTTTCTGCTACGACAACGACGGCACCACGACGCCGACCGCCACCCGCACGCACACGCCCACCCGTACGCACACGCCCACACGCACACCTACCCGTACGCACACGCCCACGATCACGCCGACCGTCGGTCAGGTGACCACCACGCCCGTCACCGATACGCCGACGCACACCCCGACCAACGCCAGCCAGACGCCCACCAACACCCACACGCCCACACGCACCAACACGCCGACCTCTACCCGCACCAACACCCCGACCGCTACCCACACCAGTACGCACACGCCCACGCGCACCGGCACGCCCGCCATCGCCACCCACACACCCACCGCTACACGCACCCACACGCCCACCGCCACACGCACCCACACGCCCACCGCCACACACACACCCACGCAGCCCGGCGGCGAGTGCACGCCCACGCCCTCGCCCACGCCGCAGTACAACGGCCTCGTCAAGAGCATCGACTGCCGCTTCCCGGCCGACGAAACACTCCTCGTCAACCTCTGGATCTGCAAGAACCAGGCCACCGACGGCATCGACAACAACGGCGATTCCACCGTCGATAACGAGCCGCCCACCTGCCTCAACAACGGCGAAGGCGTCCTCTACATCGATGAGCTCATCTTCACGCTCACCGACTGCGACACCCGCAACGACGACGATGACGGCGACGGCAAGCCCGTCTCCAACGACCCCGGCAGCCCCGGCTATCGGCCCGAGTGCCCCACGCCCACCATGGAAGATCAGGTCAACGGTCTCGTCGACAAGGACGGCGGCGAGCTGCCCGAAGGCCTTGGCGCCGCCGAGTTCCAGCTCAAGTTCGACCACAAGGTCTTCGATATCCAGATCATCCCCGACGACGAATGGGCCAACGGCCGCCTCGTCGACTGCTCCATGACCCTCATCAGCGAGAACGACATCCGCTTCGGCTGCGTCACCCTCGGCCCCGGCCTCGGCTACCCCCGCGCCGATGGCCTCAAGTTCGCCACCATCGTCGTCTACCCCGAACCGGACCTCCGCTACCGCATCCGTCCCACCAAGGACAACGGCGTCGTCCGCCGCCTGCTCGATGAGAACTGCGAAGTCGCCGACATCTACGGCGATATCTTCCCCGGCACCAACGCCGGCCTCACGCCGACCTGCAGCGACGTCGATATCACCGTCCGCCGTCTCGAAGGCGATATGGATGGCGACTGCGACGTCGATATCATCGACTCACAGCTCATCAACCACCGCTTCCAGGCCTTCTTCGGCAGCCTCCAGTACGACCCCTTCTACGATGTCGAACCGTGGCCCACCGGCGACTACGACATCGACATCAAGGACGTCCAGTTCGTCAACGGCCGCGTCGGCAGCACCTGCGCCGACCCCATCCCCGACAACCAGAACCCCATCCCCGCCTACAACGTCGGTGTGCCGTAGCAGGCGCCCGGCGATGAGCAGCGGCGACAGCGCTCATCTCGCGTGCCGCGGACACGTTGTTCAGCTCAGGAGAGTGCGTCATCACCGCACGCGGGCAGGCGCCTGGGCGGTTCATCCCGACCACGCAGGCCCTGAGCCCCGGGACTCACGGCCACAAGCGGCTCACTCCACCGCGACCGTCCACACACCGCCCACCGTGAACTCCGCCGACTCCCCGCTCTCGATGCGAAGGAACACCTTCCGCGGCTCCCCCGTCGTGATCCGCAGCTCCATCTCCCGGCCCGCGAAAGGTCCCGTCACATCCGCCGGCAGCGCCCGGTCGCAGGGCAGCTCCGCGTAAACCGCCTCTCGGTCCGTCGTGATTACCAGCACGTCATCCGCGCACGCGCTACCCACGAACCGCCGCTCCTCCCCCTCGCCGGAAAGCGCCCCCAGTACCGTCTCCTCGCGCACCGGCTCAGCGCCCGGCGGAACCGCCGCCGGCGGCGTCGCGTCCGGCCCCGCACCGTCCAACCCGCCATCGCCGTCGTCAGAACAGCCCGCGAACGCCAGCGCCAGCATGGCTGCGCCCGCCAGCATGATCTTCCGCACCACATGCCTCCTTGACATCGGCAAGAGTCTAGCGCGGCCGTTCACCGCGTCCGCCCGGTGCGGCATACTGGCACGGCGAGGGCCCCGCCACGGCTACCAGGAGGCATCCGTGCGATCGCGCTCTCCCCTCCTCCCCTTCATGCGGCCCGCGATCGCGCTCGCCGCCGCCTTCGCCGCGACGCTCGCGCTCGCGCACGAAACCCCCGTCGCCCGCGCCGACGAGATCGCCCTCCAGCAGATCATCACCGGCGTCGACCGCCCCGTCGTCATCACCCACGCCGGCGATGGCTCCGGCCGCCTCTTCATCGTCGAACAGGAAGGCCGCATCCGCGTCTGGGACGGCGCCACGCTCCTCACCACCCCGTTCCTCGATATCACCGGGCCCGTCCAGTGCTGCGGCGAACAGGGACTCCTCGGCCTCGCCTTCCATCCCGACTACGAGACCAACGGCTACTTCTACGTCAACTACATCAACACCGCGTCCGAAAGCGTTATCTCCCGCTTCCAGGTCTCCGCCGATCCCAACGTCGCCAACCCCGCCAGCGAACTCATCATGAAGAACCAACCCCGCCCGGCCGCCAACCACAACGGCGGCCAGCTCGCCTTCGGGCCCGATGGCTACCTCTACTTCGCCATGGGCGATAGCGGCGGCAGCGGCGACCCCGGCGAGGTCGCGCAGAACATCAACTCGCCGCTCGGCAAGATCTGGCGCCTCGATGTCGATGCCCCTCCCCCATACATCCCACCCACCAACCCCTTCGTCGGCGTCCCCGGCGAGGACGTCATCTGGGCGCTCGGCCTGCGCAACCCCTGGCGCTTCTCCTTCGACCGCGTCACCGGCGACCTCTTCATCGCCGATGTCGGCCAGAACGTCATCGAAGAAGTGAACTTCCAGCCCCACGGCGCGCCCGCCCCCGTCAACTACGGCTGGGACAACATGGAGGGAAGCGCCTGCTTCGAACCGTCCAGCGGCTGCATCACCGCGGGCATGACCCTCCCCATCATCGAGTACACCCACGCCCTCGGCTGCTCCGTCACCGGCGGCTATCGCTACCGCGGCGCCGATGTCCACTACTACGGCGTCTACTTCTACGCCGACTACTGCAGCGGCCGCATCTGGGGCGCCTTCCACAACGGCACGACCTGGACCTCCATCGAACTCACCGACGCCCCATTCAACATCAGCACCTTCGGCGAAGACGAGGCCGGCGCGCTCTACGTCGGCGACCTCAACGGCGACCGCGTCCTGCGCATCACCACCCCGTCCGATATCGATCTCGACGGCATCGCTAACGCCGCTGACAACTGCCCGATGATCGCCAACCCCGGCCAGCAGGACGCCGACGCCGACCTCCTCGGCGATCCCTGCGAAAGCCTCTACGGCACCGTCAACGGCAACACCGACACCGACGCCGACGGTTGCCTCGACGGCCGTGAAGCGCGCGGCGCCGCGTTCGGGCCGGAGTCCGGCGGCGACCGCGACCCCCGCCACCCGTGGGACTTCTTCGACGTCAGCGGCGACCGCTCGATCGACCTCATCGATACACTCAGCGTCCTCCAGTACTTCGGCGATCCCGCAACAGGCCCCGAAGCGAACGCCCGCGACCGCTGGATCCCCGACGCGAACAAGCCCTGGCGCACCGCCGAGGCCAACGACGGCATCGACCTCACCGACGCCCTCGTCAACCTCAAATCCTTCGGAGCCACCTGCAACTGAGCGACCTGACGCGTCGCTTCCTCTGGCCTGCCGCGCGCCACAGAACGCCGGCATAACCAGCGATATTGACAAGCAACCGACATTCAATCGGATACGAACTCAGATCGGTACAGTTTGTACCGCTTTTCGCGTTGACCCAGCGCGCCACGCTGCACTACGATGGCGCCCACGGACGGCCCCCGATACCCCGCAAGGGCCAACGGCCGCGCTGACCTTTCCCTCGCCAACCTTTTTTCAAGGCGTGCGCAGCCATGTCCGCGACAGCAGTTGTCGCCAACCCGTGCGTAGATGAGCGCGCGCGCAGGGCGGCAGCAGGAGGGCACCCCTGTTGACCTGCTACGGGTCACTCTGGCACTGACCGGTTCGAATCGGGCCTCTCGGGGGAGCGGTCCGCCCTGCCGCGCCCCCCGCTGGTCCCACGCACGCGTGCGCGCATGAAGCACCCACGCCTGGAAGGGAACCAACCATGAAGAAGTCACTCCTTGCCACGTCACGTGCCACCGCGCCGCTCCGGCGCTGGACCGCTCGCGCCGCCCTCACCGCTGCGCTGGTTGCGGCAGCAGCCGGGGTTATCTTCAGCCTCGACCGGGGCGCAACCGCCGACTCCAACACCATCGACTTCGAGTCCTACACTCTCGGCGTCATCCACGGTCAGGACGGATGGTCCAGCCTCGGGGCCGCCGGCTCCGGCTGCGCCGTCTACGACCACGCCGTCGCAACCAGCGGTGGTGGGCAAGCCCTCCGCGTCTCCAACGCCGTCACAAGCGGCTGCTTCAGCGACCAGACGTTCTCCAGGTCGCTGGCCGACGAAGCCGGTGAGACCGCCGCCGCCAATGACGGCTGGTCCGGCGGCACCCGCGAGTCGGAGTTCGATGTCGAGTTCACGCTCGCGTCCGCCGTCCCGGGTTCCCAGCAGCCCGGTCTGTTCGTCTCCGTGTCGCCTGATCGCGGCGACGGCGCACGCATGAGCTACCTCGGCTTCGACGACCAGGCCGATGGCATCCACGTCCTCTTCTACGAGTACATCGACGCCGCCCCCTTCGGCGTCTTTGTCGGCGATCCCGCAGGCTGCGGCGCCGAGGACGACTTCGTTCTCACTGATCTCGTCACCCTCGATCGCTCGCTCTCCCACACCATCCGGCTCGAAATGGACTTCGTCGATGGCACGCGCAACGACGTCGTGCGTGTCTACGTGAACAACACGCTCGAAGTCACCGGAACCAGCTGGGAAGATTACTTCCGCTACTGCGAGGGGAATCCCACCCGCACCGTGGACTCTCTCCTGTTCCGGACCGGCGGCGCCGCGGCGCCCGCCACCGCCGGCAACGGCTACTACTTCGACGATCTCACGCTCACGACGTTCACCACCCCGCCCCCCTGCACCACCGACTGCTACGTCCGCCCCGACGGCAACGACGCCAACCCCGGCACCGCTGACACCCCCGCGCTCGCCAAGCGCACCATCCAGGCCGCCGTCAACCAGGTCAGCGTCGGCGGCACCGTCCACGTCGCGGCCGGCACCTACACCGAGAACGTCACCATCAACAAGCGCCTCACGCTCGATGGCGCCGGCAGCGGCCTCGGCGATACGGTCGTCACGGCCTTCACCGCGGGCGCGCCCACCATCGACATCAATGGCGACCTCGCCACCGGCATCTCGGCCGCCCCGGCCGACCGCCTCACCATCAAGGACATCCGCGTCACCGGCGCCACCGGCGGCAGCGGCCCCGCCAACAGCGGCATCCGCGTCACCGGCTCGCTCTCCACGCGCTGGGTGACCTTCGATAACGTCGCGTCCGTCTCCAACACCGGCCACGGCCTCAGCTTCGATACCACCGGGACCGTCTTCGACGTCGAGCTGCTCGCGCTCACCCTCTCCAGCAACGGCAACGCCGGCTTCAGCATCCGCTCCAACGTCCCCTCCTTCAGCGACCTCGACATCATCGGCGGCGCCATCGAGCACAACGCGCTCGCCGGCATCATCACCGGCGCCAGCGGCTCACCCGGCGTCACCAACGTCCTGATCGATGGCACGACCTTCACCGGCAACGGCACCGCACCCTGCTGCGGCGAGGGCGACATCCAGTTCTTCCTGTTCAACGGCAACGCCACCGTCAAGAACGTCACCATCAACGCCGATGCCCACTCCGCCATCCAGTTCCGCGGCAAGGACGCGCCGCTCGCGCCCGCCGGCACCATCCTCGTCGAGAACGTCGATATCACCGGCTCCCCCGCCTACGGCATCCAGCTCCAGCGCTACTCCAGCGTCGCAACCGTCACCTTCAACGACGTCGACATCTCGACCACCGGCACCTTCGGCCTCTACCTGTTCGACCTCTTCAGCAACCTCGACATCAACGACATGGAGATCGGCCCCAACACCTTCTCCATCGCCAACGTCTCCGTCGCCGATGTCGATGCCACCGGCGCCACCTTCACCGGCGCCGCCGACAACTTCGCCATCGAGGACCGCGTCGGCCACGCCATCGACGTCCCCGGCGGCGGCCTCGTCACCTGGGTTCCCAACAACGTCTACGTGACCGTCAACAGCTTCTCCGCGCCCTTCACCACCTTCGCCGACATCCAGCGCGGCGTGAACGAGGTCACCGTCGGCGGCACGGTCAACGTCGGCCCCGGCGTCTTCGCCAACAACGTCAACGTCAACAAGACCGTGCGCGTCCTCGGCCAGGGCCAGGGCGTCACCACCGTCCACCCCGCCCTCTCCTCCCCCAACCCCTGCGGCGGCGGCTCCCTCTGCGGCGGCAGCCACGTCTTCCTCGTCAGCGCCGATGACGTCGAGATCTCCGATCTCACCGTCGATGGCGACAACCCGTCCCTCACCAGCGGCGTCGTTGTCGGCGGCGCTGACCTCGATGCCCGCAACGGCATCATCGAGAACCACAGCGCCGGCGTCTGGGACAACACGCACATCCACAATGTGACCGTCCGCAACATCTACCTCCGCGGCATCCAGGTCGGCAGCGGCGGCAGCAACTTCAACATCCACGACAACACCGTCGAGAACGTCAACGGCGAGTTCGCCTCCATCGCCATCTTCAACTTCGGCGGCAGCGGCGTCATCACCGGCAACACCGTCAGCGACGCCAACGACGCCATCGCCTCCAACTGGTCGCGCGGCACCACCTACGCCGGCAACGTCGTCACCGACTCCTCCTCCGGCATCCACTCGGACAACAACGGCGGCTCCGGCGGCGTCGCCGACCTCATCGAGGACAACACCGTCGAGGACTGCAAGGCCGGCGGCTTCGGCATCTGGACCTTCGCGCCCTTCGTCGGCCCCACCGTCCGCGAGAACGCCGTCCGCAACTGCGCCGTCGGCCTCGCCGCCGCCGGCAACAACGGCGTCGGCCCCGTCGTCACCACCTTCCAGGACAACCTCGTCGACGGCGAAGGCCTCGCCGGCAGCACCGGGGTCTACACCACCACCTCGCGCTTCGGCTTCGGCGATACCGATGTCGACGCCCTCTTCACCGGCAACGTCATCATCAACAACGACGACGGCTTCTTCATCGAGACCACCCCCGGCGGCTTCACCAACCACACCGTCGCCAACTTCAACGAGATCGCCAACAACGCCAACAACGGCGCCACCTCCTCCGGCCCCGGCACGTTCGATGTCGACCTCGCCGGCAACTGGTGGGGCAACGACACCGGCCCCGCCCACGCACTCAACCTCGGCGGTACCGCCAACGGCGTCGCCACCAACGACATCGCCTACAGCCCCTGGCTCGGCTTCGGCGACGCCTCAGGCGCGACCGGCTTCCAGCTCGCCTCCCCCATGACCTGGTTCGTCAACCCGGACGTCTGCTACGGCGCCTGCATCCAGCGCGCCGTCGACTTCGCGTCCAACGGCGACACCGTCAAGTCCAAGACCGGCACGTACCCCGAAAACGTCACCATCAACAAGTCGCTCATCGTCACCTCCGCCAGCAACCCCGTGATCGATGGCAACGGCGCCGACGGCGTCACCATCACCGCCGATAACGTCACCTTCAACGACTACGACGTCATCGACACCGTGAACGGCATCGTCATCGCCGCCGGCGCCGATAACGCCACCATCACCAACAACGTGCTCAACACCTTCACCTCCGCCGCCATCCGCGGCCTCGCCTCCTCCACCGGCCACAACATCGCGTTCAACACCATCACCGGCCCGCACACCGGCTCCTGCGTCGGCGGCTTCTGGGGCATGCATCTCAGCAGCGTCAGCGCCACCATCGACCAGAACACCGTGAGCGGCATCGGCAACGGCATCACCACCGGCTGCCAGGAAGGTCGCGCCATCGAGGCCGTCGGCTCCGGCACCGTCCAGATCACCGACAACAACATCAGCCAGTACCAGAAGAGCGGCATCATCGTCCGCGATACCGTCAACTCCATCATCACCGGCAACACCACCGCCGGCGAAGGACCGTCCGCCATCATCGCCATGAACGGCATCACCGTCACCTCCTCCGGCTCCACGTTGATCGATGACAACGACACCAGCGGCCACCGCTACACGCCGGAGCCCACGTTCTCGTGCGGCATCCTCACGCTCAATACCGCCACCATCACCAACAACCGCTCCATCGGCGGCGACGAGGTCGGCATCTGCGCCCTCGGCGGCAACGGCAGCGTCATCACTGGCAACACGGTCACCGGCCACAACCAGATCGGCATCTTCACCGACAGCGCCCTCAACGTCCTTGTCGATGACAACGACATCGACGGCGCCGGCGCCGGCACCACCGCCAACCCCGGCACCACGCCGGACAACGACACCCGCTACTACGGCATCTACGCGCTCAACACCACCGGCGACATCAGCAACAACGACATCAAGGGCATCCGCCACGGCCCCGTCAACGGCCCCAACTACGGCCTCCAGAGCGGCGTCGGCATCCGCGTCACCGCCCGCTCGGGCGCCACGTCCGATGTCGACATCACCGGCAATACCGTCACCGACTACCAGAAGAACGGCATGGTCATCACCAACTTCTACGGCGGCGCCTCCGTCAACGCCGATATCGATGACAACACCGTCGCCGGCGTCGGCCCCACCACCGTCATCGCCCAGAACGGCATCCAGGTCTCATCCGGCGCCGATGCCACCATCACCCGCAACGACGTCAGCGGCCACGACTACACGCCCTTCACCTTCGCCGCCGTCGGCCTCCTCATCATCGACGCCGGCACCCTCCTCGCCGATGACAACGACGTCTACAACAACATGGAAGGCATGTACCTCCAGCAGACCGATGACGCCGTCGTCACCAACAACACCTTCACCAACAACTACGATGCCTCCATCTTCATCTACCTCAGCAACGACGGCGTCTACGACTTCAACGTCTTCAACGGCGTGCCCGCCAGCTCCTACGGCATCTACGTCTACGATGTCTCGACCGGCAACCGCGCCCGCAACAACCAGTACCTGTCCAACGCCTACGGCGTCGTCGTCGACTACTCCGCCGGCGCGCCGACAGGCAACCAGTTCAACGACAGCGACTTCATCGGCAACACCGTCTTCGGCTTCCAGCAGGTCGGCGCACTCGTCGGCCCGCCCGTCGATGCCGAGGACAACTGGTGGAACGCCTGCGACGGCCCCTCCGGCGCCGGCCCGGGCAGCGGTGACGCCGTCTCCACCAACGTCGACTTCACGCCGTTCGACCACGCCGCCTGCGACAGCGACAACGACCTCCTGTCCGACGGCTCGGAAGACCTCGTCTACCTCACCGACTGGACCAACCCCGACACCGACGGCGACGGCTGCGCCGATGGCGAAGAGGTGATCTTCATCAAGGAGTTCGGCGGCCAGCGCAACCCGCTGTACTTCTGGGACTTCTACGACGTCACCAGCGACAAGTACGTCGACATCGCCGATACCCTCCTCATCCTCGCGCACTTCGGGCACGGCCCGGCCGATGATGGCCTCGATAACATCCTCGACCGCCACGTCCCGAACATGGCCCAGTTCTGGCGGTCCGCTGAGTCCAACGACGGCATCGACCTCATCGACGCACTCGCCAACCTCCAGCAGTTCGGTCACGATTGCTCGGCGCCCCCGCCCTGATCCTTCTGCAACCCCTGCGAGGCCGAGCAACCTGATGCCGGGGGCGCTCCAGTACACGGAGCGCCCCCGGGCCGTCTCCCGCGGCCGCCGCCGCGTACACTGATCAGCGCCCCGCCCGCTGAGACCTATGCGCAACTTCGTCGTCATCGTCGCACTCGCGCTTCCCGCGCTCCTCGCGGCCCCACCAGGCGGCGGCAGCCCTGCCACGACAGCCCCCGTTGCCCTTGCCGATGCCGCGCCGCGAGATCCGTCCGCCCGCGCCATCGCCCGCCTCCAGCAGTCCCTGCCGCCCGGCGCCACAATGGACGTCGAGCGCGCCTTCACGGCCCCGTCCGGCCGTACCATCGTCCGCCTCCGCCAGCGCGCCGCCGGACTCGAGGTGTTCGGTGGCGGCCTCACTGCCGTGATCGACCACGCCGGCCGCGTCACGACCCGCGGCGCGATCGTCGCTTCGGGCGCGCCCGCCGATCCGCTGCTCCCTGCCGCGCGTGCCGCCGCCATCGCCGCCCGCGCCGTCGGCGCGCCACCCCCCGGCCCCGTCGCCGCGAGCGGCCCCGCCCCCGAGCGGCGCACACAGTTCGCGCGCCGGTCGTACATCGCGCCGCCCGCCGCGCGGCTCGTGGCCTACGACGCCCACGGCGCCATCAGCCCCGCCTGGCTGATCACGCTCCCGGCGTCGCTCGGTGCCTGGCACGACATCCTCGTCGATGCCCGCACTGGCGCCGTCGTCTACGCCGCCAACCGGGCCGCCCACGCCGGCCCGCAGGGCGAAGCCTTCTTCGACGATCCCGACGACGGACCGCCCGTCACCGTCGACTTCGCCGGCCCTCTCGCCTCCCCGCGCGATGCATGGACCGCGGACGGCTACACCGCCGGCAACAACGTCATCGCCGGCATCGACCGCGACGCCGATCTCGAGCCGTCCTCAGTCGCCATCACTCCCCGCGGCTTCTCCAACGCCTTCGAGCTCTCGAACGGCGTCGAGCACGCCGCCGATGTCGACCTCGCCGTCATGAACGTCTTCTACTGGATGAACGTCGCGCACGACCGCTTCTATTCGCTCGGCTTCACCGAGGCCGCCGGCAACTACCAGCAGGACAACTTCAGCGCCGGCGGCGCCGGCGGCGATCCCGTCATCGCGCTCGTGCAGTGGGCCGCGGAGCACTGCGACTTCAGCCCCTTCATCATCTGCGCCAACGACGCCATGTTCATCCCCCAGGAAGATGGCCTGCCCGGCTACGCCGCCTTCACCCTCCACGGCCCGCCCCACCGCTATATCGATGGCGCCTTCGCCGCCGACGTCGTCGTCCACGAGTACGCGCACGGCGTCTCGCACCGTCTCGTCGGCGTTGGCATGCTGGGCGGCCCCCACGGCTTCGCCCTGGGCGAAGGCTGGAGTGACTGGCTCGCCGCCTCCTTCACCGGCGACCCCGTCTTCGCCGAGTACTGGGAAGGCGACACCGTACGCGGCGTCCGCTTCCACTCCATGGCTGAAAGCCCGCTGACCTACGCCCGGTTCTGTCAGATCCATCCGCAGGGGTGCGAAGGCCACGCCGATGGCGAGATCTGGGCCGCCGCCCTCTGGGATATCCGCCGGTCATTAATCGACCGCTACGGCGAAGCCGCCGGTGCCCGCCGCGCCGACGAGCTCGTCGTCGAGGGCATGATGCTCACGCCGCCCCAACCATCCTTTACCGACGCCCGCGACGGCCTCCTCGAGGCTGACATCGGCCGCGGCGGCCCCGATCACTGCGCGCTCTGGACCGCCTTCGCGGGCCGCGGCCTCGGCGCCGGCGCCATCGGCGAAGGCTGGCCCGCCAACACCGCTGTCGCGGCCTTCGACATCCCCGCCCGCTGCCAGGCCACCGGCCCCAACAGCGACAGCGACGGCATGCCCGACGCCTGGGAGCGCGCCCTTCCCTGTCTCGACCCATTCGTTGCCGATGGCCTCGCCGATCCCGACAACGACGGCATGGTGACCGTACGCGAGTGGATCCTCGGCGCCAATCCCTGCGACAGCGACACGGACGGCGACGGCTGCGGCGACCTCATCGAGACCGAACCCGCGCCGCTGTTCGGCGGCGGACGCGATCCACTCGATCCCTGGGACTTCTTCGATGTCACCGGCGACCGCGCCATCACCCTCGATGACGCCCTCGATGTCCTCGCCTACTTCGGTGCCTCCGGCCCCGCCGCCCCGCCGGCCGGCCTCCGCGATCGCTTCATCCCCGATCCCGCCCGCCCCTGGAAGACCGCCCGGGCGCTTGACGGCGTCGACCTCACCGACGCCCTCGCTGTCCTCAAGTCGTTCGGCACGCTCTGCGCCGGCTAACATAGGGCAATCCACCCCGCCACCCCGCGCGTATCAAAGAGCAAGGTTCCCGGCCGACTCCCCGCAAGAGGCGGGACCGCGAACAGACGGCCCACGGAAGGTCCGTGATTGTTCCGGAGGGAATCCTCAGAATGCGCTCCCTGCTCACCCTCGTGGCCGCGCTCGCGCTCGCCGCCGCACTCGCCTCCACGCACGCCCTGCGCACAGACCGCTCCGCCCACGCCGCCTTCCACCTCGCCGAAATCCACGAGCTCCTCGTCGGCTTCAATGACGATCCGGACATCCAGTACGTCGAGATCAACCAGCGCGGCCTCGGGCAAAACTTCGTCGGCGGCACGCGCCTCGTCGCCTTCGGACCCACCGGCGCCTACCTCGGCGTCGTCCTCCAGGTGCCCAACGGCGTCGCCAACAGCGGCGATGGCGTCCGCTGGATCATGGGAACGCCCGCCTTCGAAGCCGCCTCCGGCATGCAGGTCGACTTCGAGTTCGCCCCGGGCATCATCTCCCCCGGCAGCGGCATGATCTGCTGGGGCGCAACCTCCGGCGAGAGCAACCCCAACGCCCACGTCGACTGCATGAAGTACGGCAACTACGCCGGCCCCAACACCCCCAACGAGCCCTCGTCCCCGCTCTCGCCCAGCAACTGCTTCCAGAGCATGACCCGCGTCATCCCCGCCACCTTCGACGCCTCATCTCCTCCGTCCGACACCTGGGCCGACGACCCCAACGCCAACACCTACGCGCTCGCCACCCCCTCGCCACAGAACAACGCCGGCATCACCGGCTCCCTCACCACCACCGACACCGATAGCGACGGCGCCGCCGACTGCCTCGACACCGACGATGACAACGACACCGTGCCCGACATCACCGACAACTGTCCCCTCATCGCCAATCCCGGTCAGGCCGATGCCGACTCCGACACCCTCGGCGACGCCTGCGACCCCTTCCCCAACGATGCCGACGGTGACGACGACGGGTGCACCGACGCGCAGGAGCTCGGCGCCAACCACAACGCCGGCGGACAGCGCGATCCTGCTGACTTCTGGGACTTCTACGATGTCACCGGTGACCGTGGCATCGACCTCCAGGACACCCTTGCCATCCTTGCCCACTTCGGCCACGGCCCCAACGACGACCCCTTCGATCAGCTCGCCGACCGCATGATCCCCGGGCAGTACGCTGCTCAACCCTGGCGTACCGCCGAGGCCAGCGATGGCATCGACCTCGGCGATGCCCTCAACAATCTCAAGTCATTCGGCGATGGCTGCGCCTGACCGGCCGCGCGGCACGCCGTCGTAAGGGGGGCGGGCGCACCCCGCCCCCTTCCAGCCCAGCCGTCGCGAACACCTCCGCGCCGCCGCGGCCTGCTCGACCTTTGCGCTGTTGCTGACGGCTGCATCCCCGTCCCCTGCTACGATCTCCACCGCAGGAGGTGGAGTCAGTGCCGGCAGCCCTTGCGGACCTGCGCGTCCTCGATGCGGCCGAAGGAGTTGCCGCCGGCTACTGCACGCGCCTGCTCGCCGGCCTCGGCGCCGACGTCATCAAGATCGAACGCCCCGCCCGCGGCGATACCCTCCGCCGCAGCGGTCCCTTCCCGTCCGGCCGCCCGCACATCGAAACCTCCGGCGTCCACCTCCACCTCAACGCCGCCAAGCGCTCCATCACACTCGACCTGCGCACCGCCACCGGCGCCGCCCTCTTCGCGCGCCTCCTCCCCTCCGCCCACGCCGTCATCGCCCCGGCCGCCGCCCACCCCGCGCTCGATGACGCCCTGGCGCAGGCGCAGTGCGTCGTCACGCGCATATCTGGCTGCGGCAGCGGCGGCCCCCGCGCGCACTGGCGCGCGCCCGAGATCGTCGCCATGGCCCTCGGTGGCTACCTCTCGCTCAACGGCGATCCCGACCGCGAGCCCGTCATGGTCTGGGGCGAGCAGGCGCAGTACCAGGCCGGCGTCCACGCCGCGCTCGGCATCGTCGCCGCCCTGCGACACGGCGAGCAGCATCCCGGGCGCGCGGCCGAACGCGTGGATGTGGCGGCCGCCGAAGCGGCCGCCTTCCTCAACGCCGGCGCCCTTCAGCGATGGCGCCTCATGCGCCGCCCCCAGGTGCGCGCCGGTGCCCGTCCGGCCGGCTTCGGCGCCAACCGCCTCTACCCATCCACTGTCCGCCCCTGCGCCGATGGCCACGTCCACGTCCACTGCCACAACCGCCATCACGAACTCATCTCCCTGCTCATGGAAGAGCCCCGCCTGCGCGATCCCGACATCCTCGCCGAACCACTCGCCCACGCCGGCGAGATCGATGCGCTCATGGATCGCTGGCTCGCGTCGCGCACCCGCGCCCAGGCCGTCGCCGCCGCGCAGGAGATGCGCATCCCCATGACCGAGGTTCGCGCGCCCCGCGAAGTCCTCGCCGATCAGGAAGGACACCTGCGCGCGCGCGGCTTCTTCGCCACCGTCGAGCATCCCCACGCCGGCGCCCTGCGCATGCCCGGCCCGCCCCTCCGCATCGATGGCCAGCGATGGCGCGTCGCCCGCGCGCCGCTGCTCGGCGAGCACAACGTCGATGTCTATTGCGACGAGCTCGGCCTCGCCCCGCGCGATCTCGCCCGCCTCCGCGCCGCGGGCGTCGTATGAAGCCCCTCGCCGGCGTCCGCGTCCTTGACCTCACCGTCGCCGTCGCCGGCCCCGTCGCCGCCCACCTCCTCGGCGATCTCGGCGCCGAGGTCATCCGCATCGAGCCACCGTTCGCACGTCCACTCGCGCATATGGACGTCTCGCCGCCCGCGACCGGCGCCGCCGGGTCGCACCCCCACGACCGCATCGTCAGCTACAACGACCTCCAGCGCAGCAAGCTCGGCATGACGCTCGACCTCTCGCAGGACAGCGGCCGCGACATCTTCCTCAAGCTCGCCGCAATCAGCGATGTCGTGATCGAGAACATGGCCCCGCGCGTGCTCGCCCAGCTCCGCATCGCCTTCGACGATCTGCGCGCCGCGAACGAACGCATCATCCTCGTGCGCATGCCCGCCTTCGGCCTCGATGGCCCGTGGCGCGACCGCGTCTCCTACGGCCCCGGCATCGATGCCCTCAGCGGCCTCGCCTGGCTCACCGGCTATCCGGACCGCGGCCCGATGAACGCCTCGCTCTACTACTGCGACTACAACGCCGGCGCGCTCGCCGCCTTCGCCACCGTCGTGGCGCTCCGCGCCCGCGACCGCGCCGCCCAAGCGCAATGCGTCGAGCTCGCCATGCTCGAAGGCGAACTGCAACTCGTCGCCGACGCCCTGCTCGATGTCCAGATGAACACCCGCGCGCCCTTCCGCCGCGGCAACGTCCACCCCACCATGGCGCCGCACGGCGTCTATCCCTGTGCGGGCCACGATCGCTGGGTCGCTATCGCCTGCGAGGACGACGCGCAGTGGCGCGCGCTCTGCCACGCCATCGCGCAGCCGCATCTGGCCCAGGACCCGCGCTACGCCGACGTCATCTCGCGCGTCCACCGACGCCGCGAGATCGATGCCATCGTCTCAGCCTGGACGCAGAACCAGGACCCCCACGCCGCCGCCGGGATCCTGCAGGCCGCCGGCGTCCCCGCCGGCGCCGTCCACGATATGCGCGACCTGCTCCACGACCCGCAGTTCACCGCCCGCGACGCCATCCAGTGGACGCAGCATCCCGCCGCCGGCGCCATCCCCCACACCCGCGCCGCCTTCACGTTCGAGCGCGAACCCGTGCGCATCGAAACGCCGGCTCCCACCTACGCCCAGCACCTCGATGATGTGCTCAGAGACCTGCTGCATCTAACCCCGGACCGGATCGCCGCCCTCGAAGCCGAAGGCATCATACGCCGCGCCCCGCCCGACCAGCCGCGACTCTGACCCACGTCCCATCACCCCCCGGTCCCGGCCACACCACCCCTGGCCCCTGGAGAACCCGGACCCTCTCGTAGCCCTGCCCGCGCCTGCCACCTCAGATCGTCGCACCGCCCTTCGCCGCCACCAGCCCCTTCGCGAACTCGATCTCGCCCAGGTGGCGGTACCCGTGCGTCATCACCATCCCGCTCATGTTCTGCAGGATCGTCATCTCGCCCAGCGGCTTCACCGTGATCATGCGCTGCAACTCATCCTCGCTCACCTGCGCCAGGTACTCCTCCGTCCGCTTGAACACATCGGCCATGTACTCGCGGAACGCCGCCGCCCCGTGGATGCGGAACGCCCGCGCCTCCTCGTCGCTAAACCCCGTCCCCTGCGACTTCGCGTCCAGCCCGAAGCGCTCGTGCCAACCCCCCTCCATCCACACAGTCGGCTTCCGCTGGATCACGAACTGGATCACGTTGTCTTCCGTGCGCACGTAATGCCACAGGCAGAACGCGATGTTCTGATGCCCGCCCTCGGGCACGTGGTTCAACTGCTCGTCCGTCAGGTCGCGCGTGACCCGGTCGTACAGCCGGTGCATCGTCCGCACTTCGTCGCGAAGATACGTCAGCAGGTCCATCGCCATCACAGAGATCCTTCCAGACTCAATCCGCCCAACCAGCAGCAGGAACGCGCCCCCGGCCAAACGACGTCCCATCCGCCCGGAACCGCCGCTGCCAACCCTCACCGCCCACCGTCAACCACGCGCCGCTCGCTGCCAGCTGCCAGCTGCCAGCTGCTCAACTGCCAACTGCCAACCGCCAACTGCCAACCGCCAACTGCCAACTGCCAACTGCCAACTGCCTCCCATCTCAACCCCCGAACAGCGGCGAGCGCAGACCACGACGCGTGATCACCGTCAGCGCCGCCGGCACGCACGAGATGCGCACCGGCGTCTCACCGCACGCCTCGCCGTCGAGCTGCACCGGAACTCCCTCCGTCTCGATCACCAGTTCGCGCGCGAACACGTAACGCACGTTTGGCGATCGCTCGTGCCGGTGCAGCAACGCCAGCACGCCATCGCGCAACAGGCGCAGCGCGTTGCCGCGCCGCATCAACGCCACATCCAGCCGCCCGTCCGTCACCACCGCCTGATGCGTCAACTCGATCACGCCCCCGTACGAGCGCGTGTTCCCCGCCAGCAGCCAGAACAGCGGCGTCTCGAGCGGCGTCCCGTCCGCGATCATGCGTACGCGCCACGGCTTCGTCGTCATCAGCGTCCATGCCCCGGCCATCATGTACGATGCCGCGCCCAGCCGCCGCTTCATCCGCACGCCCACGTTGTCGACGATGCGCGCGTCCAGTCCCACCCCCGCCATCAACAGGAAGTAGCGCCCGTTCGCCCGCCCCAGGTCGATCCGCCGCCGCTCCCCCCGCACGATGCCCTGCATCGCCTGCACAGGGTCCTTCGGCACGCGCGTTTCCTTCGCCCAGACGTTCGCCGTGCCGCCGCGCGTCACCGCCAGCGCCGTCTGGGTGTCCGCCAGCCCGTTGACCGCCTCGTTCACGGTCCCGTCGCCCCCGTGCACGATCACCGCCGCATAGCCGCGCGCCGCCGCATCGCGCGCCAATCCCGTCGCGTCCCCAGCCCGCTCCGTCGTGATGTGCTCCAGGCGCCAGCCCGCTTCCAGCGCGATCGCCGCCATCGCGCTCACCTGCGCGTTCGAAAGACGGTGCCGCGCGATCGGATTGCGGATCAGCAGCGCCCGCCCGGGCGCCGGCGGGAGGACGCCACCCGCCTCCTCCGCAGCCCCCTCCGGCATCACGCCTCCGCGCTCGTCGGCTAGATCGACGTCAGGCCCTCGCGCGGCGCGCCCACCAGCACCGCCATGTTCCCGTCCGGATTCTTCCCCTCGTACATCAACTGGTGGCACTCGCCGATCCCGTCGAACGGGAACACCCGCGACAGGCACGGATCGACATGCCCGTCGATCACCAGCTGGTTGAACGCGTACGACTGCTCGTCGTTCGCGAAGTGCGATCCCTGCAGCCGCTTCTGCCGCATCCACATGTAGCGCAGGTCCACGTCCGCGTTGTAGCCGCTCGTCCCCGCGCAGATCACCACCATCCCACCGTTCTCGACGATGATCGCCGAGGTCGGGATCGTGTCCTGCCCCGGGTGCTCGAAAATGATCCGCGGGTTCTTCCGCTCGCCCAGCGCCTCCCAGACCGCCTTCCCGAATGCCCGCACGCCCTGCAACCAGGCGTTGTACGCCGGCTCGTCGTCCCAGTTCGGCATCCGCCCCCAGTGGTCGAACTGCTTGCGGTTCACGTAACCCGCCGCGCCCAGCCGCTTGCAGTACGCACCCTTCGCATCGCTTGAGACGACCGCGATCGGCACCCCCCCGAAATGTTTCACGATCTGGATCGCCATCGTCCCCAGGCCCCCTGCGCCACCCCACACCAGCACCACGTCCCCCGGGCGCACGTTGTGCGGCGTCCAGTGCGTCAGCATCCGGTACGCCGTCGCCCCCACCAGCGTCGGCGCCGCCGCCGCCTCCCACGTCAGGTGCTTCGCGCGCGGCATGCACTGGTGCGCCCATACGCGGGTGAACTGCGCGAACGATCCCCAGTTCGTCTCGTACCCCCAGATCTTGAACGAAGGCGCGAACATCGGGTCCTCCGAGGCCTTCACGTCCGCCGCTTCCGGATCCCACCAGCCGCAGTGGATCACCACCTCGTCCCCCACCTTCACGTTGTCGACGCCCTCGCCCACCGCCCACACGATCCCCGAGGCGTCGCTCCCGCCGATGTGGAAGCCCGTCGTGTCGCCCAGCGTCTCGTGCACCTTGATCACGTCAACCGGGATGCCCAGCGCAGCCCACACGTTGTTGTAGTTGATCCCCGCCGCCATCACGTACACCAGCACCTCGCGTGGCCCCGGCAGCGGCGTCTCCACCACCTCACGCCGGAACGCCGTCTTCGGCTCCCCGAAGTGCTCCCGGCGGATCGTCATCGCGTGCATCGTCGCCGGCACTTCCCCCAGCGGCGGCATCTCGGCGATGTCGTAGAGTTCGCGGGTAGCCATGGCCATGGGAATACCTCCGGGCGCACCAGGATCGGCGCTTCGCGTGAATCGGCGTGAATGTGTGCAGCATAGCCGAGCCTTTTCCGCCGCGCATTCGTATCTCACTTGCCGGCGCCGTCGCGGACGCACCGCTGCTGCACACGCGCGCCTCTATATAAGGTAGGGCCGCGTACAGAAGCGGTGGCAACTTGAGAACATACGTTTGCAACAACCCGCTCGCTCGTTGCCGCGCCTTGACGCCGCTGATACGATCCCGGCAGTCAGAAGACCATCCGAGGGACAGTGAGGGAGGTGGCGACCGATTCATCCAACTGAGCCAGATGGCTCACCCGCAAGTTGGAGCAGGGCAGGGCCAATCGGGTGCCCTGTCACGGAGGGAGATATCTTGAACAAACCCAACCGCTGGTTCCTGTTGCTCGCCGGCCTGCTGTCAGCCGTCATGGTCCTGGCAGTCGCCTGCGGCGACGATGACGAAGACGACGGCGGCACAGACGAAACCCCGGCCGCCGGTGAAACCGAACCCGCAGGCAGCGGTGACGAACGCCAGGACGGCGGCGAAATGACCGTCCACGCCCAGGACATCGAGTCCTTCGACCCCCACTTCTCGAGCTTCGCCCAGGACATCTCGTTCTTCCGCATGGTCTGGCGCGGCCTCTTCACCATGGACGCCGAAAACGTCCCTCAGCCCGCCATGGCGGCGGAAGATCCTGAGATCAGTGCGGACGGCCTCACCTACACCATCACCCTGCGCGACGGCCTCATGTGGAGCGACGGCGATCCGCTGACCGCCGAGGACTTCGAGTACGGCATCAAGCGCACCTGCAACCCCGTCCACGCGGGTAACTACCAGTACGTCCTCACCAACATCGTCGGCTGCGATGCCCACTACGCCAACGAGGCCGGCTTCGACCAGGCGCTCGAAGACGCGATCGGCGTCAACGCTGTCGACGACACAACACTCGAGATCAAGCTCCAGAACCCCCAGCCGACGTTCCAGATCATCCTCTCGCTGTGGATGACCTTCCCGGCGCCGGTCCACAAGTTCTCGGGCGCGACCAGCGACCCCTGGCCCGATGGCAGCGACCCGTCCGCGCTCGCCTTCAACGGCCCCTACATGATGACGGAGTACGTCTCCGCCGATCACATCACACTCGAGCCCAACCCCAACTGGGCAGCCCCCGAGGGCATCAGCCCCACGCTTGACCGGCTCACGCTCCGCCTGATCGACGACTCCGCGGTCGCCGTCAATGCCTTCCGCACGGGCGAGCTGGAATTCGCCGACGTCGACGTCACGCAGCTCGAAACGCTCGTGGCCGAGTTCGGCGAGGGCGAGCAGTACTTCAAGTACCCGCTCCCGTCCACCCGCGGCCTTGAGTACAACCTGGCCGATCCCGCGCTCTCGAACCTCAACCTGCGCCTTGCGCTCGCTCGCGCGATCGACCGCCAGGAGGTCGTTGACCTCGTTACCCAGGGCGCCAACGATCCGACAACCGCCTGGATCCCGGAGGTCACCTCAGGTCAGGGCCCCGATACGTACGAGGACATCATCGGCTACGACGAGGCCGCCGCGAAGGAGCTCTACGACCAGGCCGTCGCTGAGCTCGGTGGCCCGCCCAACCTCACGATCACGCTCGGCGACAGCGCCGTCCAGCGCGCCATCGGCGAGGTGCTCCAGCAGCAGTTCCAGGAAGTCTTCGGCTTCACGCTGAACCTCGATGTCGTGGACTCGCAGACCCGATCCTCACGCTTCACCAACGAGGAGTACCAGCTCTTCTGGGGCGGCTGGATCGAGGACTACCCCGACATGGAGAACTGGATCGATGGCCAGTTCAACACCGAAGGGTCCCTGAACCACTTCAACTGCTCGATCCCCGATCTCGATGAGACGATCGACTCCGCGCGCTACAACACCGACGAAGAACAGCGTCTGTCCCTGTGGCGCGAGGCCGAGCGCATCATCATCGAGAACGTCTGTGGTGTCGCCCCCGTCTGGGTGGAGAACAACCACTACCTGATCAGCGACCGCGTTGTCGGCATGGCCGAAAACATCGCCGGTCAGGACGCCTTCTCGCCGGGCGACTGGCGCGCCGAGGCCTGGGGCCTCCGCGCCGACTAGCTGCTCGATGCACGAGAGGGGGCCCGCGTGGCCCCCTCTCGTGCTATATCGTGCATGCCGATCACGGAGGTGAGGGGCCGGGCCTGGACTGCGCAGCCACGCCCGCAACCCACGAAAGCGTGAACCGATGACCGCCTACATCCTCCGGCGCATCCTCTGGATGATCCCCCTCCTCTGGGCGGTCGCCACAGTTACCTTCTTCCTCATGCACCTCGTGCCCGGCGGCCCCTTCGACCGCGAAAAACCGCTGCCGCCCGCCGCCCAGGAGAACCTCGAACAGCAGTACCACCTCAACGAACCGCTCTGGCGGCAGTACACCCTGTACCTGCAAGGCCTCGTCCGCGGCGACCTCGGCACTACCTACTCGGGCAGCGGCCGACCCGTCACCGACATCATCCGCGAGCGCTTCGACACCAGCCTCCAGCTCGGCGTCGTCACCTTCATCTTCGTCATCATCGTCGGCATGACCCTCGGCGTAGTCTCCGCCGTGTACCACAACTCCGCGGTCGATTACGCCGGCGTGCTCTTCGCCACCGCAGGCGCCGCCCTGCCCAACTTCATCCTTGCCACCTTCCTCACCATCATCTTCGCCGTCAACTTCGGCTGGTTCGATGTGCTCGGCTGGGGCGGACCCGACAACTGGTACCAGATGTGGAACCCCTTCGCCTACGACTGGCGCAAGGTCGTCCTCCCCGTCCTCTCGCTCGGCGTGCTCTCGGCTGCCTTCGTGGCGCGCGTCACCCGCGCCAGCATGCTCGAGGTGCTCAATCAGGACTACATCCGCACCGCACGCGCCAAGGGCCTCCGCGAGTACAACGTCGTCCTCCGCCACAGCGTCAAGAACGCGCTCATCCCCGTCCTCACCGTCGCCGGACCGATCTTCGCGCTGCTCATCACCGGTTCCTTCATCGTCGAGCGCGCCTTCGCCATCCCCGGCATCGGACAGGAATTCGTCTCCGCCGTGCTCAACCGTGACTACGGCATGATCATGGGCACGACCATCTTCTTCGCATTCATCGTCGCGCTGATGAACCTCGTCGTCGACGTGCTCTACGCCTACGTCGACCCGCGGATCCGCTACTCATGAGCACCGACGCCGCCACCGGCGGCCTGCTCCTCCCCGAGGCATCGCGCCTCGCGGACCTCGACGCGCGGCGCACCCGCGGCCTCTGGGCGGATGCCTTCTATCGCCTGCGCAAGAACCGCTTCGCCTGGTTCGCGGCGTTCGTCCTCGTCGGCATGATCACGCTCGTCCTCCTCGGCAACTTCGTGCCCGCCGTCCAGCGCCATGATCCCGCGTTCCAGTTCGGGACCGCCGCGAACAGCGAAGCCCCCTCGCGCGAGTTCTGGTTCGGCACCGATAACCTCGGGCGCGATACCTGGGCGCGCGTCATGCAGGGCACGCTCATCTCCCTGCAGATCGGCATCGGCGCCGTCGCCATCCAGCTCGTCATCGGCATCATGATTGGCGGCGCAGCCGCCCTCTCCGGCCGCTGGGGCGACAACATCCTCATGCGCCTCACCGACCTCGCCTACGCCTTCCCCGATCTCCTCTTCATCATCCTCCTGCGCGCCGTGCTGACCGATAAGGACTGGCCCGTCGTCGGCGATGACCGCATCCTCATGATGTTCGCCATCGGCTTCGTCGCCTGGACGACCATCGCGCGCCTCGTCCGCGGCCAGATGCTCTCCCTCCACCAGCGCGATTACGTCGTGGCCGCCCGCGCCATGGGCGCCACCCAGCGCCGCATCGTCTTCCAACACATGCTCCCCAATACGCTCGGCCCCGTCATCGTCGCCGCCACCTTCGCCATCCCCGTCGCCATCTTCGCCGAGGCCGCGCTCGGATTCATCGGCCTCGGCATCGATCCCCCTACCGCCAGCCTTGGGCGCATGGTCGCCGACGGTCAGCGCTACATTCAGGTCACCGCGTGGATGGCCTTCTTCCCCGCGCTCTTCATCGCCATCCTCATGCTCTGCTTCACCTTCCTCGGCGATGGCCTCCGTGACGCGCTCGATCCCCGGTCGAGGTAGGAGAGCCGCCACCTGCCGCACTGCCATTCCTCAGCCACCCTCGCCTGCACCACGCAGGCATGCACGCGCTAGCGCCGGATGATCGCCGACCTCCTCAAAGCCGCATTGCTCGGCGCCGTGCAGGGGTTGACCGAGTTCCTCCCCGTCTCCTCCACCGGCCACCTCATCCTCGCCCAGGAACTGCTCGGCGTCGATGACGACCGCTACGGACTCGCCTTCGACGCCGCCCTCCACCTCGGCACCCTCGCCGCGCTCCTCCTCTACTTCGGCAACGCCTGGGTGCGCCTCATCCGCGCCGGCGCCGCCGCCCTCCGCCGCCGCTCCCTCGCCGATGACGACGCCCGCATCGCATGGCTCATCGCCGTCGCCACCATCCCCGCTGGCGTTCTCGGCCTCCTCCTCGAAGGCGTGATCGAGGACGCCTTCCGCTCGCCCGCGCTCGTCGCCGTCATGCTCATCGCCTTCAGCGGCGCCTTCGTCCTCGCCGAGCGCGTCGGCCGGCGCACGCGCGACATGCGCGCCATCCGCCTGCTCGATGCGATCGTCATCGGCGCCGCCCAGGCGGTCGCGCTCGTTCCCGGCGTCTCGCGCTCCGGCGCCACCATCTGCGCCGGCCTCTTCCGCGACCTCCGCCGCACAGACGCTGCCACCTTCGCCTTCCTGCTCTCCGCGCCCATCGTCGCCGCGGCCGGCCTGCGCGGCACCGCCGGCGTTGTCGAGGACCTCCTCCGCGGTCGCCTCTCCGGCGAGGACGCCGCCTTCTTCCTCACCGGCATGATCTCAGCCGCCGTCGTCGGCTACGCTGCCATCGCCTTCCTGCTCCGCTTCCTCGCTGCCAACAGCCTCATCCCCTTCGCGGTCTATCGCATCGCGCTCGGCATCGCCGTCCTCATCTGGATCGCCGCCTCCTGAGCTCTGGCACATGGCGTTCCTCCCCCACCGAGCGGCACCCGCGCGCCCGGGAAACCCATTACCCTGCCCCCATGCTCGATGCGTTGATCGGCGTCGCGCCCCTCGGCTTCCTCGCCGCCTCCGCGCTCGTCATCGTCACCCCCGGCCCGGATATGACGCTCGTCGCCCGCAACACCATCGCCTCCGGCCGGAGCCACGGCCTGCTCACGGCCGCCGGCGCGCTCTGCGGCGTCTGCGTGCACGTCATGGCCGCCGCCCTCGGTCTCTCCGCCATCCTCGCCTCGTCCGCCGCCGCCTTCACCGTCGTGAAGTTCGCCGGCGCCGCCTACCTCTGCTGGCTCGGCGCCCGCACCCTCTTGGCCACCCGCCACGGCGCCGCCGGCGATGAGCCGCTCCCCACCCTCGCCCCGCCAACGCTCGCGCAACGCGATACCGCCTCGCCCGTCGCGCAGGGGTTCCTTTCCGCAGTCCTCAACCCCAAGCTCGCCGTCTTCTTCCTCACCTTCCTGCCGCAGTTCGTCGACCCCGGCAACATGCCCGAGGTCAGCATGCTCGCCCACGGCGCCGTCTTCGTCCTCATGGGCGCCGTCTGGCTCACCGCCTGGGTGCTCAGCCTCGACCGGCTCTCCGCGTGGATCGCGCACTCCGCCGTGCGCCTCTGGATCGAGCGCGTCTCCGGCCTCGTCCTTGTCGCGCTCGGCCTGCGGCTCGCCCTGTCCCGGCGCTGAAGCGAAACTCGGCCGAGAGCGTTGGTGGAAACGGCGCTACGGCGAGCGCACGCAGCGACAGGCCGTGCGACCCGTCCGCCCCTGCATCAAAGAAGGATCTGCGATCGCCGCCACGGGCGCCGCCGCCCCCCGCACGCGCGATCCGGCGCGTCACCGCCCGCGTCACGGGCCGCCCCGGCCGCGCTACTGCGAAGGCTTCCGACGCCGCCGGCCTCCGCGCCGCCCGCGCCGGCGCCGCTGCCCCTCCGCAGACGTCGCGGCGACCCCGCCCCCCGCCGCAGGCTCCGGCGCCTCTGGTTCGAACGCGCCGTCCTCCATCTCGTCGGCAAATTCCGCCGCGTCGCCGGGCGCGTCCACCCCCTCCGGCGCGGCGCGTTCGACCGGCGCAACTTCCGCCGCCGCCGCCTCCGGCGACCGCATCAGCGGCGCCTCGATCTCCTCCACCAGCTCCATCGGCCGCACCGTCAGCCCGTACTGCATCTGCAGGTCCACCGCCGGCATCTCGAGCACCTGGCGCTGCTCCTCCATCCACAGCGAGACCGTCTTCTTCAGCACGTTCACGCTGCGCACCTTCGCCACCCCCGCCGGCGTCGAGACGGTCGCCCCCACCTTCGGCAGTTGTCCGCGCAGCTCGCGGTAACCCTCGTACTCGAACGTCAGGCAGCAGTACAGCCGCCCGCACACGCCCGAGATCTTCTGCGGGTTCAGCGGCAGGTCCTGCTCCTTCGCCATCTTGATCGATACCGCCGGGAAGGCCACCTGCCACGACGAGCAGCACAGCCGCTGCCCGCACACGTCGTATCCATCCGTGATCTTCGCGCGGTCGCGGTCGCCCACCTGCAGAAACTGCACCCGCGTGCCGAACGCCTGCGACAGCTCGCGCACCACCTGCCGGAAGTCCACCCGCTCCGGCGCCGTGAAATAGAACGTTAGCTGCGTGCCGTCCAGGTTGTACTCACCCGACACCAGCTGCATGTCCAGCCCCTGCGCCGCGATGCGCCGCTTCGCTTCCCGGAGCTGCGCCGCGGCGCGGTCGCGCAGCTCCGATGCCTCACGCAGGTCGTCCGGCGTCGCCAGTCGCAGGATCGGCTTCAGCGCCTCCTTGATGTCGCTCCGGATCACCTGCTCCGGCGCGATCACCACCCGCCCGATCTCCACCCCGTGCGACGTCTCCACCACCACATAGTTCCCCGGCGTCAGGTCGTGCCCCGCCGCGTCGAAGTAGTACACCTTGCCGGCCTCCCGGAAGCGGACGCCGACAGGCATGCGTTGCTCGGTCATGCCAGAACTCCATGCGTACGCGCGCGCTCAACAGCGCCGCACGATGATGCGCTCACCCCGCAGTCTATCGGAGCCCCCGCCGAACCCTTGACCCCGAAACCTGGTCCCCGAACCTACCCCCGGATCCGCTCGGCCACCGGATTCACCCGTAGCACCGGCAGCGCCAGCATCAGCGCCTCCAGCGCCAGGATCGGGCTCGCATTCTCACGAAGCTGCTCCCCCGTCTCCCCGATCGCCCGCAGCGCCCGCGCCGCCCCCGTCACCTCGCAGCGCGCCGCCAGTGGCCGCAGCCGGTCCAGCCGGTCATGGTGCAGCGCAAGCTGGTGCCGCCCCGACGCGATGAGCAGGATGTCCCGCCACCACGTCCGCCACAGCGCCAGCATCTCGTGCACCGCCGCCCGGTCGCGCGTGTACCGCCCGCCCACCTCCGCCGCGAACGCAAACCGCTCCGCCAGCGGCGCCTGTGCCAGCCGCTCGATCTGCGCCAGCGTCGCCTCCCGACGCTCCAGCAACGACTCATCATGCAGCGCGATCACCGCCCACCCGAACCGCCCCTCGGACATCCGCGCCAGCGCCGCCGCCCGCGAAGGATCGACGTCCCACCGGTTGCGCAGCGCCAGCTCGATCTCACCCCGCGACATCCCCCCGAACGGCACACGCCGCGCCCGCGAGCGAATCGTGTCCAGGAGCGCGTCCTCCGCCGCCGTGATCAGAATGATCACAACGTGCGGCGGCGGCTCCTCCAGCGTCTTCAGCAGCGCCACCTCCGCCTCGCGGTTGAGCGCGTCCGCCGGCTCGATAATCAACACACGGTAGCGGCCCTCGTACGGCGCGCGGCTCACCACGCGCTCCAGCCGCCGGATCTGGCAGATCCGGATCCCCTTCGAGTCGTCCTTCCTGTGGTCGTGCCCCTCCTGGTCGCACAGCCCGCCCACGCCGATGATCTCGACGTCCGCGTGCGCCCCCGAGGCGATCTGCTCGCACTGACGGCAGCGCCCGCACGGCGGCTGCTCGCCCGTGCAGTTCAGCAACTGCGCGAACTGCAACGCCGTCAGCGTCTTCCCCGTGTGCTCCGGCCCCGCGAACAGGTACGCGTGCGCCACCCGCCCCCCCGCATGCGCCGATGTCAGGATGCGCAACGCCCGCGGCTGCCCCAGCACCGTAAACCCCACCCGGCGAGCCTACCGCACTCCCCGGCCCACTGACAGCACGCCTGTGTCCCCGTCCGAACCCGACCCACCCGTGCTACGATCGCCGCATGACCAGGGCCCGCGCCCTCGAGCTCCGCACCGAAGGCCAGATCGCCGAGCTCACGCTCGCCCCCGAAGCCTCCCTCGCGCACCTCGCTGCCGACCTCCATGCCGTCGCTGAAACCCTCGATGACACCGCCTGCGAGGTCCGCTGCGTCCTGCTCACCGCGCAAACGCCCGACTGGCGCGTCACCGGCGCCGCCGCTGATGCCGCGTTCGCGACCGACTTCACCCTGATCGAGACGCTCCGCCAGCCCGTCATCGCCGTCATCGAGGGGCGCTGCGCCGGCCCCGCGCTCGAGCTCGCACTCGCCTGCGACCTCCGCATCGCCGGCCCCGCCGCCCGCTTCGCCATGCCCCAGGTCGTCGAAGGCAGCCTCCCCTCCCTCGGCGGCACCCAGCGCCTCCCCCGCATCGCCGGCCGCGCCAAAGCGCTCGAGATGCTGCTCCTCGGCGATGATGTCGACACTTCCGCCGCCCTCCGCTCCGGTCTCGTCAATCACGTCGCCGCAACGGAACCCCCGCGCGAGGCCGCCCTCCGCATCGCCCGCGCCATCGCCGCCCGCGGCCCCGTCGCCGTCGCATACGCGAAGGAAGCCGTGCTCCGCGGCCTCGATCTGCCGCTCGAGCAGGCGCTCCGCTACGAGACCGACCTCACCGTCATCCTCCAGACCACCGAAGACCGCGACGAAGGCGTGCGCGCCTTCCTCGAGAAGCGCCCGCCGCGCTTCCGCGGGCGCTAGGGAGCGAGCGCGACATGAGCCGTGATCGCCAGTCCTTTGGCAACGTCATCACCAACTGGCGCGAGTACGAGGCCCCGATCGCAACGAAGCTCCGCCTGCTCCTCCGCAACAACTGGCGCAAGCTGCGCCGTCGACAGAGCTGCTGCGGCAACGACGGCCAGCCCGGTTGTTGACAGGTCGCTCCCGAGTCCCGTGCGGACTCGCCCACTACCCCGTGCTGAGCTCCCGGCGCGCAGCCCCTCCGCGCAGGGGCACAAGGCCAGGCGAATGAACGAACTCGTCGTGTACGGCATCGTTGCGCTTGTCGCGCTCCTCGCCTCGACGCTGGCGGCCGTCGCCGGCTTCGGCGGCGCCGTCATCCTCCTGCCGGTGCTCGTCTGGGCCTTCGGTATCCGCGACGCCGTCCCCATCCTCACCGTCACCCAGCTCGCAGGCAATCTCTCGCGGGTCTGGCTCAACCGAAACGAGATCGATCTGCCCGTCGTCCGCTGGTTCGCGCTCGGCGCAGTACCGGCCGCCGTGATCGGAGGAGTGATCTTCGCCACCGCGCCCGCCGCTGCTCTCAGCCGGATCCTTGGCGTCTTCCTGCTGCTGACCTTCGTCTATCGGCGAACCCCATGGCAGGGGCGCCTCCGCGTCACCCTGCCGGCCTTCCTCCCGCTGGGCGCGGCGTTCGGGCTCCTGTCGGCGCTCGTCGGGAGCGTCGGGCCGTTGATGGCGCCCTTCTTTCTGTCGTACGGCCTTGTACGCGCAGCCTATATCGGCACCGAGGCGCTCAGCACCGTTGTCATGCACGTCACCAAGCTCGGCGTCTACGGCGGATACTCGCTGCTGAGCGGCCGCGCCGTGCTCGTGGGCGTGGCCCTCGGCGCGGTCATGTTCGTCGGCTCATACCTGGGCAGGACCATCCTCAACCGGGTGCCCGAGAGCGCCTTTCCGCTGATCATCGACGGCGTGCTCGTGGCAGCGGGCATCTTGCTCCTGACGGGAATCACCTGACCGGGCGCCTGCTCAGACCGATGCATGCGCGGCCAGCGCCGCCGCCTCGAGCCGTGCCATCCGCTCAGCGCGTGCCTTGATCCCCGGCAGGTGCTTCCGCTGGAAGATGATGTCGCCGACGTCCACCGCCAGTTGCATCGCAATGATCGGAGGATTGTCCCCGCACCCGCGCTCCGCGGCTCACGTCAGGCCGCATCACAAGATGGTCAACATCTGTCGGTGCAGCGCCGATCTGACGGGCCCGGCAACCGCGAGGCCCGCCCCGGAGCCTAGAACAGCACCGAAGGCGTCCACGTCCCGCGCGGTTCCTCGTACGGTCCCAGCGCCATCAGGTTCATCACCTTCCGGTTACGGTGCCCCGCCGCCAGCGCCGCCCGATACAACCCACCCTCCCGAATCGGCAGGTTCGACAGCATCCCCGGGATCGCCGTCCCCAGCGACCCGTACAGCGCCAGCATCACGCCCTCATCCTCGGCTACCCCGTGGCCGATCGCCGTCCCGATCAGGTACCCCGCGATCCGCCCCCGGTCCAGCACAAACGCAGGAAACCCCGCCCCCATAAGCGCCGCCACCTCGTGCGCCCGGCTGATGCCGTACACCTCCCGGCACAGCGCGTCCATCGCCGGAACGTCAGCCGCCGTCGCCCCCCGCACGTTCGCGTCCGCCGCGCCCCCCGCCGCCAGCTCGATGTACGCCACCGGCTCCTTCGTCTCGAACCCAAGCGATGCATACAGCGCCAGCGAGCGCATGTTGAACGCGTCCTGCATCAGCCGGATCCGCTCGAACCCCCGTTCACGCGCGTGCGCGATCACGTCCTCCATCAGCCGTCGCCCGATCCCTTCGCCCTGCGATCCCACGTCCACCGAGATCGGTCCCAGCCCCGCCACCTCGTCCCACATGGCGATGTGGTTCGACCCGCGCGCGACCGCCCCCTCCCACGCGCCCACCGCGTACACCGCCTCCTGCTGCACCAGCAGCCCCACCACGCTTTGCGCCACCGCCTCGTTCGGAAAATCCGGCGGAAACCCATGCCGCTCCGCGATGTCCCTGAACGCCTCGTAACAGACGCGTCCCAGCTCCGGCACATCCGCCGCCACCGATCCGCGCAGTTCCACAGCCATCGCCCCTCCCCGAAAGATGTTTCCGCACTGTCCCCTACGTCCGCACATCGATCAAGCGCAACTGCGAACAGCAACACCGGCCCTCGCTACACTACCCGTCTCATGGCCGCCGCGCCGCACCAGGCCGACCTCACCCGCGCGATCGACGACCTGCGCCGCACCCGCGCGGCTCTCCTCGCCCTCCTCCGCCCGCTGACCGCCGAAGACTTCGCCCGCACCCGCCCCGGCGCCTGGACCATCGGCCGCGTCGCCCGTCACCTCGCCGAGTCCGATGTCCTCTACGCGCGGCTCCTCGCCCACCAGACCGGCAACGATCCCGGCGCACTGCCCGACCCCACGCCCCGTGACGGCGCCGAGGCCGCCGCCATGCTCGAAGCCACCTCGACGGCCATGCTCGGCATGATCGAAGGCATCGACGCCGAAACCCTCTACCGCATCGTCAAGGTCGGGCGTGAGGAGTACAGCCCGCTCAGCGTCCTCGAGAACGTCGCCATGCACGACGCCGAGCACCTCGCGCAAATCCGTGACCTGCTGGACGCCACCGCCCGTCCCGCCGTCGTCCGCAGTCCGGCCGCCCCGCCCCTCGCTGCCCGCATCCGCCCTGCGACCGAAGCCGATCTCGCCGCCATCAACGACATCTACAACCACTACATCCGCGAGACGGCGATCACCTTCGACATCGAACCGTGGACGATCGAAGAACGCCGCGCCTGGTTCGCGAAGTTCGCTCCCACAGGCCGCCACCAGCTCTTCGTCGCCGAAGCGTCAGCCGCCGTCGTCGGCTTCGCCTGCGCAGGCCAGTTCCGCACCAAGGCCGCCTACGACACCACCGTCGAAACCACCATCTACTGCGCCCCGGACGCTGCCGGCCGCGGCATCGGCCGCGCGCTCTACGCGCGTCTCTTCGAGTCCCTCCGCGATCAGGACGTCCACGCCTGCGTCGCCGGCATCACCCTCCCGAACGAGCCCTCCTGCGCCTTGCACGAATCCTTCGGCTTCCGCCGCATCGGCGTCCTCCGCGAGGTCGGGTTCAAGTTCGGTCGCTATTGGGACGTCGCCTGGTACGAGCGCCCCGCATCTGATCAGGCGCACCGTGGTTGACACGGAACCCCATCGCGGCGCATCATCGCCGCATTGGGAAGAGAGGGCACCCCATGACCACCGTCGCCGATCAACGCCAGCCTCACAACCTGCCCTCGACAACCCGCACATCCCCACCCGCCCCCTCCAGCTGCGGCGCCCCCAGCGAGAACACGTCGTGCAGCGTCAGCCGCAACGCCGCCATCGCCGCCACCCCCGCCGTCGCGATCCACGCAATGTTGAACATGTGCGCGGCGATCGCGAACGCCCCCGCCGTCCCCGCATCCACACCCAGCGCCTTCAGCAACTCCGCCACCGCCAGCTCGTACGCGCCGATGTTCGACGGCGCGATCGGGAACGCGCTCACCACGTTCGCCGTGATCATCACCAGCATCCATGCCGGCATCGAAAGCTCGATGTCGAACGCCAGCCCCAGCAGCACCACAACGCCCACTTCCATCAGCCAGATCGCGAACGACAGCGCCATCGCCTGCGCCGCCAGCGCCCCGTGCTTGAACACGCCCAGGCCATCAATCAGGTGCGGCAGGTGCTCCTCGATGAACAGCCGCGGCCGGTCCGGCAGCCGTGGCAGCACCCCGCGCGATGTCCACCCCTCCGACAGCCGCAGGTGCGCCAGCGGGATCACCGCCAGCAGGCCCCCGGCCACCAGCCCCAGCAGCCCCCAGAACACCTCCGTCGGAAATCCCTGCAGGTCGATCAGCGCCAGCCCGATCAACCCCAGCACCACGATCGCCACGCCGTCCAGCAGCGACTCCGTCGCGAACACCGTCGCGATCCCGCGCGCGCGGCTCACCCCGTAGCGCGTCGCCGGCACCTGCACCCGCACAAGGTCGCCCAGCCGCGCCGGCAACACGTTGTTCGCCAGGTTCGAAACCAGCAGGATCCCCCACAACGGCGCAAGCGGCAGCGCCGCATACGGCAGCATCATCAGCCGCCACCGTTGCGCCACCAGCAACTTCGAGACCGCGAACAGCGCCACCGCGGGCAGCACAAACACGTAATTCGCGTTGCGGAACGCGTCCGCCGCCGCCCCCACGTCGATGCGCCAGAAAAGGAACGCCAGCAGCCCCAGGCTGATCGCCGTGCGAAGTACGGTCCGGCGGTCAATCAGGCGCGCGATGCTGTACAAGCTCCCTCGCACGCGGCTACGATGCTGGTGCCGTGCCGACGCCGGCATGGTACATCGCTACGCGGGAACACCCGCCCGCTTGATCCTGCCGTCTCATAGCCGTAGGCTATGGCGGCTATAGACACCACGGGCGGTCAACGAGTCTGAAGGGGCACACGCATGGTCGTCGAAACAAAGGTCAACGCAAAGCGCGTCTACTACAACTTCCGCGGCGAGCTCCCGCCCGTTCGCCTCGAAGAGCAGCCCGTCGAGCCGCCCGCGCCCGCCGCCGATGATCTCCCCAAGCTCATCACCGACACGACCCTCCGCGACGGCGCGCAGGACTCGCGCTTCGCCATCTTCCCGCCGGAAACCCGCCTCAAGTACTACGACCTCCTTCACCGCCTCGACAACAACACCGGCGCCATCTACGCCGTCGAAGCCTTCATCTATCAGAAGCGCGATGTCTGGACACTCGAAAAGCTCCTCGAGCGCGGCTACGAGTGGCCGCGCGTCACCACCTGGACCCGCGCCACCCCCAAGGACATCAAGCTCCTCGTCGAAGTCTCGCAGGGCAAGATCAAGGAGACGGGCATGCTCGCCTCCGCCTCCGACCACCACATCTTCGACAAGCTCGGCTACGCCTCCAAGGAAGAGGCGATCGAAAAATACTTGCAACCCATCCGCACGGCGCTCGAGAACAACATCACGCCCCGCATCCACCTCGAAGACTGCACGCGCGCCGACATCTACGGCTGGGTCATCCCCTTCATGCAAAAGGTCATGGATGAGTCCAGGGGCATCGCCAGGTTCCGCATCTGCGACACCATCGGCTGGGGCTCGCCCGACCCCTACGCCGCCCTGCCCTGGGGCATCCCCCGCCTCTTCACCGTCCTCCGCCAGGAGGTCGGCGCCGAGCTCGAGTTCCACGGCCACAACGACTTCGGCCTCGCCACCGCCAACTCCATCGCCTCCTGGCGCTACGGCGGCAAAAAGGTCAACGTCGCCTTCGCCGGCCTCGGCGAACGCACAGGGAACACCTCGCTCGAGCAGACCGTCGCCGCCCTCATCCGCCACTACGGCGACCCAGGCTTCGACCTCACCGCGCTCGAGGAGATGAAGACTCTCATCGACACCGAGGTCACGCCCCTCCCAGACCGCGCGCCCATCATCGGCGAGGTCTTCACCACCACCGCCGGCATCCACCAGGCCGGCGTCGGACGGCAGGATGACGCCCCCGGCGGCCTCATCTATCTCCCCTTCGCCGCCTCGCTCTTCGGCCGCAAGGAGGTCGAGCTCAGCCGCATCGGCTCCCTCTCCGGCGCCGAAGGCATCATCAGCGTCCTCAACCGCGAGATGGAACGGCAGGGCAAGAGCGAGCGCTTCGGCGCCACCTCCCGCGTCGTCAAGCAGATCTACGACCGCATCCAGGACGAGTACGACGGCCAGTACGACAGCCAGCACGATCACTGGGTCAACGCGCGCCGCACCTTCTTCACGTCAGAGGACATCCTCGAAATGGCGCGCGAGTACGGCGCCGTCTGATGGCCAGCAACCGCGCCGCGCAACCCGGGAGGACGCAATGACGACCACAGCGAACAGGGCCGAGTTCGAGCGTTGGAACGCCGAGCACCAGAAGCGTTCGTGGCCAAGGCGCGAGCGGCTCACGACCGAGGTCACGCCGCTCCTGTTCAACGCGCTGGCGCCCCAGCCCGGCGAACGCATCCTCGATATCGGCGCCGGCGGTGGCCTCGCAGCGATCGAGTGCGCCCGCCGCGTCGCCCCCGGCGGCATCGTCGTCGGGTTCGACATCTCACGCCCGCTCGTCGAGCTCGCCACCGAGCGCGCCGCAGCCGCCGGCGTCACCAACGTCCGGTTCGTCCACGGCGACGCCCAGGTCGGCGACATCCCCGGCGGCCCCTTCAACGCCATCATGAGCCAGTTCGGCGTCATGTTCTTCGATGACCCGCCCGCCGCCTTCGCCAACATCGCCCGCCACCTGCGCCCCGGCGCGCGCCTCACCTTCGCCTGCTGGCAGCCCGCGCCGCAGAACCCCTGGTTCCCCGGCCCGGTCATGGCCAAATACGGACCGCCGCCACAGCCCGCCAGGAACGGTGGCCCGCCGCCCGGCCCCTTCGCCTTCGGCGACGTCGGTTACGTGCGATCAGTGCTCGAAGCCGCCGGCTTCACCGGCGTCGCCGACGAACAGATCGCCATCGACCTGCGCGTCGGCGAGGACACCCTCTTCGACCGCGCCATGCTCGAATCCATGCGCATCCCCGCAGAGCGCCACGATGAAGCGTGGGCCGACCTCCAGGCGCACGTTGCCCCCTTCCGCCAGCCCGATGGTACCCTCGCCCTCCGAATCCAACCCCAGATCATCCGCGCCGCTGCTCCCTGATCGTCAACCCCTTCGCCTGATCGCCCCCGTCGCTACACTCACCGCACCATGCCCGAGTGGCGCACCGTCCCGACCGCAGAGATCGAGCAGGCCGTGCGCAGTCGCATGCCCGCCGCCCGCAACGTCCGCATCCGCAAGCGGGCGCGCCTCCGCCCGACCATGGGCGCCACCGGCTCGTACTTCGAGCGCGTCACCCTCGAGGTCGACGGTCGCAGGCTCCCCGCCATCTTCAAGATGGGCGCCATGCCCGCCGGCCCGCCCGTCCGCGAGGCGCTCTTCTTCGACCGCTACCGCGACCGCGTCCCCATGCCCACCGCCGAGTGCTACGCCGTCGGCCCGCCGCAGCAAGGCGGCGATACGTGGGTGCTCATGTCGCGCCTTCCACGCGGCAAGCGCCTCAGCGAATGGTCGATCGAAGATTCGCGCGCCGCGCTCCGCAACCTCGCACGGCTCCACGCCGCATACCTCGGCGAACCCCCACCCGGCCTCCCCCGCCCCATGACGGCCCAGCTCGAAGACAGTCTCTCCTTCCTGCCCGAAGGCGTCTATCGCCTCCGCGAGGTGTTCGACGCCTACCCGGGCCTCCCGCGCTTCGCCGGCGAGCCCGCGCTCGATCGCCTGCTCGCGCTCGCCTTCCGCCCCCACATCTTCCGCGAAGCATTCACCCGCTCACGCGAAACACTGCTGCACGGCGACTACCACCGCGGCAACATCATCGCCCGCGATGGCCAGGAGCAGGCCGCCTTCGACTGGCAGTTCGTCTGCGCCGGCCCGCCTGCGTACGACCTCGCCGTCTTCTGGCACTACCTCGGCATCGTCAACAAGCCCTTCCTCTTCCGCGCCATCGACCGCGTCGGCCTCCAGGAGCGCTGCATGACCTGGCAGGAGTGCTGCAATGTCTACGCCGCCGAACTCCGCCAGCTGCGCCCCGATGCCGATATCGCCGCCATCCTCTCCTGCAGCGACCAGGCGCTCTGCTGGGAGGTCATCCGCCAGGTCACCTACATGGCCGCCGCCATGACAGACACCCACGGCGCCATCTTCCGATTCGTCTACCGCGACCACCGCGCCATCGGCGGCTGGATCACCCGCATCCTCGGCATCGATCTGCTCTGGCAGACCTACGCCATGCTCTTCGACGACTTCGAGCAACGTGCCGCCCGCCTGCTCGAACGTGGGTGAGCGCTGGCCCGGCTTCGCTACTGCCCCACGCCCCGCGCACCTGCGCCTCGCGCCTCCGCCAGCACCCGCTCCAGCGCATCCACCGTCTCCGACAGCCGCCCCGGCGCGTTCACGATCACATGCTCAAACTCCCCCATCCGCGCCATCTCCTCCCGCGCCGTCCGCAGCCGCCGCTGGATCCGCTCCTCATCGTCCGAGTTCCGCGCCCGCAACCGCTCCTCCAGCTCCTCCACTGATCCCGGCGCGATGAACACCCGCACCGCCTCCGGCATCAGGCGCTTGATCGTCGCCGCGCCCTGCACGTCCGTCCGCACGTATACGTCCAGCCCCGCCGCAAGCTGCTCCTCCACCTGCGCCCGCGGCACGCCGTAGTGCTCCCCATAAACGGTCGCGTGCTCCAGTAGCCCGCCCTCCTCGATCAGCCGCGCGAACTCCTCCCGCGATACGAAGTAGTAGTCCACCCCGTCGCGCTCCTGCTCCCGGGGCGCCCGCGTCGTGCACGTGATCACGCGATGGAACCGGTGCCCCCGTGCCGCCAGCTCGTCCAGCACCGCGTCCTTGCCGGCGCCCGAAGGCCCCGACAGCACCACCAGCAACGGCGCGCCGTTACGCCCGCCCCTGGGCGCCGTCACCCGCGCACCTCGTCCAGGTGCTCCCAGAACGCCGGGTACGACACGCTCACCGCGTCCGCTTCCTCGACCGTCACCGCGCCGCTCCCCGTCAGACCCGCGATCGCCAGCGCCATCGCCAGCCGGTGGTCACCGAACGAACGGCCCGCGCCGCCACGGATCCCGTCCCCGCCCTCGATGATCAGCCCGTCGTCCGTCGCCGAGACGCGCGCGCCCAGCCCCGCCAGCTGCGAAGCCGTCGTCGCGATCCGGTTCGACTCCTTCACCGCCAGCTCCTGCGCATCGCGGATCACCGTGCGCCCCTGCGCGAACGCCGCCGCCACCGCCAGCACCGGGATCTCGTCCAGCAGCCGCGGGATCAGGTCGCCTGCCACCTCTGTGCCCTCCAGCCGCGACGATCGCACCACGATGTCCGCCACCGGCTCGCCACCCGCCGTCCGCTCCTCCTCGATGCTGATCGCTCCGCCCATCGCCCGCAGCACGTCGATGATCCCCGTGCGCGTCGGGTTGATCCCCACGCCGGTCAGGTGGATCTCCGCGTCCGGGTGCACCGTCCCCGCCACCATCCAGAACGCCGCCGCCGAGATGTCGTTCGGCACGCGCAACGGCAACGGCAGCAGCTCCTGCGCCGGCTCGATCCGCACCGCCGGGCCCTCCGCGCCCACGCGCGCGCCCATCGCCGCCAGCATGCGCTCCGTGTGGTCGCGGCTGCGCGCCGGCTCCTCCACCACCGTCGCGCCCTCGGCGAACAGTCCCGCCAGCAGCAACGCCGACTTCACCTGCGCGCTCGCCATCGGCAGCGCATGGCGAATGCCCCGCAGCCCGCCCCCGCGGATCGCCAGCGGCGCCCGCGAGCCGCCGTCGCGCCCGTCCATCGCCGCCCCCATCCGACGGAGCGGCTCCACGATGCGCCCCATCGGCCGCTCCCGCAGCGACGCGTCGCCCGTCAGCACCGAGAACCACGGCTGACCCGCCAGGATCCCCGCCATCAGCCGCATCGTCGTCCCGGAGTTGCCGCAGTCCAGCGCGTCGTCCGCCTCGCGCAGTCCCCGCAGCCCCGACCCTTCGACCCGCAGGACGCGCGCCGCCTCGTCCAATTCCCAACGCACGCCCAGCGCGCGCAGCACACCCAGCGTTGACCGGCAGTCATCCGCGACCAGGAAGTTCTCGATCGTCGCCGGTCCCGATGCCAGCGCGTTGAACATCGCCGCCCGGTGCGAGATCGACTTGTCACCCGGCACGGCGATCGTGCCGCGCAGCCGCTTCGCCGGCGCCACCGTGCGCGCGCTCATCGTCCGCCCGCGCGGCATGCGCCCGCCGGACGCGGCCCGCTCACCGCTTGTCCCTGGCGCGCTGCTCCGACGCCTTGATGATGTCTTCCTGCTTCCGCATCATGTCCGCCAGCTTCGAGCCCAGCAGGAAATCGCTGATCCCGATCCGCGGCGCCTCGCCGCGCTCCGACTCCCGCTTCGGCGGCCCGTTGATCAGGTAGTTGTCCCGCTCCAGCTGCGGCTTCGCGAACAACTCCGCGATCGCGCGGCTGTCCCCGCTCTCGATCACATTGCGGTAGCGCGCCAGTTCCTGCTGAAAGCGGTCGATCCAGTGCAGCAGGTTCCGCCGGTTCGTCTGCACAATGTCGTGCGCCAGCTCCGGCGCCCCCGAGGCCAGCCGCGTCGTGTCCCGGAACCCGCTCGATGCCAGCGCCGCCAGCTCCGGCCACGCCTGGCTCTCAAACGCCATCGAGAACAGCGCCGAAGCCACCGTTAGCGGCAGATGGCTCACCGCCGCCACGTACGCGTCGTGCTCCTCCGCGTCCATGAACACCGGCCGCGCGCCCAGCGCCTCCGCCAGCCCGATCACCGCGTTCACCGCCGCCTCCGGTGCATCCACCGATGGCGCGATCACCCACGGCTTGCCGCTGAACAGCTCCGCCTCCGCCGCGTCGAAGCCCGTGATCTCCTTCCCCGCCATCGGGTGCCCGCCGACGAAATGCACGCCCGCCGGCAGCTTCTCCCGCGCCCACCGCGCCACCACGCCCTTCGTGCTCGCCGCGTCTGTCACGATCGTGTCCGGCGACAGGTGCGGTGCCATCGCCTCCATCAGCGGCGCGATCGAAAGGATCGGCGAAGCCAGGATCACCATCTGCGCCCCCGCCACCGCCTCCTCGATCGACCGCGGCTCCAGGTCGATCGCACCCGCCCGCCGCGCCCGCGACGCCGTCTCCGGCGTCCGCGATACGCCCGCGATCTCGATCTCCTTCGCCGCCTGTTTCAGCCCCAGCGCGATCGAGCCCCCGATCACGCCCAGGCCAATGATGGTGATGCGTCCCACCGGGGTCCTTTCTCAGGCGTTGTCCGCCGCCTGCAGCAGCGCCAGGCGGCGGTCGCCGCCGGGCGGCGAATCCTGCTCTCGAATCATACGCACTACGTCGGGTGCCGCGCCCGCCTCCTCGGCCAGCGCCGCCCCAAGCGCCGGGTGCTCCTGCAGCCGCCAGAGCGCCCGGCGCCACCCCGCCCCCTCCTGCGAGGCGATCCGTGCGCGCAACCCCGGCGCCGTGCCCAGCAGCACGAACGCCACCCGCTGCCACGTCCGCACGTCACCCTTCCCGCAGTCGTGCAGCAGCGCCGCCGCGCACAGCGCCGCATCGTCGCCCGCCTCCGCGTGCACCCGCCGCAGCACCGCGATCCCGTGCGCCTGGTCGCGCAGTGTCATCGTCTCGAACAGCCGCTGCAGTTCCGGCGTCAGGAACGCATACGCCAGCGCGCGTTCCTCGGCCGTCACGCGCGGCCGCAGCGCGCCGAAGAACTGGCGCACACGGTGCCACGCCCGCGCCATCACACCCCGGTGAACAGATGCACGAGCCATTGCACCGTCGGCACCATGATCTCGGAGATCGGGCTGTATCCGATCAGCAGCGGCAGGAACAGCAGCGTCATCAGGATCGCCGGTCCGTACTGCCCCAGCTTCACAAACTCGTTCGCCAGCGGCTCCGGCAGCAGACCGTAGGCCACCTTGAAGCCATCGAGCGGGTGGATCGGCAGCAGGTTGAACACTCCCAGGATGCAGTTCAGGTACACCGCCCCCGTCAGGAACAGGCCGATGTAGTCCTCCCGCTCCGTGATCAGGCTCCGGAAGAACGACTCCGTCGCCACGTCGAACGGGTTGAAGTACGGCACCCAGCCCAGCTTGATCGGCAGCGCTAGCAGCCCCGCCGCTACGAAGTTCGTCACCGGCCCCGCGCCGGCCACCAGCAGCATCGCCGTCCGCTCGCGCACCTTCAGCCCGCGTGGGTTGAACTGCACCGGCTTCCCCCACCCGAAGCCGATGAACAGCATCAGCACCGTCCCCAGCGGATCCAGGTGCGCCAGCGGGTTCAGCGTCGTCCGCCCCTGCCGCGCCGGCAGCGTGTCGCCCAGCGCCGTCGCCGCGTACGCATGCATCGCCTCGTGGAACGCGATGCCGATCAGCAGCGCGAACAGCGTCGCGCCAAGCAACACGAAGAACACCGCGTTGTCGGTGCCGAGCAGGTCAAGGATCTGGATGATCAACGGGCGGGATGTCCTGTGGCTTGTGTGCGTTCAGCGTAACACGGCGCCGCTGCCCGGCTTCGTTGCCCCGCGTTCGACCACCATCCCCACCGCGCGCCGCGGAAACGGTGCTAATCGTTCGCGACGATCTGTCCCTGCATGTCGTCCGGGTGGATCTCGCAGCGGTAGTAGTATTCGCCCTCTTCGAACGTCAGGTCGAGCTTCGCGATCGCTCCCTCGCCCACCTCGCCTGTGTCCCCGTTGGGCAAAGGCTCCAGGAAGTCCTCGTCCGCGTACACCGTCAGCGTGTGCGGCGTGTCGTCCAGGTTCGCGAGCGTCAGCCGCACCACGATCCCCACCGGCGCCAGGATGCTCGTCGGCTCGAACGCGCGATCCTTCGCCTCGATCGACACCAGCGCCTGGATCGGCGGCGCCGGCGTCGGCCGCGAGGGATCCGGCGTCCCCGCCACAACAGTCGGCGTGGGCGTTGGTTCCGGGTCGTCGTCCCCGCCGCACGCGAACGCCAGGGCGGCCACCACCGCGGCCGCCATCACCAACGTCCCCCTGCGCAACGCGCCGCCCATGTGATCTCCTCCAACCACGCCGCTGCGCCCCGGGCGCCCTCGGTGCGACGCAACCGTTCGCCAGCGAGTGTATCCGCCCACGGCTTCGCCGTCCCCTGCCCCGTCAAGCACCGCATCCGCGATGAAGGGCGCTGCGGGCGCCCCTCCATCGACAACAAGCCGCGATCCGCGCCGTGCCGCTACTCCGCCACGATCTCCCCCTGCATCTGCGCCGGGTGCACCTCGCACCGGAAGTAGTACTCGCCCGCCTCGAACGTCGCCTCGAACTCCCCGCTCCCGCCCCCGCTGATCTGCCCCGTGTCCGCGCCCGATACGGGCAGCGTGAACGCCTCGTCCTCGTACACCGTCAGCGTGTGCGGCGCCGCGTCCCCATTGGTCAGCGTCACCGTCACCGGCGCGCCCGCCGCCACCGTGAGCTCCGCCGGATCGAACGCGAAGTTCTGCGCCGTCACCGCCACCGTCCCGCCGCCAGCCGGTTCCGTAGCCGCCGGCTCCGTCGCCGACGGTTCCGTCGCCGCCGGCTCTTCCGTCGCCGCCGCAGCCTCCGTAGGCGTAGCCCGCGGCGTCGCCGCCACCGTCGGTTCCCCGCCGTTCCCGTTCCCGTCGTCCTCGTCGCCGTCGCAGGCCACTGCGGCCATGGCCAGCAGCGCGCTCGCGGCGAGCAAGGCGGCCCAGCGTAGGTAGCGGATCATCGGATCTCCTCCTCCATGCATGAAACCTTCAACGGCCCTCACCGCGAGGTACGCACCGCCCCGCGCCCCGGATTGCGCCGCATCACGCCCGCGCGTTCACCCCGCCGCGGTGGGATAATGTCCGCGTGCAGACCGGCAACGACCCCGAACGCCTCCGCCAGGAGTACGAAGACGCCGTCGCCGCCGAAGGCCGCGAACTCCCCGGCCCTTTCACCACCGTCTCCGCCCGCCCCATCAACCGCCTCTATGACCCCACCGATACCGCCGGCATCGACTACGCCCGCGACATCGGCACACCCGGCGCGTATCCCTACACCCGCGGCATCTACCGCACCGGCTACCGCGGCAAGCCCTGGACCATTCGCATGTTCAGCGGCTTCGGCAGCGTCGAGGAGACCAACCGCCGCTACCGCCAGCTCCTCGCCGAAGGCAACAACGGCCTTTCCATCGCCTTCGATATGCCCACCCTCATGGGCTACGACCACGACGATCCCTGGGCCCATGGCGAGTTCGGCTCAGGCGGCGTCGCCGTCGACTCCCTCGCCGATACCCGCATCCTCTTCCGCGACCTCCCGCTCGATCGTCTCACCACCTCCATGACCATCAACGGCCCCGCGCCCGTGCTCCTCGCCCTCCTCGTCGCCACCGCCGAGGAGCAGGGCGTCCCGCGCGACCGGCTCGGCGGCACCCTCCAGAACGACATCCTCAAGGAGTTCATCGCCCAGAACGAGTTCATCTATCCGCCGCGACACTCCATGCGCCTCGTCACCGACACCATCGAGTTCTGCGCCCGCCAGATGCCGCGCTGGCACCCCGTCAGCGTCAGCGGCTACCACATCCGCGAGGCCGGCGCGACAGCCGCCCAGGAGCTCGCCTTCACGCTCGCCAACGGCATCGAGTACGTCCGCCAGGCCATCGCCCGCGGCCTCCATGTCGACGCCTTCGCCCCGCGCCTCAGCTTCTTCTTCAACTGCCACAACGACTTCTTCGAGGAGATCGCCAAGTTCCGCGCCGCCCGCCGCATCTGGGCACGCCAGATGCGCGAACGCTTCGGCGCCAGCGACCCGCGGTCCTGGGCATTGCGCTTCCACACCCAGACCTCCGGCGTCTCGCTCACCAGGCAGCAGCCCGAGGTCAACCTCATCCGCGTCGCCATCCAGGCCCTCGCCGCCGTCCTCGGTGGCACCAACTCCCTCCACACCGACGGCATGGACGAAGCCCTCGCCCTGCCGAGCGAAAAAGCCGCCACACTCGCGCTCCGCACCCAGCAGGTGCTCCTGCACGAGACCGGCGTCGTCAACACCGTCGACCCCCTCGGCGGCTCCTGGTTCGTCGAGCGCCTCACCTCGGACATGGAGCGCGAGGCCCTCGCCCGCTTCGAGCAGATCGACGCCCTCGGCGGCGTCATCCCCGCGCTCGAAAGCGGCTACTTCCACCGCGAGATCCAGGACGCCTCCCGACGCTTCCAGCAAGAGGTCGAACGCGGCGAGCGCATCATCGTCGGCGTCAACGCCTATCAGGGTGGCGGCCTCGATGACGTCCCCATCCTCAAGATGGACATTGAAGGCCGCGACCGGCACCTCGCCCGCCTCGCCGCCTGGAAGGCCGCGCGCGATCACTCAGCCTGCGCCGCCGCCCTCACCCGTCTCGAGGCCGCCAGCCGCGCCGCCAACGAGAACACCATGCCGCACATCATCGAAGCCGTGAAGGCCGGCGCCACCGTCGGCGAGATCTGCGGCGTCTGGCGACGCACCTTCGGCGAGTTCAAGGAGATCGCCGTCTAACCGCGCGTTCGCCAGTGATCGCGTCCGCGCAAGGACTGCCCCCGCGCGCGCCGCAAGTCGCATCAGTGCACCGTCAGCCCCCGCGCGGATCACGCCGCATCGTCCAGTAGTGCAGGTCCGTACCGGGGATCTCACCCTCGACAACGACCTCAAACCCGTGCTTGCCGTAGAACGTGACATTGATCCGCTTCATCGTCTCCAGGTAGCAGGGTCGGCCCTCGGCGTCGGCCCGGCGCAGGATCGGATCGATCAACGTGCCGCCGATGCCCTGCCCCTGGCGCGGCGGATCGACGCCGAGGAGCAGCAGGTACCAGTGATCGGCAGGAACGGCGTTGTGATGGAGTTCCGCCAGATGCTCCATCAGACCACCGAATCGCCCGGCGGCCTCTTCCCCCATGCGGTCGAGGACCTCGAGCCCCCCGGCTTCCGCGAGCCGCTCCTCGCTGACCTCCGTGCTGCCAGGCGGGAGCCAGCAGGCGTTGCCCAGGACGCCGCCGGGGGTGGTGTAAACCTCGCCGTGGTTGTGGCAGATCGTGACGCCCGCACGCAGGAACGACGGCAGCAACGCGCGGCGCCGCGCGTCATCCGGCAGGATGTACACCATCATCGGGTCGTCGAAGAAGGCACGCGCGAGGACGTGACCGGCCTGCTCGTGCTGGTCGGCCTGTAGCCGCAGCACCCGTGACTCCATGGTCATGGCTATCCCTCTTGTGCAAGCTCCCTGCGCCCTCGGCGAGTGGCCGACGAGCATAACGCCGCCCCCGGCCCCTGACAAGCACCACCACCCGCTGCAAGCCGCCGCGTTCAGCGCGCCAGCGAAGGATCGTCCGGCTCCAGCGGCAGCGTGAACGCCAGCCCCGCCTCCTCCAGGCTCCCGGTCAAGTCATCCCCGGCCGGCCGCGCCCCCGTCTCCACCCACCTCACCAGGTCATCGAACGCCGCGATGCGCTCCGCCTCCGTGAAATCGCAGTGCCCCGCCCGCCGGATCGCCCGCTGCACCAGCAGCTCGCCGTTCCCCGCCGCATCGACCGCGCGCCCGTACGCCTGCGCGATGCTGATCGGCACGAACAGGTCGCCCGTGTTGTGGATCGCCAGCAGCGGCACGCTGATCTCGCCCGTCATGTCCGCAAACTCGGGGTGCGCCTCCGGCTCCACCGCCGCCCAGTCCGCCTGCACCCGCGCCACCTCGCGGTTCAGTTGCGCGCTGTCCACCCCGAACCCCGCGTCGATCCGGTACGTCGTGTCGACGTTCTGCGCCGCCGCGTTCGCCCGCCCCGGCGCCCCCACCGCGTTCACCAGGATCGCAAAGTTCAGGTTGTAGTTGTCCGTGAACCCCGCGCCGAAGAATGGCCGCGGCCCGCCCGTCAGGTGCATGATCACGTTCGCGAACGCCGCCCCCGCCGGCTTCGGCTCCGTCGGCCGCCCCAACGCCGGCACCACCTCGCCCGCCAGCAGCGTGCCGATCTCGTTCGCGTTCACCGTCGCGTCGTACAACGGTACGCCCGAGAAGTAGCTCGCCAGCGCACCCCAGCTCAGGAAGTAGTCGAAGATGTCATTCCCCGAAAGCACCCCGCACTCGCTCACCGCCCCGTCGAACGCGTCCGGGTACTGCTCCAGCGCCACCGTCGCCACGTTCCCGCCCATTGACTGCCCGTAGATGTACTCGCGGCGCGGCTCGCCGGCCTGCTCCCGCACGACGGCGCGCAGCGCCACCGTATCCCGCGCGCCGATCCCCGGCTCGTAGCCATTCGCCGAATAGCTCGATGCCGCCCACGCGTAGCCCCGCTCGATCAGGTGCCGGCGGATCGGCGGCGCCTGCACCGTCAGCTCCGGCGGATTCCCGCGGAACCCGTGCGCGAAGTACACCACGTCGCCGTTCCAGTCGTCCGGCACCTCGATCTGGTATCCCGCGCCCCCGTGCTCGCCGTAGATCGCCCGCGCCCCCGGCAGCGCGTCGAACGCTGGATCGACGATCTCGTAGTCAATCGCGATCGGCGTCCGGCGCGGGAGCTGCGTCGGCGCCCTTCGGTCCGAGGGCGTGCCCGCCGTCGGCGAGATCGCCGGCGCGGTCGCCGCACTCGTTGGCGCGGCCGCTGGCGGCGCCGGATCGCCGCCGTCCTCACCGCATGCCGCAGCGAGCGGCGCCCACACAACGAGCAGCAGCGCCAACAGCTGCAACCACCCACGGCGTGAAGAAATGCCGACAGACATGCGGCGGTAGCGCTCCTGCACGGGGGTACGCGGCGGCGCGCATGGCGGTTCCGGTTCGCGCGCTACACCCGCAATCTTCAACTCCGGGTACTCAGTGTACCGAGGGTCAGGCCCGCCGGGACCGTGCAGGCACACACAGGTCGGCGACTCAGCTACCCGACCGCTACAGTCACCGGCCGGCGCCCCTGGGCACTTGCTCTGCGTGCCGGAAGCACGACACCACGTGGTCGTTCACCATCCCCACCGCCTGCATGAACGCATAGCACGTCGTCGGCCCCACGAACCGGAACCCACGGCGCTTCAGTTCCTTGCTCATCGCCGCCGACGCGGCCGTCTGCGCCGGCACATCGGACAGTGCCCGCCACCGGTGCACCCGCGGCGCTCCGCCCGCCATCGACCAGATGAACGCGGCGAACGAGCCGTGCTCTCGCCGCACCTCCAGCACCGCCCGCGCGTTCGCAATCGTTGACTCGATCTTCGCGCGGTTCCGCACAATGCTCCGATCGCCCATCAACCGATCGATGTCGCGCGCCGTGAAGCGCGCCACCTTCGCCGCGTCGAACTCCGCGAACGCCCGCCGGTAACCCTCGCGCTTGCGCAGGATCGTCGTCCAGCTCAACCCCGCCTGCGCCCCCTCCAGCGTCAGCATCTCGAACAGGTGCGCATCGTCATGTGACGGCACGCCCCACTCCTCGTCGTGGTACGCCACCATCAGCGGGTCACTCCCCGCCCACCCGCACCGCGCTCCAGGTTCCAGGTTCACGGATCCAGGGACCGCCAGTGGCGATCGTTTAGCCATGGCGCGCGTGCGCATCGTTTGCCCGACCTGGCGCGGCGGGCGGGGACCGAAGCCGCGCATGAAGCGCCGCCAGCATGCGGCTCACTTCGCGTAGCAGTTCCATCATCGCCTCGAAGTGTTCGCCGCCCGTGTAGCCGGGACGCTGGACGAGCACCAGGAACGTTTCCGTTTCAGCGAGCGACCCCTGCGCGACCGACACGAAGTACGCGTAGTCCCGCCTGGTTCCGCGGGCATGTCCCTCCGCGATGTTTGCAGGCACCGAGGCCACTGCCCTTGTCAGCTGTGCCGTGATTCGGAACTGCTCGTCGCGCGGAAAATTTGCCGTCAGCTGATACACCCCAACGGCAAGATCCATCGACTTCTGCCACACCGTGAGATCCTTGAACGACCGTGCCTTCTGCTGCTCCGCGCCGCTCACCTCTCGGCTCACAACAGACCCTCCTCCTGCACCTCAAACGGCCGCTTTTATCCCTGGAACCTGGAACCTGGAACCTGGAACCTAAAACACATCCGCCGAATCCGCGATGAACTCAAACGGAATCTGCGCCTCCAGCGCGATCCGCTCCCCCAGCGCCTTGATCCCCGGCGCCTCCGTCGCGTGATGCGTCCCGAACAACAGGTTCATCCCCGTCTCCCGCGCGAACATCCGCGTGAACATGCTTCCCTCGCCCGTCACGTACGTGTCCGCGCCCAGCGACCGCGCCTCTTCCAGCCACGCCGTCTCGCCTCCCGCCCCCGCGCACACCGCCACCCGCCCGAACGTCTTCGCGTGCTCGTGCGCCTCCACGTCCACCCCCAGCTCCCGCGCCGCCCGCTGAATCAACGCCCTGAACGAGCCCTCCGCCCGCCCGATCACCGCCGCCTGTCCGCCGTGATACGCCCCGAACGTCCCCTCCACCCCGATCCCCAGCAGCCCCGCCAGCACCGCGCTGTTCCCGAACTCAGGCGCGCAGTCCAGCGACGCGTGCGCCGCATACAGCGAGATCCCGCCCTCGCGCAAAAGCGCCATCTTCTCCTCGTGCAGGTGCAAGTCAATCGCCGGCCACGAGGGATGGTGCACCACCAGCAGCTGCGCCCCCGACCGCGCCGCCCCAACGATCGTCGCCAGCGACGTGTTCACCGCCACCGCGAACTTCGAGACTCCCGGACCCGCCTCCGACCGGTACACCAGCCCGTTCGATCCCGGCTCCGATGCCTCGTAGCGCGGCGCCTCCAGCAGCCTGTCAAGAAACGCGGCGATCTCGTCCACCGATGCGTTCGCGTGCATGGCCTACAGGGTAGCGCCGCGCGCGCCACCGGGAGACCGCCGACGGCGCGTGCGAACCCATGCACCCGCACGCCCGCGTCGTTGATAATGCCACCGTGAGCGAGACTGCCCGCCGGCGCATCCGCATCGCCATGGTCATCGTGCCGGTCGTCCTCGCCCTCTGGGTCCTCTGGAGCGAGCGCACCGCCATCCTCCCCTTCGTCCTTGGCATGGCCATCGCCTACGTCATCGCTCCGGGCGTCAACTGGTGGGCGGGCATGATGCCCTTCCGCCGGTCCAGGCCCTATCTCGCGCGCGCCGTCGCCATCCTGGTCATCTACGCCTCCTTCGCCGCCGTCGCCGTCGGCCTCGGCTTCCTCCTCGTCCCCCAGGCCGTCGACGAGATGGACCAGTTCTTCGACACCCTCCCCGACACCATCGAAAACGCCCGCGCCCGCATCGAGGACCTCTACGACGAGTACGTCCCCGCCGAGCACCACGACACCGTCGATGGCTGGCTCGAAGACCTCGGCAACGCCGCCGGCGATTGGGCCGTCGGCTTCGCTCCGGGCCTCGCCGGCCGCGTCGGCGATACGTTCACGATCCTCCTCGGCTACCTCACCATCCCCATCTGGCTCTTCTTCACCCTTAAGGACCACCCCCGCGGCGTCCGCGCCTTCATCGGCATGTTCCCGCCCGAGTACCGCCACGATGTCCGCAACGTCCTCGGCATCGGCGATGCGATCTTCCGCAACTACATCCGCGCCATGCTCATCCAGGGCATGATCGTCGGCGCCATGGCCTACGTCGCCCTTTCCGTCCTCGATGTCGACTACCCGATCGGCCTCGCCATCATCGCCGGCGTCACCGAGATGATCCCCATCATCGGCCCCATCATCGGCGCCATCCCCGCCATCCTCGTTGCCCTCGCCGATGATCCCATCAAGGCGCTCTGGGTCGCGCTCGCCTTCCTGATCATCCAGCAGCTCGAAAACAACCTCATCGTCCCCAAGATCCAGGGCGACTTCCTCCGCCTGCATCCCGGCGTCATCATCGTCCTCATCGTCCTCGCCGGCGCCGTCAGCGGCTTCATCCTCGTCCTCGCGATCGTCCCGCTCGCCGCCTTCGTGCGCGACCTCTACCAGTACGCCTATCTCCGCGTCGGCAACGTCCCGCACGATGAGGCGCTCGACCGGGCACTCGGCGAGTTCGGCGCCGAAGGTATCCGCACCCGCTGGCGCATGGAAGACGTCGCCCCCGCCGCCGAACTCGGCAACCGCGGCTTCAGCGTCGAGTACCCCCTTCGGCCCTCACCCCCGGACACCCCCGAACCCCTTGCCGCCGCTCCCGTCCCCGGCGAAGAAACCCCCGCGACACCCGAACCCTCACCACCACCCGGCGAGCGCCTCCGCCGCGTCCACCCCATCGACTGACGACCCGGCAGCACATCCGCGCCGCCGCGCCCGTCCGCGCGTCTGTCTCTGAAACCGGCCATCCTCGACTGGAAAGGCAGCCGCCCCGGCGTCTCACGCCCGGAACACAACCCGGACCGCGGAGCGCCCCGCTCGATGTCGCCCGCGTGTCGCCACCAAGAGTGCTAGCGCCGGCCCCGATGCCTTACTTCATCACCCGCCGCAGCCCCACCGCCGTTGCCGCCAGGCCGCACGCGCCCAGTGCCAGCAACAGCAACGCCGCCCCGGGGCCGCCACCCGCCGCGCCATCGCCAGTGTCCGGAGGGGCGATCACCCCCGCCCCTGTGGTGGGCGTGGGCTCCGGCTCCGGCGCGGCCACCACGAAGTCCGGCGGCGGGATCCGCCCTACGCACGCCCCATCCGGCGCGTTTACCGGATCGTCAAGGAACGCCGCCACCAGCGGCGCCGCGCAGTCCCATTGCGAGAAGATCACCGCGTGCCCCGTCGATGGGAACTCGAACGAGTAGCTGTTGCTCAGCGTCTCCGCCGCCAGTGTCCCGTACGAAGGCGGCGTGATCGGGTCAAACTCACCCGTCAGCACCAGCGTCGGGATCGCGCTCTCCACCGGCGCGTTCTCATACGCGGCCGGCGCCGGCGTGTCCCAGTCGTCGCACTGATCGAGCGCCAGCTCCAGGTCTTCCGGCGCGAAGATCCCCAGCGCCGCATCGAGCACCTCCCGCCGCACGCCGGCCGTCAGCGACGCCTGCGATGCCGCCGTGAAGAACGGTATCTCCTCGTTGCAGTTCACCGCCGCGTGCATCCCGTCGGCGATGCTCGAGAACGAGAACACAAGCTGCTGCGCCAGCGACGTCAGGATCGCCGTGTTGCCGCGCGCGATCTCGTCCGCCGCGAACGGCAGCAGCGGGATCAACCCCGCGTCGTAGAACGCCGTGAACGTCCCCGTGATGATCGCGTCGCCGTCGACCAGCAACTCCAGCGGCGTACCGTCGACATCCTCGATCGTCACCTGGATCGGCTCAGCGTTCGCCCGGTTCACCAGGTTCCAGTACGTCTCCTCCAGGTCCGGGTACGCCGCATGGCACTCCGCATCCGCCGCGCACCCGTCCAGCAGCTCCTCCAGCGACCGCATGAACGACCGCCCCTGCCCCATCCATAGGTCGACGCTTACCGGATACACGGAATCCAGCACCACGCTCGAAATCCGCTCCGGATGATCGCGCATCACCGTCAGCGCAAGCCGCGTGCCGTACGAGACGCCGTACAGGTTGAACGTCTCGTAGCCCAGCGCCGACATCACGTCCGCGATGTCTTTCCCGCTGTCCGCGCTGCTGTAGTGGTCCAGGTCGATCCCGCTTGCCACGAGCCGCTCGATGCACGCCCGAATCGCCGCGTCGCCCGCCGCCCGCGCCTCGTCACGCGTCCACCCATGCGTCAGGTTGTCGACCGTCAGGCGCGCCGTCTCCGGGCACCTCATGTCCGGCGTCGACAGCCCCGTCCCCCGCTGGTCGTAGAACACCACGTCCCGGTCAGGGAAGGAGTCACGCACGCGCGCCGCGCCGAAGCCGTACAGGTCGCTGTCCAGCGCCGGCGCGCCCGGCCCCCCGCTCAGGTACAGCACCGGCTCGCGCTTCGGCTGCGAACGGGCCTCGAGCACCGCCACCGCCAGCCGCACCTGCCGGCCTGACTGCTTCGCGCGGTTCTCCGGAACCGTCACGTAGCCGCAGCGCATCGTCTCCGCCGGCACCCCGTCCGGTGGCGCCATGGCACACGGCGCTTCTTCGAACTCGGGCGTCGCCGCGCCCGCCCCCGGCCCGCCGAGCGCCGCCAGACCCACGGCCACAACTGCGCCCGCGATCATCAACCACATCGGCCGCATGGAACTCCCGCCTTGTTCAGCCGCCCCAGGCGGGATCACGCGCGCCCGCTGCTCATTCCGCGGCGCTACGTCTTCTCGAACCGCTCCACATCCAGCACGAACACGATCGCCCCGCCCACGCGCACCTCGATCGGCTCCTGCAGCACCGACCCCTCGCCGAAGAACGGCAGCGTCTGCACCGGCACGTACTCCGTCCGCGCGTGGCACTGCATCCGCACCATCGCGATAATCTCGTCTACTTCCGTCGCCTCCACGCCCGAAAGGATCGTCGCATTGCCCTTCCGCAGGAATCCGCCCGTGCTGCCGATCTTCGTCGCCGGGTATCCCTGCTCGACGAGCTTCTTCATCAGCTTGTCCGCGTCCGTGTCCGACGCGATGATCACGACCAGCTTCAGTTGCCCGTCACCGTTCAAGCGCATGTCCTCCGCGCGAAGGCGCGCTCGGCGCTCGCCCGTCGAAGCGTATGCCCCGCCCGATCCGCCTGTCAATCCAGCGAATCAGCCGCCACCGGCGAACGAACGCCCATCACGGCAAGCACCCGCGACACCGCGGAACAGCGCCACCGGCAAAAGGCGGAGCCACACGCGCGACGCACGGCAGCCGCAACGCAGTCTCGGGCCGGCCACCACCCCGAACCATCATCAACTGACCATGCGAACGCAGTCGCATGACCCGAACTCACAACCCCGAACGCAAGAACCCCACGATCGCCTCGTTCACCGCCACCGGCTGCTCGATCGGCGCCGTGTGTCCCGCCTCCGGCACCACCACCAGCCGCGCGTTCCGGATCCTCTCCGCCATCCGCCGCGCATCATCAACCGGCATCAACAAGTCGTCCTGTCCCGCGATCACCAGCGTCGGCACATCGATCTCCGCCAGCGTCTCCACCGACGACGGACGCGCCGCCATCGCCTCCAGCGCCGCCGCTATCCCCTCCGCCGTCGCACCCGCCGCCACGTTCAGAAGTTCCTGCACCACCTCCGGTCGCCCGTTCAGCGTCGAGTCCGCCACCAGGCGCGGCAGCATCCCGTCGATCACTGGCTGCGCGCCCTCGCTCCTCGCCCGCTGCGCCGTCGCATACCGCCCCTGCCGTCCCTCGTCCGTGTCAGGCTCCGCCCGCGTGTCGATCAACATCAGACCGCGCAGCCGCCGCGCGTGCTGCCGCACGAACGCGAACGCCACGTACCCGCCCATCGAAAATCCGCCCAGCACCACCCGCTCCACCCCCAGCGCATCGATCACCTCCACCACGGCGTCCGCCGCCGCTTCCACCGATGCGATCGTCCCCGGCGACTCCCCGAACCCCGGCAGGTCCACAGCCACCGCCCGCCATCCCGCCTCGACGATCGCCGGCATCTGCTGCCGCCACATCTTCGATGTCAGCGGAAATCCGTGGATCAACACCACCACATCGCCGCCGCTGCCCGCCATCTCGTAGTGCAACATGAACCACCTCCGATCGAAGCTGTCAGCTACCGGCCGTCTGCTGTCAGCTTCTCAACTATCCGGCGCCTGCGCGCCGCTTCTCTCACATCAAGTCCGCGCTTCAATGCCTGGTCGCTGATCCCTCTCCGGCATCCGGCTTCCAACCACTACCGACGCGCCCGCGGCACGCGGATCGCCGTCTCGGCCCAACCTTGCCGCTCAGCGAAGTCCGCCGGATCCACGTTGTCGAACACCTGGTCGATCAGCGCCACATCATCCACGTACCGGAAGTTCACCGCGCCCCGCTCCAGCTGCTCCGCCAGCGCGTCGAACCGCGCGCGATGCTCATGGAAGCGCTGCTCCGCGTACGCGCGCGCCTGCCCCGTCGTCACCAGAAACGGCCAGTCGCTCGACTCCAGCAGGAACAGCTCGCGCGCCAGTTGCTCCAGCGCCCGCCGCGCCGGCCCCTCCTCCGGCTGCGCCGCCGCCGCCGCGACGATCTCCTCGATCCGCCGCTGCCGTTCATTGATCAGCGGCCACATCCACGCCGTCTCATCGTTCAGCCACACGTGGTGCGTGCCGTGCTCCCCCCACGAACTCTCCGGCAGCTCCACGATCTCCTCCGGCCGATGCTCCCGCACGTACTCCCCGGCCGATGTCAGCGCCACCGTCTCGCTGTGCGCCAGCAGCCGTAGCGCATCCTTCAGCCACGCCACGCCCTCGAACCACCAGTGCCCGAACAGCTCGGTGTCGTACGCCGCGCTCACGATCCCGTGCCGCCCCGAAGCCGCGCGATACCCGCGCGCCTGCTCCTCCACCAGCATCGCGAAGTGCCGCGCGTGCTCCGCCGCCCGGTCGAACGCCGTCCACGGGTCGTAGCGCTTCTTTTCGCCCAGCTCCACGTCCGCGCCTGTCACACGCCAGTACCGCATCCCCGTCTGCGAGTCCTTGCTGTGAAACTCGCGGTACGCGAAGTCACCCGGATACCCGTGCTCCGCCGACCACACCTGCAGCCCCGTCGCCACGTTCCGGCCGATCGCCGCCACCCGCGGCTCGTGCACGAAGTACGGCTGAAACGTCGTCCGTCCCGGCAGCCCCTCGAACGCCTCCGCCGGATCCGCCTGCGCCGCCCCCTTCCCGTACGGACCCAGCGCATCGCCCGCCGCCTTCCCCGTCGGCTGTCCGCCCAGGATCGTGTGCGATTCCACGAAAAACACCCGCAGCCCCTGCGCTGCCAGGAACGCCTCCAGGCCGATGCGTCCCTCCTTCGCCGGCCGGTACGCGCACTCCGGCAGCCAGAACGACTCCGGCGCCCGCCCGAAGTGCTTCCGGTACGTCCGCACACCCTGCCGCACCTGCGCGTAGATCGATGAGTCCCGTTCGAACAGCGGCAGGTAGCCGTGTGTCGCCGCGCTCGTGGCCAGCTCCACGTAGCCCTCATCCTGCAACCAGCGGAACGCCCCGATCAGGTCCCCCCCGAACCGGTTGTCGAAGCAATCGAGCAGCGCCTCGAAGTGCTGCGCGTAGAACCGCGCGACGCTCTCCGCGTGCGTCTCGCCGCTCCGCTGGAACCGGTCGACATCCGCCGCCGCCCGGTCGCGCAGATCGCGCAGGTAGTGCCCGAACTCATTCAGGATGTAGCGGTCCGCGAGCTGCTCCGCGAGCACCGGCGTCAGGCTGATCGTCAGCCGGTAGTTCACCCCCTCCGCCGCAAGATCGTGCAACGCCGCCAGCAGCGGCAGGTACGTATCCGCCGCCGCCTCATACACCCACTCCTCGCCGTGCGGCCAGCGCCCCGCCATCCGTGCGTACGGAATGTGCGAGTGCAGCACGAACGTAAAGGAGCCCAGCGGTTGCGCGTCTGTCACCGATTCCGTTCACCTTGACGGCCGGACGGCCCGTCTTCCCGTTGCAGTGTGCGCCGTCGCACGCCCGCGTGGTAGGGCGCGATCACCGCGCGCCATGGCGGTTTCGTGACGCTCGTCCTCAGCCGCCCGCCGGACCCAGCACCCGGTCCAGGTACGCGTTCGAAAACATGCCGCGCGGATCGAGCCGCCGCCGCACCGCCTGGAAGCGTTCCCACTCCGGATAGCGCCCGGCCAGCGTCTCCGCCGTCTGGAAGTGCAGCTTCCCCCAGTGCGGCCGTCCCCCGTAGTCGTCCATGATGTCCTCGACCGCCTCAAAATACTGTTGATACTGCATCCCCTCGAACACGTGCACCGCGATGTAGCACGTCGGCCGCCCGTGCGCCGTGCTCAGCGGAATATCGTCCCCCGCCGTGAACCGCACCTCCACGGGAAAGCTCAACATGATCCCGCTGCGCTTCACGTACTCCCGCACGCGGTTCAGCGCCTCCGCCGCGTGCGCGATCGGGATCGCGTACTCCATCTCGTAGAACTTCACCAGCCGCGGCGATGCGAACACGCGGTAGCTCCGGTCCACGTACTCCACCCGCCCCGACGACGGGATCATGCGGCTCAGCCGCGGAATCAGCGAAGGCCGCAAGCGCCCCACCCGGCACAGCGCCCCGAATGCCACGTTGCTCAGCAGGTAGTCGTCGCGCACTTCCTGCCAGCGCGGCCGCGGGCGCTCCGGCTCGTCCGTGCGCCGGTTCCACTTCGTCAGCGCCCAGCCCGTGTGCGGCACCCAGAAGAATTCGAAGTGATCATTCCCGTAGATGTGCTCGTCAAGGTTCGCCAGCAGGTCGTCCACCCGCGCCGGCGCCTCCACAGCGTGCAGGTTGAACGCCGGCGCCGCCCGCAGCGTCACCTGCGAGACGATCCCCAGCGCCCCCAGCCCCACGCGTGCGCAATGGAACACCTCCGCCTCCTGCTCCTGCGAGCAGTCGATCACCGATCCGTCGGCCGCAATGAGTCGCAGCCCCGCGATCTGCGTCGCGATCCCGCCGAACCCCACCCCCGTCCCGTGCGTCGCCGTCGCCGTCGCCCCCGCGATCGACTGGTAGGCGATGTCGCCCAGGTTCTCCATCGCCAGCCCTCGCGACCACAGCTCCTCGTTCAGCCGCCCCAGCGTGATCCCCGCCTCGACCGTCACCGTCCCCGCGGCCGCATCGTGCGAGAGCACCCGCTGGTAGCGGTCGAGCCGCGCCAGCCGTCCGTCCGTCAGCGCGATGCCTGTGAACGAATGCCCCGCCCCGACGACCTTGACCCGCTGCCCCGCCTCCCCGGCCTCCCGCACCATCCCCACCAGATCGCCCTCGCTCTCCGGCTGCTCGATCGCCGCCGGCGCGCACTGCTGGTTCCGCGCCCAGTTCCTCCACATTTGCATGCCGCGATCCTAGCGTGGGCCCGCTCCTCGGGGCAGAGCCGCACCGAAGGAACCTCCCGCCATGCGTCCGGTGTATGTCAATCGGCGTAAAATCTTCGAAATGTCCGCCGCGGAACGCCCAACGTCGCCCGCCAATGATCCATACTGAGCCACATTCAGTTCCCGGACGGACGGCTCAGAGCAGGGGACCACGCAATGGCAACCATTTCCACACCCATGACCCGCCACGAAGCGCAGGACCGCAGCTACGGCCTCGTCCCGCGCCTCGTCCTCGCCGCGCTGGCCCTCTCGGCGGGCGCCATCCACATCGGCATGACCCCCATCCACGCCTCGGAGTCCACCACCGAAGGCATCCTCTTCGCCTTGGTCGGCTGGGTCCAGATCCTCCTCGGCGTCGCCATCATCGTCCGCCCCGGCCGCGAAGTGCTCTTCACCACCATCGTCGTCAACGGCGCCGTCCTCGCCGCCTACGTCATCAGCCGCACCGCCGGCCTCCCCTGGGGCGCGCACGCCGGCGATGCTGAGAGCGTCGAGGCCATTGACCTCATGACCGCCATCTTCGAAGGCGCGCTCATCATCGGCGCCGCCGTCTTGCTCATCAAGCCCGAACTCACCGCCATCGGCAGCGACCGCATCTCGCTCGAAATGGTCGTCATCGGCGCCGCCATCCCCGTCCTGCTCATCGTCGGCACCTCCGTCGCCCTCGCCGATCCCGAGCTCGTCCAGCACGGACACGATGACAGCGCCCTCGCCACCACCGGCGGCGGTCACGGGCACGATGGCGCAGCCGTCTCCGTCGCCGCCCTGGACGAACTACGCGAGGAGCGTTGCGACCTCGCACTCAACCCCGCCGCCTACTGGAAGGAAACCTCCATCGCCGGCATCGATACGCTCATGGGCGGCATGGCCACCGCCGAAGACCACAACGCCGCCGCCAAGGTCCAGGGCTCCGCGGAGCTCGACCGCATCATTTCAAAGCAGGTCACCGGCAAGGGCGAGCTCGGCGATGCCGCGATGGTCGTCGCCCTCGCCGAAGCCTCCGACGACGTCTACACCAACTGGCTGCGCTGGCTGCGCGCCTCCGGCCTCGTCAACCACTCCCACGGCGGCAACGAGCTCGCCCCCGATGACAACCGCGGTATGGGCGGTCACCTCGGCCCCCAGCCCTGGCACGCCATGACCGACCCCGCCCAGTGCGAGCAGCTCGCCCAGGAGCTCGAGCTCGCCCGCCAGACCGCCCTCAAGTACGCCACCGTCGCCGACGCCAAGGCCGCCGGCTGGCGTCAGGTCACCCCCTACGTTCCCGGCATCGCCGCCCACTTCATGAACTTCAGCCTCGTCGATGACACCTTCGAGATCGACAAGCCCGAAATGATCCTCTACGACGGCACCGGCGACGACGCCCGCGTCGTCGGCCTCTCCTACTACATCCGCCACGAAGGCACCGCCGAGCCGACCCAGGGCTTCACCGGTAACAACGATCACTACCACCGCCACGACGGCCTCTGCGTCGACGCCTCCGGCGTCATCGGCGATAGCACCACCACCGAGGAAGAATGCGCGGCCATGGGCGGCCGCAAGGCCAACGGCTCCGCCGGCTGGATGAGCCACGCCTGGGTCGTCCCCGGCTGCGAAAGCCCCTGGGGCGTCTTCTCCGGCGCCAGCCCCCTGCTCGACCGCGGACTCTTCGCCGATAACGGCGCGTCCGGCGCCGGCTGCGCCGGCAGCAGCGTCCGCGACCGCTACGACCTCACACCCGGCAACCGCGACAACACCCCCATCGAAGTCGGCGGCACCCTCAGCGTGCAGTAACCCGCACAACCATCACGTTCACACAAAGGAGCGCGGCCCCAACGCCGCGCTCCTTCCTTTACTCTCGATCCGCACCAGCCCTCGCTTCATCCACATCCACGGTTGCTGTCAGCACCGGATGCCGATCGCCGCAAGCGCCACATTCCCACCGAAAAGTTGGTCCCAGGGGCTGGATTCGAACCAGCGAATGGAGGTTTTACAGACCTCTGCCTTAGGCCACTTGGCTACCCTGGGACGCCACCGCGCGCCGCACATCCATCCGCACGTCGCGGGACGTGCAACGGCACGGACGCAACCGTCCGTGCCTTCCCAAGTATAGCACCGGCGCCCCCGCCCACCCCTCACCGAGCCGCCACGACCGCCGCCACCACCGACCCGCGCTATCCGCACCCCGTCACCGATCCCGCAAGGCCCACCACCTGCAACCTGCCCCTACACTGATGCCGCATGAACACCGCGAGCATTCGCAACCGACTGCTCATCTCCATCTTCCTCGGCGTCGTCGTCTACGCCGCCCTCACCGCCATCGGCGACTTCCGCGAGGTCGCCCGCAGCTTCGGCGAGTTCCGTTGGGAGCTCTTCCCCCTCATCCTCCTCGTCACCTGCGGCAACTACGGCCTCCGCTTCGTCAAGTGGGAGTACTACCTCCGCCAGATCGGCGTCGTCGGCCTCGCCCGCCGCGATAGCTTCCTGATCTTCTTCTCCGGCCTCGGCATGGTCGTCACCCCCGGCAAAGTCGGCGAGTGGCTCAAGAGCTACCTCCTCCGCGAGGTCCACGGCACGCCTGTCATGCGCTCCGCCCCCATCCTCCTCGCCGAGCGCCTCACCGATAGCCTCGCCCTCATGTTCCTCGCCGCCGTCGGCGTCATCTTCTTCGGGCCTGAATACTGGTGGGTCGTCACCACCATCGCCATCGGCTCCGCCATCGCCATCGGCGTCGCCCGCCACCGCCCGACCGCGCTCGGCCTCCTCGGCCTGCTCGAACGCCTGCCCTTCATCGGCCGCTTCTCCCCGCGCTTCCTCGAGCTCTACGAAAGCACCTACATCCTCATGCATCCCCGCGCCGTCGCCCTCATGACCCTGCTCAGCATCGGCTCCTGGGCATTCGAGGTCGCCGCCTTCTACCTCACCGTCGTCGGCCTCGGCGTCGATGGCTCCGTCGAGACCTTCCTCAAAGCCGCCTTCATCCTCCCCATCGCCACCCTCGCCAGCGCCATCGTCGTCATCGCCCCCGGCGGCCTCGGCGTTGCCGAAGGCCTGCTCACCACCCTCTCCATCTCCCTCTTTGGACTCCCCCGCGGCGAAGCCACCGTCGCCACCGTCATCATCCGTGTCGCCACGCTCTGGTTCGGCGTCGCCGTCGGCCTCATCTCCTTCGGCGTCCTCACCCGCCGCCTCGCCCGTCAGGGCAAGCGCCTCGACCTCCCCGCCGATGACACCGCCCTCGCCGGCGACCCCATCACCTGACGCTACACTGCAACTGCATCCGCGGAGGGGTGCCCGAGCGGTTGAAGGGAACCGTCTTGAAAACGGTCGTGGGAGTCCCCCACCGTGGGTTCGAATCCCACCCCCTCCGCCAAACGTCAGCGCCGCCTGAAGCCCAGGCAAGAAGTGAGGCCGGCGCGCGACACGCGCCCACATCGATGAACGTACGAGCCACAAACATCAGCCGCCGCCTGAAGCCCCGACAAAGGAAGTGAGGCCGGCGCGCGACACGCGCCCACATCGATGAACGTACGAACCACCGTCGTTTGCTTGCCTGTCCGCGACCTGGACAGAACGCTTGCGTTCTACAGAGGCGCACTCGGCTTTGCTGACGCTCAGGCGGACGAAGGGACGATCGTCCTCGAACTTCCCAATCTCTCGTTGTTCCTCATGGAAAAAACCGCGTTCGAGATGTACACGAAGAAGGCCGGGCTCGATGCTCGGTTTCCGGACAACGGTGCGGGAATCGTGATCAGCTGTGCGATGGAGACCAGGCAAGAAATAGACACCATCCTGCAGAACGTGCCGCAGTTCGGAGGCGCCGCCGCAGCCCCGGCCGGGATGGATCAAACATCAGGCGGGTACACCGGGTACCTGACCGATCCCGATGGCCATGTGTGGGAGCTTGTCTACCCGCAACAGGGCTAACTGAACGCCCGGGGGACATGCATCCCCCTCCAGCCCCTGGCCCCCTGCGAACCCCCAACCCCTGGCCCCTGACTCGCTGCCCCCGCCCCTCGCCCCTCCTACCACCTATCCCGCACTTCGCTTACCCTGCGCATGGATTCAGCCAGCAACCTGCATGGAGGAGACGGCCGTGACGCTTGACACGCGCTGGGAGGACATCGACGCGCTGCTGCAGCGCACCGACCGCACCAGGGACGAAACCCTCGCACGCGCCGTCCGCGAGATCGCCGCGCAGCGCTTCGACTTCCCCTCCGAGGACCACCCTGGCTTCCGCACCTACGTCAACGTCCCCAACGTCACCATGGGCGTCCAGGTCGGCGATGACGAGGTCGTCCCCCACATCGTCGTCGTCGAGCGCCACAAGACCGGCGACACCTCACTCGTCATGACCGCCGTCGTCTGCAACCGCGAAGACGTCAACGACGGCCAGGCACGCGCCCTCTGGGCCCGCCTCGCCAAACTCCCCAACCAGGCCTTCTACCTCTATGTCCCCGTCGGCTACGGCGCCCTCGCCAAGAAGATCTGCAAGCGCAACAAGATCCGCCCCGAAGGCTTCCGCACCTGGCGCGAAACCCCCCGCGGCTTCGAGATCAACGACATCTCCGAACCGCCCTCCCCCCTCGCCCCCCTCATGCCACCCCCCGTCCGCCGCTTCCTGGCAACACCGTAGGGAGCAGTCAGCTGTCAGCGCTCAGCTGTCGGCAGTGGCGCCGCGGACCGATCAGCGCCGCATCGCAAGCCCCCGAAACGAGGTGCTGATTGCAGGACTTCCGGAACCTCAAGGTGTGGGAGCGCAGTCATCAGCTCGCGCTCGCCCTGTATCGCGCGTCCGCCGTCCTCCCTGCCGCCGAACAGTACACGCTCACGCCGCAGCTTCGCCGCAGCGCCATTTTCGTCCCATCGCTGATCGCCGAAGGCTGCGGACGCGGCAGCGATAGTGATTTCCGGCGCTTTCTGCAGATGGCGATGGGATCTGCATCCGAACTCGAATACCAGTTGCTCCTCGCTCGCGATCTTTCTTACCTGGATCCACAAACCTGCGACGAACTGAACACCCTCCTGCTCGAGGTCAAGCGTATGCTCACCGCACTGATCACCCGCCTCCGCGGACCCCGTCAAACCGAACGCTCATGGCTGAAACCGTTGCAGCTGATGCGTAACACCCGCCGTCGCCAACCCGCCGAACTGAGCGCTGATAGCTGAAAGCTGATAGCTCCCCCCATGAACATCGCCTTCCTCATGTACCAGGGCAACATGTACTCCGGCGGGCAGGGCGTCTACACCTACTTCCTCACCCGCGAACTCGCCCGCATGGGCCACCGCGTCCACGTCATCGCCGGCGCACCCTTCCCCCGCCTCGATGACGCCGTCCACGCCCACAACATCCGCGACTACAGCTACTGGACCTACCACCACTACAAGAAGGACTGGGCCTTCGGCCGCGACCCCTGGACCTACTTCCACCCCTGGAACTTCTACGAGTTCGTCTCCACCCGCATCGCCCTCTCCTCCCTGCTCACCAACTTCAGCATCCGCGCCTACAGCGAACTCAAGGCCCTCGCCCGCACCATCGACTTCGATGTCGTCCACGACAACCAGACCCTCGGCTACGGCGTCTGGGCCATGAAGCGCGAAGGCTTCCCCGTCGTCGCCACCATCCACCACCCCCTCTCCTACGACCTCCGCAACGCCCTCCGACAGGCCCGCAGCGTCTACGAAAAGGCGCGCCGCATCCTATGGTCGCCGTGGGTCATGCAGGAATTCGTCGCCAGGCACATCGACCGCGCCATCGTCGTCTCCGAAACCTCACGCATCGATGTCGAGCAGGCGTTCCGGCTTCCTCCCGGGAAGATCCGCACCGTCTACAACGGCATCGACCTCGAAACCTTCCGCCGCCGCCCCGAGATCGAGCGCCACCCCCGCAAGCTCCTCTACGTCGGCAACTCCGAAGATCGCAACAAAGGCGCGCGCTTCTTCATCGAAGCGCTCAATCTCCTCAAGGACGAACTCGACCTCCACGTCACCTTCGTCGATAACGTCAAGCACAACCTCAAGCTCGTCCCCGGACTCGTCGACCAGTACGGCCTCAACTCCCGCGTCGAGTTCACCGGCCGCCTCTCCACCGAGGACCTCGTGCGCCAGTACAACCAGGCGCAGATCTTCGTCACCTCCTCCGTGCACGAAGGCTTCGGCCTTCCGCTCGCCGAAGCCATGTCCTGCGAGACGCCCGCCATCGGCACCACCATCGGCGCCTTCCAGGAGGTCGCCGAGCACGGCATCAGCGCCTGGCTCGTCCCACCCCGCGACCCACGCGCGCTTGCAGACGCGATCCGGATGCTGTGGAATGACCCCGAACTGCGCGACCGGCTCGGCCGGGCTGGCCGCCAGCGCATCGAGCGCAAGTTCAACTGGCGCCGCGCCGCCGAGGAAACCCTCGCGGTCTACCAGGAAGTAGCGCCCCTGCGCCGCCGCACCTTCGCCCTGCACCCCGGCCGCTGACGGAGGCCGCCTTGCCCGACAACATCGTCAACATCGACTTCCGGCGGCACTTCCCCATCGGCGGCGGCGAACGCGTCCTTGACCTCGGCTGCGGCAACGGGCGCCACACCCTCGAGGCCGCCCGCTATCCCGTCCGCGTCGTCGGCCTCGACTTCTCCCGCGAAGACCTCAACGCCGCCCGCTTCATGTACGCGGACCTCAAGCGCCGCGGCCAGGTCCAGGGCCACGCCGATTTCGTCCTCGGCGATGCGCAGAACCTCCCCTTCAAGGACGGCGCCTTCGACAAGGCCATCTGCACCGAGGTCTTCGAGCACATCCCCGACGACCGCCGCGGCATACGCGAATTCCTGCGCGTCACCCGCCCCGGCGCCCCCGTCGCCGTCAGCGTCCCCGCCTACTTCCCCGAAACGCTCTTCTGGAAGCTCAGCTGGGACTACTGGCACTCACCCGGCGGCCACGTTCGCCGCTACCGCAACGGCCAGATGCGCCAGATCCTCGAAGCCAGCGGCATGGAGGTCGCCATCCAGCGCAAGCGCCACGCCTTCCAGTCCATCTACTGGTTCCTCCGCTGCATCCACGGACTTCCGCGCGAGCACATCCCCCCCGTCAAGACCTTCTGGCGCTTCATCAACTGGTACCACGCCCGCCGCCTCAAGCTCCTCGAGCGCATCGAGGCCACCCTCAACCCCGTCATGGGCAAAGACCTCATCTTCTACGGGCGGCGCACATCCGCCGCACAGCCTGCTCCCGATAACCTGCCCGCCGCCGCGGCCGCAGCGCGGGAAACCTGACCATGCCGCTCGACCGCTTCCAGTCGATCGACCCCGCACTGCTGGATATCCGCCCCGGCGACCGCGTGATCGACCTCGGCTGCGGCACCGGGCGTCACGTCCTCGATCTCGCCAAGCGACCCGGCATCATCCACGGCGCAGACATCTCCCGCGATGATCTCCGCGCCGGCCGATACCTGCTCGAGATCATGCGCCGCCGCGGCGAGGTCCGCGCCCAGGTCCACTGGCTCCAGACCGCCGGCGAACGCCTCCCCTTCAAGGACGCCGCCTTCGATCGCGTCATCTGCACCGAAACGCTCGAGCACGTCGATGACGATCGCGTGCTCGCCCGCGAGCTCGTCCGCGTGCTCAAACCTGGCGGCATCCTCGCCGTCAGCGTCCCCGACGAGTACTCCGAGAAGCTCTTCTGGAAACTCTCGCGCAACTACCGCACGCACGCTGGCGGCCACGTCCGCATCTACGAGCGCCGCGCCATCATCGACCTGCTCCGCGCCGCCGGCCTCCGCCCCTACGCCGTCCGCTACCGCCACGCGCTCGAGACCGCATACTGGCTCACCCACGTCGCCTTCTGGAGCGACTGGGGCAAGCAGGGCCCGATCACCAGCCGCTTCCGCCGCCTGCTCGACTCCAACACCGCGCGCCGGCTCAAGGCCGTCACCTGGCTCGATGACGTCGGCAACCGCATCCTTCCCAAGAGCATCGTCGTCTACGCGCGCAAACCGCTCGCGCCCCCCGCCGAAGAGCATCTCGCGCGGCCCGCCGTCACACTCCGCGACACCACCCCGCACGAGATCGGCGTCCCCGAACACCTCGCCGAACTCTCGCCCGAAGGCGAACCCGTCGCCCCCGCCACGAACGCCGCCGCCAACGGCGCTGCCGGCGAAGACGACCGCGCGACGATCGACGTGCGCGCCGTCCCCGCCCCATTCACCATCGACCCCGCCGCCGACGTCCGCCCCCGCGAGCCCGGTGGCCCCGCCCCCACCTTCGTCGATGAGCTCAAGCTCGCGTCACAGCTCGAGGGTGAAGCGCAGAAGCAGCGCCTCATCGACCTCCTCCGCTCATGCCGCTTCGCCCTCATGCGCGAGGTGCAGGGCCTCTCCGGCGAGCAGGCCGCCACGCCCTTCACCGACGACGGCCGCACCATGAAAGAGATCATCGGCCACATCACCGGCTGGGAGCGCTGGACCGCCGCCGCGCTCGCCGAGATCAACGCCGGCATCCTCGAGCCGTCCATCATGACGCTCAGCGGCTATCCCGAAGGCATCAGCCGCTACGCCTCGCTCGACGCCTTCAACGGCGCCCGCATGGCCGAGGCGCGCGAGCGACCCTGGGTCGAACTCCTCGAAGATTCCTCGCGCGTCTTCGACGAGCTCATCGCCGCCGTCGAAGCCACGCCCGCCATCGCGCTCCAGCGCACCGTCCCCTTCTACTGGCCCGTCGTCGGCGGCACCCTGCCCTGCGGCGTCTACCTCCTCATGGTCGCCGCCCACCACTACCAGGAGGAGCACCTGCCCGAGATCCTCCGCCGCGCCGAAACCCGCTAACCCTCCGCGCCGTCTCCAGGCAAGCCCCGGTATCGCCGCGCAGGCGCCCCGCACCCACCCACCTTCGCGCCGCCATGGCGGTGAGCCGCCGGCGCCTCCACGCCACCGCGTCATCCTTTGCGCTCGCCGCGCCGTTGCGGTCAACTCCCTACCACCCAGCCGCAGCGGAGGCCCACCATGACATCCACCAACAACGCCCACGCGCCCGCATGGCGCGCCGTCCTTGTCACAGGCGCCTCCACCGGCATCGGTGAAGCATGCGCGCTCCACATGGACCGCAAGGGCTGGCGCGTCTACGCCGGCGTCCGCCGCCAGGCCGACGCCGATGCCCTGCGCGCCAAGGCATCGCCCCGCCTCATCCCCGTCACCATCGACGTCACCGACGAGGCCTCCATCGCCAACGCCGCCGTCTCCGTCGAGCGCGATCTCGCCGAGCGTGGCCTCGCCGGGCTCGTCAACAACGCCGGCATCGCCATCGCCGGCCCGCTCGAGTTCACGCCCATCGAAGACCTGCGCCGCCAGATCGAGGTCAACGTCATCGGCCAGGTCGCCGTCACCCAGGCCTTCATGCCCCTCATCCGCCGCGCCCGCGGCCGCATCGTCAACATGGGCTCCATCGGCGGTCGCCTCGCCTCCCCCTTCTTCGGCCCCTACAACGCCTCCAAGTTCGCCCTCGAGGCCATCACCGACTCCCTCCGCCAGGAGCTGCGGCCATGGGGCATCCACGTCAGCGTCATCGAGCCCGGCAGCATCGCCACGCCCATCTGGGACAAGGGCATTGCCGACGCCGAGGAGCGCGAACGCCGGCTCCCCCAGGCCGCGCGCGATCTCTACCAGCCGTACATCGACGCCATGAAGGCAAAGGCCATCGAACTCGGCGGACGCGGCATCCCGCCCGAGCAAGTCGCGAAGGCCGTCGATCACGCACTCACCTCACCCCGCCCGAAGACCCGCTACGTCGTCGGTCGCGATGCCCGCCTCCAGGCCCTCGCCGCCAACATCGTCCCCGACCGCCTCATGGATCGCCTCGTCGCCAGCCAGATGGGCCTCCCCGCCGAACCACCAGCCAACCCCGCCCCCCACACCACCCCCACACCCAACACCTGACGCCACCCAGCCCATACGACGCAATCACATAAACCGCTGACCCCCAACCGCCGACCGCGGCCTGCACACCCCCATCTGCGAACTGTGAACTCCCTCGTCATCGCCACCAACAATCCCGGCAAGCTCGCCGAGTTCCGTGCCCTGCTCGCCGGTTCCGGCTTCCGGCTCACCACCCCCCGCGACCTCGGCATCGACTTCGATGTCGAGGAGACCGGCGCCACCTTCCGCGAAAACGCCCGCCTCAAGGCGGTCGCCGCCGCACGCCTCACCGGCCTCCTCGCCCTCGCCGATGACTCCGGCCTCGAGGTCGATGCCCTTGGCGGCCTCCCCGGCGTCATCTCCGCGCGTTATGCTGGTGGCGGCAGGACGGCGCCCGGCATGGACCCGGACGAACAGTGCCGCATCGTCCTCCGCGAGCTGGAAGGCGTGCCCGATGACCGCCGCACCGCGCGCTTCCGCGCCGTGATCGCCATCGCCACGCCCGAAGGCGACGTCCGTTACGCAGAGGGCGTGTTCGAAGGGCGCATCGGACACGAGCTGCGCGGCGATCACGGCTTTGGCTACGACCCGATCTTCATCCCCGCGGGGCGCGACGTGACCAGCGCCGAGCTCCCGCCGGAGGAGAAGAACGCGATCAGCCATCGCGGGCAGGCGGCGCGCAGGGCGCTCGAGATACTGAAGGACATCGCGCGTGACACCAGCGCATGACGCCAACGCCACACAGCCGCTCGACCGGCTCGGACGGCCCCTGCGCGATCTCCGCATCTCCGTCACCGACCGCTGCAACTTCCGTTGCCGCTATTGCATGCCGCGCGAGGTCTTCGGCGAACGCTACCGCTTCCTCCCCCGCAACGAGCTCCTCACCTTCGAAGAGATCGCCCGCATCGCCCGCATCGCCCGCCGCCTCGGCGTCCGCAAGATCCGCCTCACCGGCGGCGAGCCGCTCCTCCGTAACGGCCTGCCCCGCCTCGTCCGCATGCTCGCCGCCCTCGACGGCCTCGATATCGCCCTCACCACCAACGGCTCGCTGCTCGCAGAGCAGGCCGCCGCCCTCCGCGCCGCCGGCCTCCGCCGCGTCACCGTCAGCCTCGACTCCCTCGACGACGCCGTCTTCCAGCAGATGAACGACGCGGACTTCCCCGTCGCCCGCGTCCTCGACGGCATCGACGCCGCCGCGCGCGCCGGCCTCGCACCCGTCAAGATCAACGCCGTCGTCCGCCGCGGCGTCAACGACCACACCGCCGTCGACCTCGCACGCCACTTCAAGGGCAGCGGCCACATCCTCCGCTTCATCGAGTACATGGATGTCGGCACCACCAACGGCTGGCGCGTCGATGACGTCGTCCCAGGCGGCGAGATCGTCCGCATGATCAGCGCCTTCATGCCGCTCCAACCCATCGAGCCCGCCTATCGCGGCGAGGTCGCCCGCCGCTGGCGCTACGCCGACGGCGACGGCGAGATCGGCATCATCACCTCCGTCACCCAGCCCTTCTGCGGCGATTGCACCCGCGCCCGCCTCTCCGCCGATGGCGCCCTCTTCACCTGCCTCTTCGCCACCCAGGGCGCCGACCTCCGCGCCCTCCTCCGCGCCGGCGCCGCCGACGACGTCATCGAAGCGGC
>Ga0073934_10000976_pt1 | contig 73932 bp, 65 predicted proteins | sample LarsenN4metaG_FD_76834 | JGI IMG/M metagenome (GOLD analysis project Ga0073934, IMG submission 76834) | Hot spring sediment bacterial and archeal communities from British Columbia, Canada, to study Microbial Dark Matter (Phase II) - Larsen... ...
AATATTCATTTTGAACAGCTATCAATGGCTGGAATACCCATTCTGCCGTTCATAAAATTGAGCGCACAAGCCTTTAGAGGCTCTGACTTCAGTACAAATGTTTCAAAATGAGAATTGCTGCCTTGAATGTTTACCGAATTAGACGGTGATTTTTTAAGAGGCATTTTCTATTGGACACCAACCAAAGAAAAATGCCTGACCCCTATAAGCCCCCAGGGTCAGGCATCTACCTGTAAGGACGCTTTCCTAGCCGAACCCGCTAAACAAACCTAGTTGCCCCCTATAGCTGTTTAGCGTTTCCGAGCGCGTTCCTCAGATGTATTCTGATTTTGTTCGATCTAAAGCCAAAAACCAGTCGCAATAGTACGGAATTTGAGATGAAGATTCCTTAGAGTCAGTGAATTTACGCGCTTTTCACGGATCTCAAATGACTCTTCGTGCTATCAAGCCTGACAGGAGGGGCATTTCAGAATCGGGCGATCGCGTTTCCTCTAAATTCCTAAGCGTTGATAGATTGCGTCCAGGTTCTTCAAGTGGTGTTGTGGGTCAAAGCAGTCTGCAATTTCGGCAGGCGACAGGTAGTTGGCGACTTCCTGATCTTGCTCGATCAACGCCCGGAAATTGCCATCACGGGTATTCCAGGCAGCGTGGGCATTCGACTGTACAAGCGCGTAAGCCGCTTCGCGGGTCAACCCTTTATCAATTAGCGCTAACAGCACCCGTTGACTAAAGACCACACCCCCATAAACATTCATGTTGCGTTCCATATTTTCTGGATAAACCAGCAAATGCTTGATTAAATCCGTTGTTTCGACCAACATGAAGTGCGTCAAGATGCAGGCATCGGGCAGCATGACGCGCTCGACTGAACTGTGCGAAATATCGCGTTCATGCCACAGGGCAACGTTTTCTAAGCCTGTCATTGCATAGCCGCGCAGCATTCGTGCCATCCCCGTCAGGCGCTCAGAGCGGATCGGGTTGCGTTTGTGTGGCATCGCTGAGGAGCCTTTTTGCCCCTTTGAGAAAAACTCTTCGACTTCCAAAACATCCGTGCGCTGAAGGTTGCGAATCTCGACCGCAAAACGCTCAATCGAAGCTCCTAACAACGCCAGGTCATTCAGGAAGGACGCGTGGCGATCGCGCGAAATCACCTGTGTCGAAGCTGCATCTGGCTCTAACCCTAACTTTTGACAAGTAATCGCCTCAATTTGCGGGTCAATGTTGGCATAGGTGCCGACTGCACCCGAAATTTTGCCCACAGCAATATTGCATCTTTGGCGACAGAGGCGATCGCGGTGCCGCAACATCTCTGCCAACCAACCAGCCAGCTTAAACCCAAACGTAATCGGTTCTGCGTGAATGCCGTGTGAGCGACCAATCATCATCGTGTTGCGATGTTGCTGCGCCTGATAGCGAATCGCCTGAATGCAATCTTCTAGCCGCGCCATAATCACTTCAAGGCTTGCCACCATTTGCACGGCCAGGGCGGTATCGAGCAGGTCAGAGCTGGTCATGCCCAAGTGGATGTAACGCCCTGCTTCGCCAACATGCTCGTTAACATTCGTCAAAAAGGCAATCACGTCGTGCTTGACTTCTTTCTCAATCTCAAGCACGCGCTTCGCATCAAATGCTGCCTTTGCTTTGATGGTTTCGACTGCTTCAGCAGGAATGTAGCCCAACTCTGCCTGAGCTTCACAAACTGCAATCTCGACGTCTAACCAGGTCTTTAGCTTAAAGGCTTCGGTCCAGAGTTCGCCCATCTCGGGCAGGGTATAACGCTCAATCAACGGTTATGCGCAGAATACAACCGATATATTCTACCGGAGATTGGCGATCGACTGGTAACAAGTCGCGTTTGTGCTGACCTTGCTCCTGTACACTCAAGTATGGAAATGTCAGCGGTTGGAAAAGCTGCACAATGCTTTTCTGACCTTCCTTTTGCGAAAAACAAGTTTTTACTGCCACTTTTCTAACGACTATGTCTGATTCTCAGGCGGTCAGCGCCGCTGTTGCCAAGCTTTACGACACCTATCCATTTCCGCCGGAGCCGTTGCTAGATGCACCACCACCTGGCTACAACTGGCGCTGGAATTGGTTGGCGGCTTACAGTTTTTGTACCGGACGCCGACCTGCCTTTGAAGATGCGCGGATTTTGGATGCAGGGTGTGGCACTGGGGTTGGCACTGAGTACCTGGTGCATCTCAATCCGCAAGCGCAGGTAACGGCGATTGACTTAAGCGCAGGCGCGTTAGCTGTTGCTAAAGAACGTTGTCACCGCTCTGGAGCCGATCGCGTCGAGTTTCATCACCTCAGCATTTACGATGTTGCTCAGGTGCCCGGTGAGTTTGACTTAATCAATTGCGTGGGCGTGCTGCACCACATGCCCGACCCGATCCGTGGCATTCAAGCCCTGGCAAATAAGCTGAAGCCGGGTGGCATTTTTCATATCTTTGTCTATGCCGCTCTGGGGCGTTGGGAGATTCAGTTGATGCAGGAGGCGATCGCATTGTTGCAGGGCGATCGGCGAGGGGACTACCGCGATGGTGTGCAAATTGGGCGCAAAATTTTTGCCGCCTTACCACCTGACAATCGCCTGGTGCAGCGAGAAAAAGAACGCTGGTCGCTCGAAAATCAGCGCGATGAAAACTTTGCTGATATGTATGTGCATCCCCAGGAAATTGACTACACCATCGATACGTTATTCGACTTAATTGATGCGTCGGGCCTCGAATTTCTTGGTTTCTCAAATCCGCGGAATTGGCAACTTGAACCGCTGATTGGCAAAGACCCAGATTTGTTGGAGCGTGCCAGTCAGTTGAGCGATCGCCAGCGGGCGCGACTGGTGGAGTTACTCAACCCAGAAGCGGTGACGCACTACGAATTTTTCTTGGGGCGATCGCCTTTACCACGCTGTGATTGGAGCCAGGAAGATGCGCTGTGGCAGGCAATTCCTACCCGTAATCCCTGTATGGACGGGTGGCCAAGCCGTTGCCTGTTCAACTCTGATTATCAAATTGTCAATCTGACTGATGCAGAGTTTGAGTTTTTGCAGGCGTGTGATGCAAATTCAAACCAGCCTCAACCTCAAACCGTTCGCGAAATCGCTGCAAAAACAGCACTCAATTTGGCTCAAATTCAGGCACTATGGAGTCAGCACCTCATTTTGCTAACCCCGGCTACATAAAAACTAAGCCCCAGCGCTGATTTAATAAACTGCTAAGCAAATTTCTAGAAAAGTTCGCAGTCGATCGCTAGGTATTATTACTCCCCCTGCGTGATATGATCGCAAATGGTTTGAGACTGCCTAAAGTTCGAAAGCTTCTCTCTTAGAGCGATCAAGAGAGAATTGATTGAAAACTGTCTGCACTATTGAGTAGATGACACGGTCATGACGGAAGGCGCACCCCAAAACGTATCAACGGAACCCAGCAAGTCCATGCAGGAGTATTACAAACTCCAGCAAGAGTTGTTGGTGATGGTGCTGATCTTGAGTGGGATTGCCTTTGTCAGTGTTTGGCTCGTCTACGGCTTGAACATTGCTCTGAATTATTTACTTGGAGCGTGCACAGGTGTGGTTTACTTGAAAGTGTTGGCAAGAAATGTTGAGCGGGTAGGCACGGATGGAAGCAAGCGAGTCGGATCATCTCAACTCGCCCTTTTTGTTGCGTTGATTATATTGGCAACTCAACTCAATCAGCTACATATCCTGCCAATTTTTTTAGGTTTTCTCACCTATAAAGCCTCCCTCATCGTTTACATGCTGCGTAGCCTAATGCCATCTGATCCTTCGTAGTCAGATGTTGTTAGGAGTTGTCCACCCTTTATCCTCAGAAAATCTGCGAGAGTGCAATGCTGAGTTTTCTGACTGACTTTAATTTTGTGCTTGCCAACTTAGAAGTTGGTCAGCATTTTTACTGGCAGATCGGCGGTTTAAGAGTGCACGGGCAGGTTTTTATCGTGACCTGGTTTGTGATGGCGATTTTAATTGTCGCTTCACTGCTAGCAACGCGTAATGTTCAACGGATTCCTTCGGGTATTCAAAACCTGATGGAGTATGTGCTTGATTTTGTGCGTGATCTTGCAAAAGGCCAGCTTGGCGAAAAAGACTATCGCCCTTGGGTGCCCTTTATTGGAACGCTGTTTCTATTTATCTTTGTTTCTAACTGGTCGGGGGCTTTGGTGCCCTGGAAGCTGATCAAGTTACCTGAAGGTGAACTGGCGGCTCCGACTAACGATATCAACACCACAGTGGCTTTGGCTCTGTTAGTGTCGATCGCCTACTTCTATGCAGGTCTGAGCAAAAAGGGCTTGGGCTACTTTGCAAAGTATGTGCAGCCGACTCCAGTGCTGTTACCGATTGCAGTCTTAGAAGATTTCACTAAGCCACTTTCCCTGAGCTTCCGTCTGTTTGGTAACATTCTGGCGGATGAACTAGTGGTTGCAGTGCTTGTTCTCTTGGTGCCTCTGTTTGTACCGTTACCTGTGATGCTCTTGGGGTTGTTTACAAGTGCAATTCAGGCGTTGGTGTTTGCAACCCTGGCAGGTGCGTACATTCATGAAGCCCTGGAAGGACATGGAGAAGAGCATGAGGAGCACTAACTCCTCAGTTTGTTGAACCTTTGGATTTGCGATTTTGGGCTTGTTATAACAGGCATTCCCAGATCACGAGTTCAAGATCTAAAATCCCGTTTGTTTATTGACCGTTTGTTCATAAAGAGGAAAACATCATGGATCCATTAGTTGCTGCTGCTTCCGTTCTGGCTGCTGCTCTTGCAATTGGTTTAGCTTCTTTAGGCCCTGGTATTGGTCAGGGTAATGCTTCCGCTCAAGCGGTTGAAGGTATTGCTCGTCAGCCTGAAGCAGAAGGAAAAATTCGCGGTACTCTGCTGTTGACTCTGGCGTTCATGGAATCTCTGACCATCTATGGTCTGGTTATTGCGCTAGTGTTGCTGTTCGCAAACCCCTTTAAGTAAATCGTTTGTTTTAGCCGAGTCTTTGATCGTTACTGGTAACTTTCTCAGACTCGGCGATCGCCCAAAATTACTGAAGCCAAGACAATGTTTGATTTTGATGCAACGTTACCGTTGATGGCGGTTCAGTTTTTGCTTTTGATGGTGGTTTTGAATGCCATCTTTTTCAAACCCCTAACCAAGGCAATTGATGAGCGGGGTGAATACATTCGCTCAAACGAAGTAGAAGCAAAAGAACGACTCGCGAAGTCTGAAGCTCTTGCACAGCAATATGAGCGTGAATTAGCAGAAAGTCGAAAGCAGTATCAAGCAGTGATTGCTGCTGCTCAAGATGATGCTCAAAAGATTTCGGCTCAGAAGATTGCTGAGGCTCAGCAAGAAGCTCAAGCGCAACGCGAGCAAGCTCAGAAAGAAATTGATGAGCAAAAGCAGGCGGCCATGCATACCCTCGAACAGCAAGTTGAGGCGTTGAGCCGTCAAATTTTGGACAAGTTATTAATTGGTGTATAAGGCGATCGCAGGTTAGTCGGCGCGTCGTGAGTCAGGTGTTGAGTGACACTCGATTGAAGCGGCGCTCTCTGTTTGAAGCTGCATGTCTCGTGACACGTTAAGAGCGCAGTTGTGGATGTAGGGATATGGAAATTTTCATGAGGTTGGCGACAGGAGCAAGTTTGCTCGCCATGGAAGCAGCAGAGGAGGCGGAAGCTGGAGGGTTTGGGATTAACACCAATCTCCTCGAAGCCAACGTGATTAATCTGCTGATTGTCATTGGTTTGCTGGTTTACTTTGGGCGCAGCTTTTTAGGCAAAACCTTGAGCACCCGCCGGACGAATGTTGAGACAGCAATTCGAGAGTCGGAAGAGCGGAAGAAGAAAGCAGCCGCTGCATTAGCTGAGCAGCAACAAAAGTTGGCTCAGGCGCAGGAAGAAGCTGCAAAAATTCGAGCTTCAGCAACCGAAGCGGCGAATGCTGCTCGCGCTGAAATTTTGGCAAAAGCCGAGCAAGACATGATTCGGATGCGTGAAACCGCTAGCCAAGAGCTTAACTCTGAGCAAGAGCGTGTGATTAATGAGTTGCGGCAGCGAGTTGTGGCGCTTGCATTGCAGAAGGTAGAAGCCGAGTTGCCGACTCGTCTCAATGATGAGTCGCAAAGGAATCTGGTGAACCGTAGCATTGCAATGATTGGAGGCGCTCAGTAATGAAAGGTAGTGTTGTTGCAACCGAAGTTTTCGAGCCTTACGCTCAGGCGCTGATGTCATTGGCTCAAAGTCAGGGGTTAGAAGATAGGTTCGGCGAAGATGCGTCTGCTCTGATCCAGATTTTGCGTGAGTCGGACGAGTTGAACCAGGTGCTGTCGAGTCCGCTGTTTGAAGCTGGTAAGAAGAAAGCGATCCTTCAACAGATTTTGGGCGACCAGTTTCACCCCTACATGAAAAATTTTCTGATGCTGCTTGTTGATCGTCGTCGGATTACTTATCTGCAAGGCATTCTCAAACAGTATCAATCGTTGCTGCGTAACCTGCGTCGAACAGTTTTAGCAGAAGTCATTTCAGCCGTGCCTCTGACCGATGAACAGCAGCATGCTGTTCGCGAGAAAGTGATTGCAATGACGGGTGCTCAGCAAGTTGAGCTTGATCCTCAAATCAATCCAGATTTGATTGGTGGAGTCATCATTAAAGTTGGCTCTCAAGTGGTAGACGCAAGTCTGCGGGGTCAACTTCGCCGAATTTCTTTACGCCTTGCTGGTACCTCAAACTAGCGGCTCAGTTTTTTGAATCAACCTTAACGAATCAGAACCCATGTATTTCGGAGCGCAACTCTCATGGTAAGCATCAGACCCGATGAAATTAGTAATATTATTCGTCAGCAGATCGAGCAGTACGACCAGGAAGTAAAAGTTTCTAACGTTGGTACTGTGTTGCAGGTAGGTGACGGTACTGCCCGGATCTACGGCTTAGAACAGGTCATGGCTGGCGAACTGCTTGAGTTTGAAGATGGCTCAATTGGTATTGCGTTGAACCTTGAAGAAGATAACGTCGGTGCTGTATTGATGAGCAGCGGCCGTGGCATTCAAGAAGGTAGCTCGGTAACTGCAACTGGTCGGATTGCTCAAATTCCGGTTGGAGACGCCTTTGTCGGTCGTGTTGTTGACGCATTAGGTCGCCCCATTGATGGTAAGGGTGACATCGTTGCAAACGAGAGCCGTTTGATTGAGTCACCTGCTCCTGGCATTGTTGCTCGTAAGTCTGTGTGCGAGCCTCTGCAAACTGGGATTACCGCAATCGACGCCATGATTCCCGTGGGTCGGGGTCAGCGTGAGTTGATCATCGGTGACCGTCAAACGGGTAAGACTACGATCGCAATTGATACGATCATTAACCAGAAGACCGAAAACGTTGTGTGCGTTTATGTGGCGATCGGTCAAAAAGCTTCGACCGTTGCAAACGTGGTTAACGTTCTGCAAGAGCGCGGTGCTTTAGACTACACCATCGTTGTTGCATCGAACGCAAACGATCCTGCGACTCTGCAATATCTGGCACCTTACACGGGTGCATCTCTGGCTGAATACTTCATGTATAAGGGCAGACATACCCTCGTTATCTACGATGACTTGTCGAAGCAAGCCCAAGCCTATCGTCAAATGTCTCTGCTGATGCGCCGCCCACCGGGTCGTGAAGCTTATCCTGGAGACGTTTTCTATCTCCACTCGCGTCTGCTTGAGCGTGCTGCTAAGTTAAACGACGAACTGGGTGGTGGTAGCATGACCGCTCTGCCAATTATCGAAACTCAAGCGGGTGACGTTTCGGCTTACATTCCGACCAACGTTATTTCGATTACCGATGGTCAGATCTTCTTGTCGTCTGACTTGTTTAACTCAGGTCTGCGACCAGCTGTGAACGCAGGTATTTCAGTATCTCGTGTGGGTTCTGCAGCGCAAACCAAGGCCATGAAGAAGGTGGCTGGTAAGGTGAAGCTAGAATTGGCTCAGTACGATGACCTGCAAGCCTTTGCTCAGTTTGCGTCTGACTTAGATAAAGCAACGCAGCAACAGTTGGCACGGGGTCAGCGTCTGCGTGAAATTTTGAAGCAACCTCAGTTTTCGCCGTTGTCGGTGGCTGAGCAGGTGGCAGCGATCTATGCGGGCATTAACGGCTACCTGGATGATCTGCCAACTGATAAGGTGGTTGACTTCCTCAAGGGTCTGCGTGGTTATCTGAAGACCAGCGTACCGAAGTACGAAGAAACAATTCGTGAGACTAAGCAACTGAACGACGAAGCGGAAGGCTTGTTAAAGAGCGCGATCGCTGAGTACAAGAAGACCTTCGCAGCGGCTTAAGCGCGTCGGCAAGTACGCTGAGAGCTGGTTTATTCCGGTTCTCAGCGCGTTCGTTGCTAATTGCTGCTTTCATGTTTCTAGTTTCTCTTTTCTGTAGCCGTAGCCATGTCTAATCTGGCAGAGGCGAGTTGGAATGCTTAACCAGACTTAGCTTTGACCCGTTAACTCTGTCCTAAGCGTTCTGACCAAAGCGATAACCCCAACTTTCTAGAAGTCATGCCTAATCTCAAAAGCATCCGAGACCGGATTCAGTCGGTCAAAAATACCAAGAAGATCACAGAGGCGATGCGATTGGTTGCTGCGGCGAAAGTGCGTCGGGCACAAGAACAGGTGATTGCGACCCGTCCCTTTGCTGATCGGCTTGCTCAAGTACTGTACGCGTTACAGTCTCGTCTTCGATTTGAAGATGCCAACCTACCATTGTTACGCCAACGCGATGTGAAGACCGTTGGTATTTTAGTTGTGTCGGGCGATCGCGGTTTGTGTGGAGCCTACAACTCCAACGTAATCCGACGGGCTGAAATCCGCGCTAAGGAACTGCAAGCGGAAGGTATCGACTATCGCTTTGTGATTGCTGGGCGTAAAGCGGCTCAGTATTTTCAGCGTCGTGAGTATCCGATTGATGCGGTGTTCACAGGGCTGGAGCAAGTTCCTACAGCAGCCGAAGCATCGCAAATTGCGGATCAGCTTCTTTCCATGTTTCTTTCAGAATCTGTGGATCGGGTTGAGCTGGTGTACACTCGCTTTGTTTCGTTGATCAGCTCTCGTCCGGTGATTCAAACCTTGTTGCCACTTGACACGCAAGGTTTAGAAACTCCTGATGATGAAATTTTCCGACTGACTACTCGTGGTGGACAGTTTCAGGTTGAGCGCGAGAAAGTAGCATCGACGAGCCAAGCGTTGCCGCAAGACATGATCTTTGAACAAGATCCCGTTCAAATTTTGGATGCGTTGTTGCCCCTCTATTTAAACAACCAACTTTTGCGTGCGCTGCAAGAGTCGGCTGCTAGCGAACTTGCAGCGCGGATGACCGCTATGAGCAACGCCAGCGATAACGCCAAGGAGTTAATTTCGGGTCTGACCTTGTCTTACAACAAAGCCCGTCAGGCTGCGATTACCCAAGAGATCTTGGAAGTTGTGGGTGGTGCCGAAGCGTTGAGCTAAGTTGAGTCGAAGCTCCATTTGTGGGTTGATTAAGTTAGGCAGGGGTTGGTTGCAACACCCCTGCTTTGTTGTGGAAGAGGTTATGCTGTTGGGTGGCCAAAGCCACCGCCACCGGGAGTTGCGATCGCAAACACATCTCCAGGCTGCATTGCCACTTCAGCTTTGCCGCCTAACGCTTCGATCGCCCCATTCGCTCGTTCGACCTGGTTGTATCCAGTGGCACCAGCGTTTCCTCCCTGGAGCCCAAAGGGTGGAATGATCCGGTGCCCCGACAAAATCGCAGCAGTCATGGACTCTTGAAATCGAATTCGACGAATCACGCCATTGCCACCCGCGTGTTGCCCAGTGCCACCACTGTTTGGCCGAATTGCAAAACTTTCAACTAAGACCGGAAAGCGCCACTCCAACACTTCTGGGTCGGTGAGGCGAGAGTTGGTCATGTGGGTATGAACCGCATCAGTGCCATCAAAGGTGGCTGCTGCCCCCGAACCCCCACAAATGGTTTCGTAATACTGATATTGCTCGTTGCCAAAGGTGAAGTTATTCATTGTGCCCTGGCCTGCCGCCAGCACTCCTAAAGCCCCGTAGAGAGCATTTGTAATGGCTTGTGAGGTTTCTACGTTTCCTGCCACCACCGCAGCAGGGTAGGTCGGGTTGAGCAAACAGCCTGTGGGAGCGATGATCGTCAAGGGCTTGAGACAGCCAGCATTGAGGGGAATGTCGGCTTCGACCAACGTGCGAAACACGTAGAGAACGGCCGCTTTACAGATGGCAAGTGGGGCATTTGCGTTTCCTGCTTGTTGGGGTGAGGTGCCCGTAAAGTCAATCGTGGCTGAGCGATCGCTTCGGTTAATCGAAACATGAACCACGATTTGGGTGCCGTCATCCATTGGATAGCGAAAACTCCCCTCTGGAAGCGTCGCGATTACCTGACGCACGGCGGCTTCGGCATTTGCCTGGACATGATGCATGTAAGCTTGCACCGTAGTTAGCCCAAAGTGTTGCACCATGCGTTGAAGTTCTTGAATTCCTTTTTCGTTGGCAGCAATTTGCGCTTTCAGATCTGCCAAATTTTGCTCAGGATTTCTGACGGGGTACTCACCTGCGGTCAGCAACGCCAGCAACTCCGCTACTCGAAAACGTCCGTCCTGAATCAGTTGAAAGTTATCCAGCAAAATCCCTTCTTGCTGAATGGTGGTGCTGTTGGGTGGCATGGAACCGGGTGTGATGCCGCCGATGTCAGCATGGTGCCCTCGCGATGCCACATAAAAGAGTGGGGTTGCAGTTTCCGAGGCTTGAGCCGTGGCAAAAACAGGCGAAATTACGGTGATATCGGGGAGATGGGTGCCTCCGTTGTAAGGATTATTTGAAACATAAACATCGCCCGGTTTCAGTGTGTTGCCTTTCGCGCGAATTAAGCTTTGCACGCTTTCGCCCATCGACCCCAAGTGAACCGGGATATGCGGCGCATTCGCCACCAACTGCCCCTGACCATCAAAAATCGCACAGGAAAAGTCGAGCCGTTCTTTAATGTTGACCGAGTAGCTTGTGTTTTGTAGCGTGAAGCCCATTTGCTCCGCGATCGCCATGAACAGATGGTTGAAAATCTCCAGCAAAACCGGATCAGGGGCTTGCTCAAAGAGAGACAGAGATGCGGCTGCAACGGTGGGTGTGGACGTTGATTCAGTGGTGGTTGCATCTGCCGCTTTGACAACGAGTAAATGACCATATTCATTCAACTGCGCTTGCCAACCCGGTTCGATCACATTGGTGCCAATGGCTTCGACAATCAGCGCGGGGGCTGAAATCTGATCGCCTGGTAAGAGGTCGGTGCGGCGGTAAATCGGTGTAGGTAACCAGCGATCGCCCCAGTAGACCGGAGTAGTTGCGACGGGTGCCAGCGGAGCGAGGCGTTGAGTTGGTAACGTCGGCTCATTGATCGGATGGCTGACCCCAATCACCTCGACCGAAATCGTTTCGACAACGAGGGCTTTATCGTCAGCGACAAAGCCATAACGCTGGTCGTGAGCCTGACGAAAAGCGGCTTGCATCGCTGCGATCGCCCCAAAATCAACCGCGAGGGATGAGTCAGTGCCTTCATATTTGAGGTGAACTTTTTGTAAAACTTCAATCTGGAGTGCTTCGCCAGCCTGTTGTTCTAAGTTCGCCTGAGCTTCCTCAGAAAGGTTTTGCAGCAAGCCGGATAGTTCCGGTAAGAGGGCATCTGTCAGTCGGGCTTCAACCGAACGTTCGCGCAGCAACCGCTGGTCGGCAAGACCCATGCCGTAGGCCGACAAGACACCCGCATAGGGATGAATCAAAATTTGCTGCATCCCCAACGCATCGGCGATCGCGCAGGCATGTTGACCTCCGGCACCGCCAAAACAACAGAGCGTGTATTCCGTGACATCGTAGCCCCGTTGGACTGAGATTTTTTTGATCGCACTCGCCATTTTTTCGACCGCGATCGCCAGAAACCCAGCCGCAACCTGTTCGGACGATCGATTGTCACCTGTGGCATGCGCGATCTCGCTGGCTAATTGAGAAAATTGCTGCTCAACTACAGCTTTGTCGAGCGGTTCGTTACCTTCTAAGCCAAACACCGCTGGAAAGAAATCTGGCTGAATTCGCCCTAGCATCACATTACAGTCTGTCACCGTCAGCGGCCCCCCGCGCCGATAGCACGCTGGCCCCGGATTGGCCCCGGCTGATTCAGGCCCGACTCGATAACGGCTACCGTCAAACTGCAAGATCGAGCCACCTCCCGCCGCAACCGTGTGAATCGACATCATGGGCGATCGCAGGCGTACCCCGGCCACCTCAGTCTCAAATGTGCGTTCGTAGGCTCCGGCGTAGTGGGCAACGTCTGTTGAGGTGCCACCCATGTCAAAGCTGATAATGTTTTCGATACCCGCGATTTTGCTCGTTTGTGCGGCCCCCACAATGCCCCCGGCTGGCCCTGAGAGGATGCTATCTTTGCCTTGAAAGGCGTGGGCGTCGGTCAGCCCGCCATTAGACTGCATGAAAAATAGCCGAGCCGATGCTGCCGATGCGTCAGAATTGTGATTTAACTCAGCGGTGACTTGATTGACGTACCGCCGCAAAATGGGCGACAGGTAGGCATCAACAACCGTCGTATCGCCCCGGCTGACGAACTTAATCAACGGACTGACCTGGTGTGAGACCGAGATTTGAGTAAACCCGATCGCCCGGGCTAATTCTGCCACTTGCTGCTCATGCTTGGGATAGCGATAGCCATGCAAAAACGCGATCGCGCAAGCTCGGATCCCAGCCTCATAAGCGACTTGTAGCTCTGTTTGGGCTAACTCTAAATTAACAGGGCACAGTTCTTTGCCGTGAGCGGTGTAGCGTTCTGCCACTTCCACAACGCGCTCATACAACAGCTCTGGCAGCACGATGTGACGTGCAAAAATATTAGGCCGATTTTGATAGCCGATCCGCAAGGCATCGCGAAACCCTTGGGTAGTAACGAAAACAACGCGATCGCCCTTGCGCTCCAGTAAGGCGTTGGTGGCTACCGTTGTCCCCATTTTGACGGCTTCGATTTGCGCTTGGGGCAGCGGTGCGTGGGATGGGATTCCCAGAATTTCGCGAATTCCCTGAATAGCCGCATCGCGATAGCGTTCTGGGTTCTCGGAGAGGAGTTTGTGAACCTGGAGTGAACCATCGGGGCGACGCGCCACAATATCGGTAAACGTGCCGCCGCGATCGATCCAAAATTGCCAACGACCAGTTGAAGATGTCATGGTCTAAGTCTCCCGCTTCAATACCTGCCAACTAGCTTGCCATAGAGCCTATTTTAAGAATGGTAGGCTTTGGCAAGAAAGATGGCCGATTGAGGAAAACTCAGCAAACCGCTAGAAAACGGCTAGTAGTTTACGGCGTAAGTTTGTCTATCCTTTGCAGCTTCAGTCATTGGTCATTAGTGATTTGCGAATGACAAATGACCAGCAAAGCACAGAAATGGTATGCAAATTTGCGCCTCAGTGTACTAAAGCAATTTACGAGACGTTGTTGGCTGGCATTACTGATAGTTGACAATGCGGGAAAAGCCTTCGGCTGAGAGACTAGCGCCCCCGACCAGCGCACCATCAATCTCAGGCATCGACATAATTTCGTCAATGTTATTCGGTTTGACGGAACCTCCGTATTGAATCGGCACACTACTATCGTCAAGTTGTTGCCGAATCAACTTAATCAAGCGGTTGGCTTCTTTGGCGTCGCAGGTGTCACCCGTACCAATCGCCCAAATCGGTTCATAGGCAATGACTAAGTGAGATTGCTTCACATCAACCAGGTCTTTTTCAAGCTGGTTGTAAATGACGGACTCGGTTTCACCTGTATCGCGCTGTTCTTTGGTTTCGCCCACACACAGAATTGGAATCATGCCCGCTGCTTGGGCGGCTTTTAGCCTCAGATTGACCGTTTCATCGGTTTCACCAAAAAACTGCCGACGCTCACTGTGCCCGACGATGACATACCGCACGCCAATCTCCGTTAGCATTGGGGCGGAAATTTCACCTGTGTAAGCACCACATTCTTCCCAGTGAACGTTTTGGGCACCTAGCTGCACGCGACTACCGTGTAGCCCTTGAGACATGCTCATGAGAGCGGTGTAGGGGGCACACAAGACAACCTCGCGATCTTCAGGAGTGTCCTCTAAAAAAGCTCGAAACTCGTGCAGAAACATGCGTGCCTCTGCCTGAGTCTTGTACATTTTCCAGTTTCCAGCAATTATTTTTTTTCGCACTGCTACTCGTCAGTTTTTCTACGCGCCATTCAGGAATTTTAAGGCTTAGCGGGTGCGATCGCATAGCAAATAAAAAGCAAAGATAAAGAAGACGCTCGCTCTGCCTTTCTATCTGGACTGCGATATATTTAAGGGCTTGCCAGTTCAAACGTATGTCACAGCCTGGATTGACCAAACCCATGTCACCTTTTGCTAGCCCAGTTGTGCGCTGGGGCTTGCTGTTGTTTGGCGCGATCGCGGCGGCTCTGTGGCAAGCAGGGATTTTGCGGCAGTCCTTATTTAACCCAGGCGGGTGGGAGCAATTTCAGCGGTTTGCGATCGCGAGCCTGCACCCAGCTCTATCGACCGAGATTTTGCGCTTAACCTGGGAGGCAACGTTTAAGACCCTGGCTTATGCGGTGTGTGGTACAACTCTGGCCTTGCTGCTGGGTTTTATCGGTGGCATTTTTTGCTCAGAAGTGTGGTGGTCGGCGGTCTCTCCCCAACGGGGTGACAGTAGGATGCCCCTAAGTTGGGTGGGAATCCGAGGTCTGTTAGCCGTTCCGCGTGCGATTCATGAGGTGATTTGGGGGCTGCTGTTTGTGCGGCTGTTTGGTCTGGATCCTCTGGTGGGGGTGCTGGCGATCGCCCTGCCGTTTGGTGCGATTACCGCCAAAGTCTTTGCCGAATTGCTCGATGAAACGCCCCGACAACCTTTACATAACTTGCTCAATAGTGGTGTTGTGCCTGCCAGTGCCTTTCTCTACGGACTTTTGCCCCAGGCATTGCTCAATTTAGTCTCTTACGCCTTTTACCGATTTGAATGCTCAATCCGGTCTTCGGCGTTGCTGGGTTTTATTGGCGCGGGTGGCCTCGGTAATGAAATTCGCATCAGTTTGGAATCGTTGCGCTACGAGGAGTTGTGGACGTTTTTCTATGCGCTGATTGTGTTGAATGGTTGTGTCGATTTCACAAGCTCGTGGCTACGGCATCGCTGGGGCTGCACCAGTCGGCTCGACTTAAACCTGGCGCGCCAGTCTCAGACAATCCGGCAACGGCCACCTTTGCAGCAGGAGTCGCGATCGCGCGGACAAGAAAATCCTTTATTGGCAGGCTGGCCGATCGCGCTCTTTTTGGGGCTGTGTGGCCTATGTTTTTGGTATATCAAGGCTGATTTCACACAGCTCTGGTCGCCTCGCACAGGACAACGGCTACAAGCAATTGGGCGGGCAGGCTGGCCACCAGATGTGTCACTGTTGCCCCAACTGCCGGGGTTAGCCGTGGATACGGTGGCGATGTCTATCTTGGCGATCGCGCTGGCTGCAATGGGCGGCACCGTACTGTCGTTTTTAGCCGCTCAAAACTTCTTTCTACCGGGAGGAATCCTAAATCGGAACCCGCGTGGAAACAAAGTGAGTGCTTGGGCTGGAGTCGTCGCCAGTCGGCTCATTTTGCTGGTGTGTCGCGCCATTCCTGCGCCAGTGTGGGCACTTGTGATTTTGTATCTCGTCTTTCCGGGAATTTTGCCAGGAGCGATCGCGCTGGGGATCCATAATCTCGGTATTCTGGGTCGCCTCCAGGCGGAAGTGGTTGAAAACCTGGATGTGCGACCGTTGGAAGCGCTGAAAGCTCAAGGTGCCCCTGCCTCTCTCGTGTTTCTTTATGGCGTGTTGCCGCTTACCTTGCCACGCTTTCTTGCCTACGGTTTTTACCGTTGGGAGGTTTGTATGCGAGAAACGGTGATTGTCGGTCTAGTCGGTGCTGGAGGTTTGGGACGGGTGTTAACCGAGCAACTGAGCAGTTTTGATTATCGGGGGCTTACCGTGACCCTAACGGGCTTTGTGATGTTGACCTTTGTGGTGGATTGGTTGAGTCAGGTGGCGCGGCGATCGTTGCGTTAGTTATAGCTGTCGCCGGGTGACTTAGGAGGTTGGGAGTGGGGGAGTGGGGAGTAGGGGCGTGGGGAGTAGGGGAGTGGGGAGTGGGGAGCGCCCCAGCCAGCTCTCGTCCTAACTAGGATGACTATGGTTATATAAACGAGTTGCTTGAAATTGTTGGCACTGTGCCAGAAAGCGGCGTGGAATTTCGGGGGTTGCGCCCCAGTGAAGATGCAGGTAAGACGCATGTAAGTTGAGGAGCTGCCAGCCTTCCGTTAGGGATGGGGGGTGAGTAAAGCGAAAGATCGGTGCTTGAGGTGGTTGGGTCAGGTGCGAGTGATGAAATTCGTGGCCCCAGAGGGATTGGTTCTGAGTAATCAGGCTGGTGTTTGTGGTGGCGATCGCCTGTCGATAGCCGAGAGTTAGCTTCTGCCCCATCACAACCTGGGTTGGCAACACCCCCACCATTGGAAAGGCCTCGCCCGCAAAGGTGGTCAGGCTGTCGCACAGATACATCAGCCCACCACACTCGGCGTAGGTTGGAAGACCTGCTAAAATCGCCTGCCTGACCTGGGTACGCACGTTTTTGTTCGCGGCGAGTTGCGCTGCAAACATTTCAGGGAAACCGCCCCCTAAGTAAAGCCCATCGACATTGGGCAATTCACAGTCCGTAAGCGGACTCCAGAAAACTAGCTCGGCTCCCAACTGCGTCAGCCAGTCCAAATTATCGGGGTAGTAGAAGTTAAACGCCGCATCACGGGCGATCGCAATTCGCACACGGGGCGGTTGGGGCGGCTCTGACAATAGCGGAAGCTCTAGTTGGTCACTCTCAGCTTGTGTAGCCGCCTTGGGAGGGACAGCCAAAAGCGGCAGTAAAGCATCCCAATCAAAACTGGTGGCGGCTAATTCTGCGAGTTCGGTGAAAAGGGCTGTGAGTTGGGGCAGTTCATCGGTAGGGACTAACCCCAAGTGTCGATCCGGAATCGCGATCGCAGTCTGTCGCCGCACCACTCCCAAAACGGGTACCCCAATCTCATCCAGCGCAGAACGGAGCAGATCGAGATGGCGATCGCTTCCGACCCGATTTAAGATGACGCCCACCACCTGCAACTGAGAGTCAAAATAGCGATATCCCTGCACGATCGCCGCTACCGAGTGCGACAGGCGACTGCAATCAACAACCAGGGCGATCGGACATTGCAACAGCTTGGCGACGTGGGCTGTGCTACCCCAGGCAGCGGTTGGGGCGATCGTGACGTTTTCTTGGGCGAAATGGGATTGTTTAGCCGCTTGCACCTCGGCTGCTGCCCCATCAAATAAGCCCATCACCCCTTCGACCAGCGTGTAATCAGCGGTCTGACTGTGCTTGACAAAGCAGTGTTGCACATACGCCTCAGAAGTCAGCACCGGATCAAGATTGCGACAGGCCCGACCTGTAGCTGCCTGGTGAAACATCGGATCGATGTAATCAGGTCCGACTTTAAAGGATTGCACTGCAAACCCTTGTTTATAAAGATAAGAAAGTAGAGCGAGGGTGATGGTTGTCTTGCCAACTCCACTCCGCTCGCCCGCGATTACAAGCGCCATTCAAATTGCTATTGGGGCTGCGCCAATTTCAAAATTTTGACGGCAACAGCAAGGCTTTCTTCGTACAGAACTTCTCGACCCCAGCGTTGCAGTTGCTGACTGAGTAAGAATTCGGCTTTTTGGTCGTTAATGGCCGTTACCATTTCAGTGCGAATGGCCTGTGCCGCACCACCAGCCTCCATGCGCATACAGCCCGTTGTCTCCGAGCATAGGATTGTACCGCAATTGGCTTCCTTGTTTGTCGAAGCTAAGCGTAAACCAATCAAGTCACCCACGATTTCACCTGAGTCGGCGGTCGGAATTGCGGCTAACTCGGCCTCAATCTCGCGACCGTGAGGGTTCACAAACTTGATGTGCTTCAACTCGTAGGTGTCGGTCTCCTCGACGTAAGAAATTGGCTCCCAGCTCAAACGGCTTGCCATCCACCCTAAAAACATCAGGGCTTGCGCTGAGTTTCCCTTTTCGTAGTCAATTGTGACGCGATCGATCTCAGAAATGGCCAAACGCCGCTCAGGTGGGTCAAATGTCTCAGCGGTCAGCTCTTGCCAGGGCAGCAAGCGGTGCCAGTTGAGGTCTGCCACTGACGTTTCAGGCCCGATTAACTCCTGAATCTTGATGAACTCTGACTCTGGGTCGCTGAAGTAGCTTGAGTCCATAATGATGCAGTTGCAAGCAGCAACAACGTGCCGAAATAGCTCTTGCTCAGGGTTAGGGGTCGCCTTCCACCAGAGAAACTTAGGCAGATTTTGGATATAGAGCGATGTCACCAAGTCGCCAATCCGATTGAGTGCTTCTTTGGTGCCGCGCAGCGTGATGTACTCTGAGCAGATCAAGTGATCGCCAACGGTTTTTTGCACCGGACAGTAAGCAGATACTTCTGCAGTAACACCCTTGTCTTCACCCAACATGGGACAGATGGTGATAATGCGGCGAGGGTTTTGAGCCGAGATCGCGTCATTGATACTAAACCCACGTAAGTTTGGGTTAGCAATCTTCATCTGCTCCGGTGGCAGTTTGGCAACCTCTTCCCGCAAGCGGGCCAGCGTATCTGGATCGACTCGCCCGGTAATGTGTAGCCCATACTTCCGCTGCGCTTCATTGACAGCCGTTTTAGTGAGGGGGCCATGAATGCCATCGACCGGGCCTGAGTAGAAGCCTAAGATCGCCAATAACTGCTGAAACTCTTCTGGCTCGTACACGATCATGCAGAAGGTTGAAGCGCGGGTCGCGATTAGCGTCGCCATGTCGCCGCTTTGACTATTCCAAATTGAGTTGAGTTCTTCCTCAATCTCGTGCAGGCTAACATCTTTGGGTTGTTGCAGAGGCGCAATTGGTGTTGTAGTCATAGATAAGCTTTAGATGTAGTTGTGGAGTTGGGTTGACACTGCAATCAAAGTGATAAACCAGACAACGCAAGTGATTTCACGACTTGCAACGCACGATTAAAGCCTGCGCCACTTCCGACCATCGCGATTGAGGAGTAACTCGGCCTCAACAGGCCCCCAGGTGCCCGCCTCATACATAGGAATTGAGTCAGGTGCCGCTGGTGCATCCCACACTTGCAGCAGTGGGGTCAGAATGCGCCAGGACGCTTCAACTTCATCGCCGCGTGTGAAGAGCGTTTGATCGCCCAACATGCAATCCACTAAGAGGCGGGCATAAGCGTCAGTATTTGGCTGACCAAAGGCCGAATCATAGCGAAAGTCCATATCTACTGGACGGGTGCGTAACGAGTTACCTGGAGTTTTGACATCAAATCGAAGGGAAATTCCTTCGTCAGGCTGAATACGCAGGGCAAGTATATTGGGGTTGACCTGTTTCGCCGCCGATTGAAACATTAAGAAAGGCACTTCTTTGAATTGAATCGCAATCTCAGAAACCTTTTTGGGCATCCGTTTGCCTGTACGCATGTAGAAGGGCACCCCCTGCCAGCGCCAGTTATCGACGTGAAACTTCAGCGCGGCGTAGGTTGGGGTGGTGGATTCGGGAGAAGCCCCTTCTTCTTCGCGGTAGCTGGGAATCGCTTGGCCTTTCATCCAACCAGATGTGTACTGACCGCGAATGGCAGAGTTGTAGAGGTTCTCAAGGTCAGCTAGACGGGTCGCTTGCAAGGCTTTTACTTTCTCACTGCGAATGCTATCGGCATCCAGGGCGATCGGTGGCTCCATTGCAGTCAAGCAAAACAGTTGCATCAGGTGATTTTGCACCATGTCGCGCAACGCCCCTGACGTTTCGTAGTACCCGGCGCGACCTTCTAGCCCAACTGTCTCGGCTACTGTAATTTGAACATGGTCAACGTACTGCCGATTCCACAGTGGCTCAAAGATCGCATTCGCAAACCGGAACACCATCAGGTTTTGAACGGTTTCTTTACCAAGATAGTGGTCAATGCGGTAGACTTGCCGTTCGTCGCAGGCTTTTTGCACGACTCGGTTGAGGGCTTGAGCTGAGTTGAGGTCGCGTCCAAACGGCTTTTCGATCACCAGCCGTTGCCGTTTTGGATCTTGAATCATGCCTGCCGCGCCCAGTTGTAGAATCGCTTCGGCAAAGAAGCGGGGGGCAACAGAGAGGTAGAAAACGCGATTTCCTCGTGTGTTGCGTTGCTCATCAAGGGTTTCCAGAAAATGCTTGAGCTTCTGGTAACTGTCGGGATTATCCATATCCGCTGAACAGTAATAAAGCCCTCTGGCAAACTCGTTCCAGGTGGATTCATGCCCTAGACCGCTGCCAAATTGCTCCACCCCTTCGCGCATCTGCTCACGAAAGTAGTCGTGGCTCCAATCACGCCGAGCGACACCAACAATCGTGATTTCTGGGGGAAGGCGGCGCTCACGCTTCATTTGGTAAAGTGCTGGCACGAGCTTGCGCTGGGTGAGATCACCCGATGCGCCAAAAATGACAATAATCTGAGGTTCTGGGATGCGGTCTTGCTGAAGACCAACGCGGAAGGGGTTTTCGATCAGGGCAACCATAGGCGACTTTTTAGGGGAGCAACAACAGCAGGAGTGAATCGGGATCGGCTAGGAAAGTCGGGCAATTGTCAGGAGCGATGCGATCGCCCAATTTGAGTCAACCGCTCTTTGCCTAATTTCTGCCCAATTTCGTCAGTGAGGGGGCATTTCACTGGGAAGATTTAATTTTTAGAAGTTCAGAGTGCAAGGAAACGTAAAGGCTAACCTTACACTCTGGTCAGCATACGATTTGGCTCCGCTGGGATCGCTATACCGTAGCGAGCTGACTAACTTTGTCTTCTAACGATTTCATCAACGAGTTAAAGGGTTGGATGAATTTGTCAATTCCATCGTCGAGTAGTTCCTCCATAACGGTGTCGAGGTTGATGCCAACATCCGGATCCTTGAGCTGCTCGATCACGGCGTAGGCTGCCTGCACATCTAACTCAATGCGATCGCCCACGTTGCAGTGATCGGCGCACGCTTCGATTGTAGAGGGTGGGAGCGTATTGACTGTATCGCGCCCTACCAACTCATCGACATACATCACATCACTGTAGTTCGGATTTTTGGTGCCCGTGCTGGCCCATAACAACCGCTGCACTTTAGCCCCCTTTTCGGCGAGGGCTTGCCAACGACTCGCTTCTGGGGTGTCGCTACCTGATTGGAAGATTTCCTTATATTTTTGGTAAGCAACCTTAGCATTGGCGATCGCGATTTTGCCCTTGATCGCCTCTAGCTTGCTGCGCACAGCTGGGTCAGTCGCAGTCTCCAGTTTTTTGTCGAGCAAGCCATCTACTTTGGTATCAATCCGGCTGAGAAAGAAGCTCGCAACTGAGGCAATTTTGCTGACATCCTGCCCCGCTGCAGCGCGCCGCTCTAAGCCACGGATGTAAGCCCAAGCGGTATCAACATAGCTCTGCACCGAGAAAAGCAATGTGACATTAACGTTAATGCCTTCGCTGATCGCTTGCTCAACGGCTGGTAAGCCAGCTGCTGTTCCCGGAATCTTGATCATCACATTCGGGTGACCGATCGCCGCATAATACCGCCGCGCTTCGAGAATGGTCTGCTCAGTGTCGAGGGCGATCGTGGGGGGCACTTCAATACTGACGTAGCCATCTAAACCGTTGCTGGATTCGTAAATAGGCAGCAGCAAGTCACACGCATTGCGAATGTCATCAAAAATGAGGGATTCATAAATTTCAAGCAGCGATTTGCCAGAGCGTGCGCCTGCCGCGATCGCCTCGTCATAGATTTTGTTACCGACAATTGCTTTTTCAAAAATGGCCGGGTTTGAAGTGATCCCGCGAATGTTACGGGTTTCAATCAGATGCGTCAACTCACCCGATTGAACTAAGTCACGGGTCAAGTTATCCATCCAGATACTTTGACCGAGTTGCCCGATCTGACCTAACGGGTTTTGTGTAGTAGTCATGGGTGACTCCTGGTTTGAGTGTGCAGCGATCGCAAGGGCGCGATCTCAGTTAGCAACTCGCCCCAACTACCAGTCAATCAATCTGAAGCGATAAACAAAACGGACAAGATTAGCAACCAGCAGAAACCCTAAAAAATTCTCTGGAGACTGAATCTGTTTGACCTTGACTTTAGGGCATTGGGGCTTAGCTGCCTGTTCTTCTTATCTTAGAGAGGCATTTTGAGAATGACAGCTAACTTTAAGATGAACTAAAGAATGTTCGGTATGTCAGACAAATGGCCCCTAAATGCCAAAAAGCCCTGGCTTTTGAAGGCTAGGGCTTTTTGCAACCTGATGGCTGATAACATTGATGCCGCGACGAACTCCCTCAAGTCCCAGTGTTGTAAGCAAACCTCTGTAGAGGTTGAAGCAGGTGAGGGCAGACCAAAGGTCGCGCCGCCGCTCTTGCGGACTAAAGACTCGACATCACAGCTCGTGCCGCTTCTAGGGTCTTGTCGATATCTTCGTCGGTATGCGCCAGCGAAGTGAAACCTGCCTCAAACTGAGACGGAGCGAGATAAACGCCATGCTCTAACATGCCTCGGTGGAAGCGGCTGAACTTCTGCAAGTCTGACTTTTTAGCGTCTTCGTAGTTGTGAACCGGACCTTCAGCGAAGAAGAAGCCAAACATGCCGCTGATCGAACCACCGCAACCCGCGTGCCCGGTTTCTTTGGCGATCGCTAACATACCGTTGGCTAAGCGCTTGGTGATGCGATCGAGGTACTCATAAGTACCAGGTTGACGCAGCAGTTGCAGCGTTTTGATGCCAGCCGTCATCGCGAGTGGGTTGCCAGACAGGGTGCCAGCCTGGTACATCGAACCAGCGGGTGCCACCATTTGCATAATCTCTTTGCGACCCCCGTAAGCACCAACAGGCAAGCCACCACCAATAATTTTGCCCAGAGTTGTCAGGTCAGGCGTGATGCCAAATTTTTCTTGCACACCCCCATAAGCAATCCGAAAGCCAGTCATCACCTCATCAAAGACGAGCAGGGCACCATGCTCTTGAGTTAGTTCACGCAGACCCGCCAAGAAGCCAGCATCAGGGGGGATAAACCCGGCATTGCCCACGATTGGTTCAAGAATTACCCCGGCAATCTCACCGGGATTTTCTTCAAACAATGCTTTAACCGCTTCGAGATTGTTGAAGGGCGCAGTCAGAGTGCTAGCTGTAGCAGATTTGGGAACACCAGGTGAGTCAGGCAGACCCAACGTTGCGACCCCAGAGCCAGCCTTCACAAGAAACATGTCGGCGTGACCGTGGTAGCAGCCCTCAAACTTGATCACCTTCTCGCGCCCAGTGAAGGCGCGCATCAGGCGCAAAACCGCCATACAAGCTTCGGTACCAGAATTCACAAACCGCACCATCTCAATGCTAGGCACGGCATCAATCACCATTTCGGCAAGCACGTTCTCTAATTGGCAAGGTGCGCCAAAGCTTGTACCTTTTTCGAGAGCTTCATGTAAGGCTTTGATGACTTCAGGGTGGGCATGCCCACAAATCGCAGGTCCCCAGGTGCCAACGTAGTCGATGTACTGGTTGCCATCGACATCCCAGGCATAGGCACCCTGCACGCGATCGAAGACGATTGGCTGCCCCCCAACAGACTTGAATGCTCTTACAGGTGAACTAACGCCGCCAGGCATTAATTTTTGTGCGGCGGCAAAAATTTCTTCTGATTTTGTTGTTTTTAAGCGGGTGGTAATCAACGTAAACTCCTTAAAATTCCTTTGCGGTGAAGGGGGTTAAAAGCTCCAGCATGAAAGACGGAGGCAAGAGTTGCGGCGATTGGCTTTTGCCATTATCTCATTTTGGCTGTCATTGTATCTGCCGCTTAAATGAATCGTGCGCTGGCTTTGAACAATCCGCGTTAACGCGATCGCCTGGATCAATCGAGCGATCGCCCACCCTCAAGCATAAGAAATTCTGCAAAAACAGGCAAAATGTTTAGGAGCTAAACCTACTCGGTGTTTTCTAAACTTTTCACCAGTTGCTCAATGCTTCTTAAAAACTTTAGAGTGACGAAATTCACTAAATTGATAAAGGTAAAGCAAAACCCACTTGTTCCGTGAGGATATCCCCTGTATGCATCTGAGTGAAATTACTCACCCTAACCAACTCCACGGCTTGTCAGTCTACCAGCTTCAACAGATTGCTCGCCAAATTCGTGAAAAACATTTAGAAACGGTCGCCGCGAGTGGAGGTCACCTCGGCCCCGGTTTGGGCGTTGTTGAGCTAACTCTGGCTCTCTATCAAACGCTTGATCTCGATCGCGACAAGGTGATCTGGGATGTCGGCCACCAGGCGTACCCCCATAAACTCATCACTGGTCGCTACTCACGCTTTCACACGCTGCGTCAAAAAAACGGAGTAGCGGGTTATCTAAAACGTTGCGAAAGCCGCTTTGACCATTTTGGGGCAGGCCATGCTTCGACCAGTATCTCAGCCGCCCTTGGAATGGCGATCGCCCGTGATATGCAAGGCGAAAAATATAAAGTCGTGGCGGTGATTGGTGACGGTGCTTTGACGGGCGGCATGGCCCTAGAAGCAATTAACCATGCGGGGCATCTGCCAAAAACTAACCTCCTGGTGGTCTTAAATGACAATGAAATGTCAATTTCGCCTAACGTGGGTGCGATCCCGCGCTATCTCAACAAGTTGCGCCTTAGCCCGCCCATGCAATTTATTTCCGACAATTTAGAAGAACAATTTAAGCATTTACCATTTGTCGGCGACTCTCTCTCTCCGGAGCTAGGGCGCATTAAAGAAGGGATGAAACGGCTGGCTGTGCCTAAAGTGGGTGCTGTATTTGAAGAATTAGGCTTTACATATATTGGTCCGGTCGATGGACACAATTTAGAAGAACTGCTCCATACCGTTCAGCAAGCCCATAAAACGCCAGGTCCAGTGTTGCTTCACGTTGCGACTACTAAGGGCAAAGGCTACGAAGTGGCCGAGCAAGATCAGGTTGGCTACCACGCGCAATCCCCTTTTAACCTGGCAACGGGGAAGGCGATTCCGTCTAGCAAGCCCAAGCCCCCCGGCTACAGCAAAGTCTTTGGCGAAACCCTGTCAACCCTGGCCGAAAACGATCCCCGCGTGATTGGCATTACTGCCGCGATGGCAACGGGTACGGGGCTGGATATTCTGCAAAAGCGGGTGCCCAATCAGTACATCGACGTAGGCATTGCTGAGCAACATGCGGTGACTCTGGCAGCAGGCTTAGCCTGTGAGGGCATGCGTCCAGTTGCGGCGATTTACTCGACCTTTTTGCAACGAGCCTTTGACCAGATCATTCACGACGTTTGCATTCAAAATCTGCCCGTCTTTTTCTGCCTCGATCGCGCCGGAATTGTGGGGGCTGATGGCCCGACGCACCAGGGGATGTATGACATTGCTTACTTACGCTGCATCCCCAATCTGGTGTTGATGGCACCCAAAGATGAAGCTGAGTTACAGCGCATGGTTGTGACGGGGATTGAGCACAATGGCCCGATCTCGATGCGTTACCCGCGTGGCAACGGCTACGGTGTGCCCCTTATGGAAGAAGGCTGGGAACCTCTCGAAATTGGTAAGGGTGAAGTGTTGCGCCAGGGCGATGACATTCTGCTGGTTGCCTACGGTTCGCTGGTTTATCCCGCTCTGCAAGTGGCCGAAATTCTGCATGAACACAGTATCGAAGCCACTGTAGTCAATGCCCGTTTTGCCAAACCGCTTGACACGGAGCTGATTTTACCTTTGGCTGAGAAAATTGGTCGTGTGGTCACGCTCGAAGAGGGCTGCCTGCCTGGTGGGTTTGGCTCAGCCGTTGCAGAAGCAATTCTCGATGCAGGCCTAACCGTCTCCATGCAGCGGATCGGGGTGCCTGACATTTTGGTGGATCACGCTACTCCCGACGAGTCGAAAGCTGATTTGGGGCTAACGCCGCCTCAAATGGCAGAGCGAATCCTCAAAACCATGACAAAGCCATCCGTTGTTTCTTCGGCAGAAAGCCTTGCTTAGGAATGGGAATTAAATAAGTTTGATGTTTGGTAGGGGTGGGTTTTGCCGTTCAATCCATTCCAGGGTGCAGATCGGTCTGCTAAACCCGCCCGTACAGTTTGCAAATTTATTAAATTCGTGATCCTTAGCTGTTGAAGTCGAGAAGTGGCCATTCTCACGTACCACTTTTCATCAGCAAAATCCCCGGCCTCTTAAAGAAGTCGGGGATCTTTGTAAGAACAAATTCTTAAGCAGGGTTTGAGTGAAGTTTGCTTGAAGAAGTTTTTCTGCACCCAAAAAAATCTGATTTCCCAGCTATTTCTACGCGATAGAGAATAACAGGGTTGCCTACCAGACTCGCTTAAACCGATTAATCAGGATACCAAAACATGCCTTTGATCCCTTCTGGGTCAGACATAAACCCCAGCCCTCGATAAAAATCGACTACCTGGGGGTCAGCAAATAAAGTAATGTTGCTGATGTCTTCACTCCTTAACTTTTTGATGACTTGCTTCATCAAAGCTTTGCCTAAACCCTTTCCCTGAAAGTCAGGATGCACAACAACATCCCAAATGGTGGCGTTAAAAGCGTGGTCAGAAGTGGCCCGCAAAAAACCAATCAGGCGTTTGCTGTTGCCACGTTGCTCCCACATGGAGACAACCAAAAAACTGTGTTGAATTGCTTTCTTTACTTTTCGTAAAGGACGACGCGACCAGCCAACCGCATCGCATAATTCTTCCAGTTCATATAAATCAATGTCCCGATCTGTACTGAAATAGATGCGCGTAGAAGCACGTTCGTCGGCAGGGTTTGCCGTCAATGCTTCCACTTGCTCTGATTTTGCGGTGGAAGGGACATCAGAACTACTAAATAGGCTTTTCCAAAAACCCATGTAAGAGCCGCTAAGGTAGAGAGTACTAGATAACAGTAGATAGTATACGCTTTGTCCAGTCTATGAAATTTGAGTGCTGACTTGAGCGATCGCCGAGAAAAGCGTTTTCAATCGTCAGACCCCGTCATAATGGTTGAAAGACCGATAGACTACATTAACCTGATAGCTTGTTACTTGCATCGCGATCGCGGATCAAAAAACAAGCTCTTAACGTCACTAAATAATTTTTGCCATGGCTTTGGGCTTAAAGTCATCCACAATTGAGTTGTTGAAACGTTTCAACCGGGCGTTTCCACAATTTTATGAGCAGTTTGTCAGTAGTGAGATCCAACTGCAAAATTTGCGGCTTGCCTATCAGCTCTATAAGACGCGACAGGCTGTGATTGAGTTGAAACCAGAAGGCACGAAGAGCGCCCTCCATTTTGCTTATCGTAACCAATCTTTTTTGTTAAGTGACATCTTTGGGGTGTTGGCGGCCTATGGTCTGACGATCCATAGCTTGAGCTTGTATGGGCAGATTTACCCGCCCATGCTGGTATTTATTAAGCTGATAGTGTCGCGCAGCGGCAAAGCCCTGACTGAAAAAACAGCCGAAAATGTTTGCCGTGCGATTCGTGAAGCCCTGGCCGGACGATTTGAAGTTGAAGAAATGCTGGCTGTGGAGTTTAACCTGGATGCCGGGTTGGAGCAGGTTGAAACCGAATTTTATGTGGATCCTGTGTTTCACCTCCCGGCGTTGCTAATTGAGGCAGATAACCAACCCGGCTTGTTTTACAAGGTGATGTATGCTATCTGGCAAGAAGACCTACTTGTGGTGAATGCCAACTTACTGGTTTGGCGCGGACGAACGCGATTGATCCTTTATCTTTTAGGCCCCAATGAGGTGACGATTCCTGATTATTTGGGTCCCAAAATTGCGGAAGGTGTCAGACAACGCCTTTTAGGCCGACGACAATATTGATCATCCCTACTAGATTGCAGGCTTCGTAGTTTTTGGGCAAGAAATTTTCTCCGAGCTGTGTAGCTCATGCGGGGCTAAGATTGCCCGTTCAATCAATGTTAGGAGCAAAATTTCATTTGTTAGTATGAGCCTCCTCCCGTCTCAAGCTAGGATAGAGATATGCCGAGCATTGATGTAAAGGGAGTTTCGCACGATTACGACCTGACGGAGACACCTGGCGCTCCTGTCACCCTCGTGTTTGTGCATGGTTGGTTGCTGAGCCAGTGTTACTGGCAACCGTTGGTGCAGCAGTTGACCCCTCATTATTCATGTTTAACTTATGACTTGCGTGGGTTTGGGCGATCGCAACCCACAGCCTCGTCAGGCAACTCCATTCTGCGCGGTTATCGTCTTCAAGATTACGCCGAAGACCTGGGGCTTTTATTAGAAGCATTACAAATTAAAAATGCCTGGTTAGTTGGGCATTCCTTGGGGGGCAGCATTGCGCTGTGGGCCGCCAGCCAATTTCCGCAACTGGTCAAAGGGGTGATTTGCCTGAATGCAGGCGGTGGCATTTATCTCAAAGAAGAGTTTGAGCGCTTTCGTTCGGCGGGTCAACAACTTGTCAAGCTGCGCCCCCGTTGGTTAGGCTATGTGCCCTTACTGGATGTTATGTTTGCGCGAGCGAGTGTGACGCAAAAGATCCACCGTAAGTGGGGCAAGCAACGGTTGATGGATTTTGTCACGGCTCATCCCGATGCGGCGCTGGGTGCCCTGCTCGAATCAACAACCGAAGCGGAGGTACACCAGTTGCCTTTGGTGGTGAGCCAACTCAAGCAGCCTGTCTATTTCATTGCGGGTGCGAACGATCGCATTATGGAACTGCGCTACGTGCATCACCTGGCGAGTTTTCATCCTTCGTTTGGTGAGTGTGGCTTTAATGTGGCGGAGATTTCCGTTTGTGGACATCTGGCGATGCTAGAGCAAACGGAGCAGGTTGCCGAAATTATTGATCGCATGGTGGCTGGCAAATTTATCCCGGAAGCGGTTGATTGTGCCGATTAGTATCTAGACTCAGATAATCCCGTGTGCAAGATCTAGCTGCTACCCAAGAGTTTAGCTAGCTAGAGAGAGGTTTTTAAAATTTGTCAAAAAACTTGCAAAAAGCCAGGTACTTTCCAATTTGGACTTTAGACTAAATGCACTTTTCCACTATACGTAAGGGCGAACGGCTGTTTGCACCTCTAAATGTGACGTATTTTTTGGATTAGTCTAAACTCCAGTTACAACACTCCATGTAGTATTAATCGCTAGTGAAAATATGGGAGCAAGCAGCAATCACTTCAATTTTTTTGAGGTTGGCTTTCTGGACTTAAATCTTTGTATCTACTAGACTTGTGACGGCAAATTTATCTTTTGTTTTTCGTCTTGTTTAAGAGTGGTAACGGCAAAGTGAATGGTAACGGCAAAACCTGCGCTTGAATTTCAATATAAGCCTCTGTTTAAGAACAATCAGATTGTTTGTGGTACGGGGCAGACGGCAATTGTTACAGGTTGGACGTTAAAACAAGCAGTAGCCCGACACTTAGAACCATGCGAGTTTGCCGCGATCGGGCAACTCTACAGCCCGACCCGTGGCATTAGCTTCTTATTGCGAAATTTGCTGGCTAACCCTCACGTGCGCTACCTGGTGGTGATGAATGGCACCCGCGAAGATCGCAATGCAGGCGCGAGTCGTTGTTTGCTCGATTTCTTTGCAGAGGGGTTTCGAGAAGGGATAAGCGATACCGGACAACCCTGTTGGGTCGTGAACTCAGAAATCACTGGCTACATTGATGCCGAAATTCCAAAGGCGGTTTTAGAGCAACTCCGACAGGCGATCGCGACTTACGAAGCCACCTCTGGCCGTGAAGCGGTGCGGCTGGTCAAAGAGTTGGCTCAGCGTCCTGGTTTAGAGCCTTGGGGCGAACCTCAACTTAGACTGCCACTGCACCAGGTACAGCCAACCGTGTTGCCAGGGCCACGCTATGGACATCGCATCGAAGGGCGGACGATCGCCGAAACCTGGGTCAAAATCATTCATCGGATTAAGACAACTGGCACGATTCGCCCGAATGGGTATGACGGGCACTGGCAAGAGTTGATCGACCTGACCGCGATCGTCACCCATGAACCTGAGAATTTCTACTTTCCAGAGCCGAACTATCTGCCCGTCGATCGCCCGTTTGTGGAGCAGTACGTCGCCCAAATTCTCGATGATGCCCATCCCGAAGAGGGGGTGAAATACACTTATGGGCAACGACTGCGATCGTGGTTTCACCGAGACCAGATTAAACAGGTGATTCACAAGTTGACGGCAGACCCCAACTCGGCGCGGGCAGTGATGTCACTGTGGGATCCGCAAGAAGATGCGGAAGCGGCGAATCCCCCCTGCTTAAACCACATTTGGACGCGGATTGTAGATGGTGAGTTGTCCTTAACGGCGACCTTTCGTAGCAATGATATGTTCTCAGCCTGGGTTGCGAATGCGATTGGTCTACGGGCTTTGCAACAGCACTTGCGCGACAAAATTCAAGAGCGGTCTGGGCGATCGCTCACCTTGGGGCCATTAATTACCGTCAGTCAAAGTGCCCACATTTACGATGACTGCTGGGAAAATGCCGATCGCATCATTGCCACGCAATATCCCAAAATTTGTCAACAGCGAGACTACAGCGACCCATCGGGGAGTTTTGTGATCACACTTCAGGCTGACGAAATTTTGGTTGAGCACATGACGCCAGGGTCGGGTGAAGTCGTCAACTGCCACTCTGGTAAAACGGCGCAGCAACTTTACCAGCAAATTGCAACAGCTAGCCCTGGCCTACAGGTCGAGCATGCCCTCTATCTCGGTGCAGAACTGCAAAAAGCAGAACTGAGTCTCAAACATCCTGAGTTTGTTTATGAACAAGACAAGCCGTTGAGACAGACCTCGCCTAGTCAATCATCAATTCAAGCTGAGTAGGTATAGGTTTTGCATTCCCACCTCGGTATTGACTGGCTACTGTCTGCTCAACCGGCTCAGACCCTTAGAGGAGAGATTGAGGCGGTTGGCTCAACGTCGCGGATTCAGAAACGTATTGATGACATCGACAATGTTTTGTTTGTCAGCCACCGCTCCCAAAAAGTCGATGGAAATTTCCTTGCCCGATCGCAGTACAAGTTGGGCGCGATAGACTGTATCGCCATCGCTGTCGGTTGATTCTACTAATCGTGCTTCTTTGACTTCATGAAGTCGATACTCTTGCACGTGGGTTGCGATCAGGCTTCGTTGTCTCAGCTTTGCCTGTCCACTGCGTTTATCGAAGGTGCAATCAACCGGAAAGGGCGCTGTGAGTGATGCGAAAACAATGACACCCCCTACAATCACAAAGATGCCACCAAAGAGGTACGCAAACCAACGGTAATCTTCTTGCACCGTCAGGGTCATCTGCTCTGGATTTTGCAAAAAGGCGTTAATCTGCTCAACTTTACCCCGGTGGTTAAAGCCAATTCCAGCGCTGTAAACCTCAGTTAACGGCACTCGTCCTCCCTGGGTGATTAAAGCCACCCGGTAGGTATCCCCGTCATCCCCATCATTGACTTCGACCTCTGCCCCTTGCAAATGCCCAACTGGAATTCGCATTGTCCGTTCTGCCAAAAAGCTGTTTGTCTTTAACTCACACTCAACTTGTTTAGGTTCGAGGCGATCGCACGTTAGTAGGGAACGCTGCCCAATGGTCAATGCTGCAATGATGCCGCCAACCAAAAAAGGCAGACCAAAGAGTACGCCAAATGTTCCTAGAGTTTGAAATTGAGCTTTTAACTTGAGTGTAGAAGCCGTGTTCTCAACGATTTTCATAGGATTTGAATGCGATGAGTGAGCCTAAAGGAAATGATTTCAAGCCGTTGCTGGGTAAGGCCTAAGGCCACGGGTCGTAGCTCTGTCTGATCGTGGGGCTGCTGTGGGGGAATAACGCGGATTGAGGACACGTAACGCACTCCTCGCGATCGGTTCCAGTGATAAGCAGGCGGAGTATATGTTTGTTGCATTGTCACTACTCACTGGCTACTGAAGATTGATACAACGTCTTTTTCTGCAGTACGGAAACTCTTTGAGCTTACGGATTGACTTTGCAAAAGAGTTTCAAGAAGTAATTTCAACCTGCCAGACGCTCTGATCTTTCTCAAATGAGTATGCCCAGAATGACTCAATAAAGATGTTTTTGAGAGGAGGTTGAAGCTAGAAGAAATCTATTGAAATAATATTCTTTCAACGACAAATTTTGAGCGGGGCTTTGGAGAGATGGTTGAAAAGTGTGAGAGCCAAAATAGTTCTCTGCTTAAATCCTCTAACTCCCAGAGGGCTTTACTTTAGAAGTCTATGCTGGTGCAGGAATTTTAGCTCAGAATGCCCACAATTAGCAGATACTCTTATGGTTTTATTTGCAGAGAAAATTTAATCAGTCAGAGTATTTAGGTGATGTAAATATCGTATTGAAAAAATATTAATTGGGGGGATTTTGTGAAGTCTTGATGTTTCCAGCCTGTCTTTTCTGCCAACTCAGCAATGGGGCAGCAATTAGCTGGTTATACTTTTGGTTACTGTTAAGAGTTTTGTCTGAACCTACTTTTCTGGAGTGCATGAATGAGACCTCTCAGAATTATCTACGAGGCGGGTTGTGGCAACGTAATGGAAACCTACAAGCAGTGGGCAAGCGGTATCGATGACCCAATTCAGGTTTCAGTTGCTTACTCTGCTCAGTTTTATGAGGTCTGCAAAGAACTAGGGGCAGAAGCGTATGTCATTTCTTATAACCATCGGTATGGCACGTTAAAGCAAGGTGCTTTTACGATTGAGCATCGTAAGATTCCCTATCAAAAGGCCTCTGCTCTGCTGTATTACCTGGGGCGATTGATTTATGGCCTCCGGTTTATTGGCTCAGCCATACGCCATCGAGCTGATGTGGCCGTTGTCAGCACAGCGGTTCCCTGGTTTATTTATCGCTGGCTTCGGTTTTTTGGCATTCAAATTGTTCCGACCTTGCACTGTGTTCTGTGGCTAAAGTATGAACCGCAGAAGAAAATTCACAAGACCCTACTGCATTTAGGGCGCGACCTTTTCATTAAAGACTGTATTGCCAGTCTCGCTGTCTCAGAAGAGATTCGCCAGCAGGTGATTGAGCTGACCAATCACCATAACCGTCCGGTGTTACGCTGTTTTCCCTACTACCGTCGCAGCCAGTTTGAAGGCGTAGAAGTGATGGATTCAGCGCGATCGCCCTTTCGCATTCTCTATGTTGGGCGGATCGAAACGAACAAAGGTGTTTACGACCTGCTAGAGATTGCAAAACGCTTTGCCAATGCAGGTATTGACGATGTGCGAATTGATCTGTGTGGCAATGGTACTGAGCTAGAGGCTCTACGAAAGGCCGCGATCGCGGCTGGGGTTGATTCCTTTTTTGTGTGTCATGGGCATTGCAACAAGGCTCAAATGCGAGACTTTTTCCGCCAAAGCCATGTGGTGACAGCTCCAACCCGAAGCGATTTTGTGGAAGGGTTTAACAAGGTGGTGGTGGAAGGGTTGCTAGCAGGGCGGCCTGTTGTGGCTTCAACGGTGTGTAATGATTTGCCAATTATGGAAGCGGGAGTCATCGCAATTGAGCCAAATGATGTGGATGGCTACTACAACGCGTTTTTAAAGTTGAAGAATGACCCCGAGTTTTTTGCTCAAAAACGGCAAGGTAGTTTGGAACTGCGCGAAAAGTTTCTCGATTCTTCTCATAGCTGGGGAGCAAATCTGAAGTCATTGCTTATCCCGCTGATGAAGGAGAAAGGCTTGATCTAGGTTGAGTGGCGATCGCGCTTGTAAAGCCTCTTCTCTTGTACGGTTGTGTCAGCACCAGGGGCGATCTCGCCTAATGGTTTGCCAAGCTAACTCTGCCAGGTAGAGAAGACGCTGCAAAACCAGAGTGAAGTCTAGAGAAATTTGCGACTATGCCTTTAGACCAAGGGCTGTGAGGGCGATCGCTTGGGCTTCTGGCATTTGGCCATAGGTAAACACGTAAGGCACGTCAGCAGGGAGTTCTGGCAAGAACGCATCCACCACGTAGGGACTGCCATAAATCACTAACGCCTGCAGTTGATCAGATTGGAGTAAAAACTGAAACCAGGCACGGGCGGTGTCGTTTAAGCCAGCGCTGCCCCGAAAGGGATTGCCTCGAATAAAGAGTTGCATCAGCGTGGGTTGCCAGTGTTGAGCATCGACCATGCCAAAGGGAAAGTCGGGCGTGCAGCTATCGATCAACTGGAGCTGATAACCTTGCGATTTGGGAAGTGCGATCGCGGGGGTGCTATGGGTTAAGTAATCACAATCGGTTGCCCGATCAATCAAGATCAGGTTGCGCGACTGCTCAGTCCATTTAGGCTGATGTAACCGAGAGATGATGGGCAAGTGGACTTGTTGTGAAGTCTCTAAAATATCGGCTGCGAGGGTGCGCGTTACCGGTTGGGCCAGGTGGCTGGTCAGGTGCTCAGCCGTAACGTGCGGGGCGATCGCTTCCCAGGCATGAGGGCTACTTTCCACAGGAGCGTTGCCACAGACCTTTTGCTTGGCTCGCCAGATCCGCTCAACCGACGCACGAATCCGTTCTGGTGCAATCTCCCCGGCTTCAACCGCCGCACACACCGCTGCAATTGCGCCGACCGGATCGATGGGCATCATTAAAACGTCTGCCCCGGCTTTAACCGCCAAAACGGGCGCTTCGTTGGCACCATAGCGATTTGCGACAGCTCCCATAATTAAAGCATCCGTCACAATCAAACCTTCAAACCCCAGCTTGTGACGTAACTCTTCTGTCAAAATTGGGGCCGACAGCGTTGCCGGAAAGTCAGCATCCCACACGGGGATTTGCAGGTGCGCGCTCATCACCGCATCTACACCCGCCGCGATCGCTGCCTTAAAGGGTGGCAACTCGACACTCTCAAGCCGCGCTAGACTGTGCTGCAACACAGGCAACTCAAGGTGGGAGTCAACCGCTGTGTCGCCATGCCCCGGAAAATGTTTTGCCGCTGTTAGAACCGGGTATTGTTGCGCACCTTGAATGAAGGCCGTTGTGAGTTGGCTGACCTGCTCTGGCGATCGCCCAAATGCCCGTACGTTAATCACCGGATTCGCCGGATTATTGTTGACATCCACAACGGGAGCAAGAACCCAATTGATGCCGATCGCAAGGGCTTCCTGGGCGATCGTCGCACCCATCTGGCGAGCATAATCGATTGCTTTGGCTAAATCGGTCTTGGCAATGTCTGAAAGTGCCATCGGTGGGGCAAACCAGGTCGCGCCGCTAAACCGTTGTCCGACCCCTTCTTCGATATCCGCAGAAATCAAGAGCGGGATCGGTGCCCACGCCTGTAACTGCTGATTTCTTAAAGCCAGCTCGGCGGCACTACCGCCTAAGAGAATGACTCCCCCAACGCCCCGGTTGGCAATCCAGTCATGCAAAATCGCCGCTGGAGGTTCCCACGCAGGGTATTGGATCTGATGATCAAACAGGTAGCCTGAAGCTCGCACGATGACCATTTGAGCAACCTGCTGAGCCAGCGAAAGCGAGTCAATATCCGTTAGCATCGGTGGTTCGCACAATTAAGTGACATGGTCTAGCGTACCGAGTAATGGCTCGATTTCCCAGAGGCAGGTGTGGTTTGAGATCGTGTGCCTATCGAAAGGCAGTCTCAAAGGGGGCTGTAGCCCCCAACTGTTGATTGCGCCAGACTTATCGTAAGGCCGAGGCATTTTCCGGGGGGGCGATATTGACTGGCAACGTTCCGCCTGCCTGTGACACTTGCGACTGACCGCGATCGCTCTGAGCTGCCTTGTCAGCGGGTTGTACCTCACTGGGGGCTGTGAGCGACCCACCAGGGGTTGACTGTGGGGTCATCTTCGGGGCCATTTGATAAGACACCCAACCCATTCCACCAGCCATGAGTGCGGCATAGCCGACATATAAGTGGGCAGGGTGTAGGTGAACACCACCCGTTTTTATCTTTGAAGGCGTTTGCCAACTGGGTAATACGGTTTGCATCGTGTCTGGCAAACTCAAGCGGTTCGCTAAATCGACGCCATTTAACCCCAGTACATTGCCAATCTGGCGAATAAATCCGCGAATATAGATTGGCTCAGGCAACCGATGAAGATCGCCTAATTCGAGGGCTTCTAGTTGGTAAACGGGAATTTGAGTGCGGAGGTGGACATGATCGAGCGAGAGTGATTTGGCTAATCGTGCTTCTCGCAGTTGACCCACAATCTCCTGCAACTGTTCTTCCCACGCTTGACGAGCGGAGATCGCGGCTTTCTCTTTTTTGCTCAGTGGTTTCGCTTTTTTAGTGGCGACTGTTGCCCTCTTTAGCGGTGGTGCAGGCGGTTTGGGATGAGTGATGTGCTTAACCTTTGGCTCAGCAGTTGCGATCGGTGTGTTGGCGATCGCCTCTGAAACGGCACTAACAGATTGTGGCTCAATCGGTGCTGGCAATTGCGTTGAGAGATTACGTGCGGTTGTGCAAATGGCTTCGCGGGCAATTGCACGCATCATTCGCTGTACACGTTGCCCAATCTCAGTGGGAAGTGCCTGCAAATTTGCAACAACACGCTGGTAAATCTCACTGTTACATAGCTCAGCTTCGATTTGACCCAGAACTGCTTGTAACTCGTCAGTCGTGTTTAGTTGATTAAGACTGTTGTTGTAGTTGGCATTGACCGTTGCTTGCGTCACGCTGCTCTCTCCCTTGCAAGTAAATGAGGTGGGATGACGCCCATAAAATGATTCGATGCCGACCAGACCACATCCGGACAATACGAGTAGCACAGACAACGAAATTTGGCATGAATTCTCTGTATATTTCGTTAGCCAACGTGAATTTGTTTAATTCCCGTTCCTAAATATCAGAAACATTGAAGCAACTTGTCTATTCTTGAGCGTCTAAATCGTCTTCTTCTGAGTGGGCTTGACGCTCTTGGTTAAGTTGGTTGAGCAGCGAAAGGACGCGGTTGCCCCGCTCAATCGAGTGATCTTCTAAGAAAATGACTTCTGGGGTCCTCCGGAGCCGCACCCGCTGGCCCAACTCACTCCGAATGAAGCCCGTTGCCGATCGCAACCCTTCCATTGTTTCGGCTTTGGCATCTTCTGAACCATAGATGCTGACGAAAATTTTGGCGTGTTGTAAGTCGTTCGATACAGCGACATCTGTGACGCTGACCATACCTGCACCAACGCGATCATCTTTAATTTCAGACAGCAACATCTGACTCACTTCGCGTCTGATTTGCTCTGCAACTCTTGCAACTCGGCGATCGGTTGCCATCACACTCCTCCTTATCTATGAGTGAGTTAGAACTCGCTAAACGGCATCAAGCCCTAACATGGCGCGTAAGGTCAGGCTTAAAAAGGTAAACCCTGCAACCACTGCAGAAATCAGGGCGATCGCAGTCACGGGACGCTTTAGCATGGGGGCAAGCGGTTTTGCGGCATTCAACAGCACCCCAGCAATTGCGCCAACGATAAAAAGCGGGTATTTAGAAACCGTATTCCAAAAACTTTGCATCTTTAACTACTTTGATAGAAACAAAGAAACGCTGATCGAACTTTTTCAAACTTTCTTCATTCTAAAGAACAACCGGAGCATTGAGAGAACGATTTCAAAAGTTTGGCCGCTGACTAAGCGCTCCGCAAAGAATTGTGTGTCATCTTGATTTTCCCTTCTATGATGGAGCCATGCAACTCCAAGTCAAGAAGGCCGTGCCTCCCCGACCGTTTCTCAAGTGGGCTGGGGGCAAAGCACAACTCATTCCTCAATACGAACCTCATCTTCCAAAGCACTTTGCCACCTACTATGAGCCTTTTTTAGGGGGTGGTGCCATCTTTTTTTATCTACGTCCAACCCACGCTTTCTTGATGGATATTAATGCGGAGTTGGTCAATGTTTATCAATGCATTCGCGATCGCGTTGAGGAAGTCATTCAACAATTGGAGCAGCATCGCGATCGCCATTCGCAAGAATATTACTATCACATTCGAGCCTCCCAAAATGGCAGTGAAATTGAGCGGGCGGCCCGCTTAATTTACTTAAATAAAACCTGTTTTAACGGCCTTTACCGTGAGAATTCTCAAGGACGATTTAACGTGCCAATGGGACGGTACAAAAATCCGATGATTTGCGATGCCGAATTGCTTCGCTCTGTCGCTCGTAGCCTGCAATCGGCGCAGGTTTGCCAATATCCCTTTGAGGCGGTTTTAGAGTATGCCACCCCAGCCGATTTTGTTTATTTTGATCCGCCCTACCATCCGATTAGTGCGACCAGCAAATTCACTTCTTACAATCGATATGCATTTACAGAAGCTGATCAAATTCGCTTACGCGATGTGTTTCAAGTATTAGCTGCACGAGGGGTAAAGGTGATGCTTTCAAACTCAGATTGTCCTTTTATTCGTGACCTCTATCAAGAGTTTGAAATTCACACGATTTTGGCCTCGCGGTCGATCAACTCCAAGGCCGAAAAACGAGGAAAGATCACTGAAATTTTGGTGACAAGCTACTAGGAGAATTCCATTTTTTGAAAATGGTTGAATGCGTGAACGGATTAGTTCCAATCAGCGCGCGATTGGATGGAGCGGATCTTCTCAGGCTAGGGGCTGGCGGTACCGATTGTGCTTTCGCTCTGGCTGGAAGCAGCTTGGCGCGATCGCGGCTGTACCATTGCCATTTTGATGCCACCTTTGGGAGCGATCGTCACCCCCCGTCGCACTGGGATGACCGGAGCCGTTTCACGGAGTTCGAGTTCGTACTGCTGCAGGACGGTCGCAAGGACGAGCTTCATTTCATACAGAGCAAAGGCCGCGCCGATACAACGACGGTTGCTGCCACCAAAGGGGAAGAACTCAAAGGGTGAAAACTGCCGCTCTAAAAAGCGTTCGGGCTGAAACTCAAACGAGTTGGGGTAGAGATCTTCGCGGTGATGGGTCAGGTAGATGCACGGCACCATATACGTCTCAGGCGCAAACTCGTATTTGCCAAACTGCGTGCGTTTCCGCAGAATGCGAGGGGCAGCCACAAAAGCGACAGGGTAGATGCGCAGCGTCTCTGAACAAACCGCATTGAGGTAAGGCAGCCGCGCGATCGCACCAGGTTCAGTTATATCCACACCGTCTAACTCCGCTAAGAGCTTGGCTCGTGCTGCGGGAAAGCGGTAGAGCCAGTAAAAAGCCCAGGTTAGGGCGGTGGCAGTCGTTTCATGTCCAGCGATTAAGAGCGTGATCAACTCATCCCGCAGTTCTTCATCGGTCATGGGTTGTCCGGCTTCATCGCGGGCGGCAAGCAAGAGGCTGAGAATATCACTGCGGTTCTCAGTAGGTGCCTGGCGGCGATCGCGAATCTCGGCATAGAGCAGATCATCCACCTGTTGCCGCATTCGCATAAAACGCGCCCACGGACTCCAGGCTCCAAAGTCGCGATGCAATTGGGGAAAGAAAGCCAGCCCAAACCAGAGGCGTGAGGTCGTAAACGAAATCAGTTGTTCCAGGGCAACTTGCAACTGTTGGTAACGGGGACTGTCTTCTAGACCAAAAACGGTTTGTAAAATCACCCGCAGTGAAATCTGCTGCATGCAGGGACGCATGATAAACGTTTCGCCAGGTTTCCAGCTAGCGGTGACTTGGCTCGTAGTGTTGCAAATCACGTGACCATAGGTTTTCATGCGATCGCCATGAAAGGGGGGCATCAATAGTTGGCGCTGACGTTGGTGGCGATCGCCATCTAGCAGCAACACGGAGTTTTCCCCCAAGGTCGGCAATAAGATGCGATTTGAACGCCCAGTTTCAAATATGGCTGGGTCAGCCGTGAAGATTTGAGCCACTAACTCTGGGTCACTGACGAAGACAAAGTTGCGATATTGACCTAATCTGGCTGTGAAGCAGTCACCTAATTTTTTTGAGAAGGTATCCAGGTAGTTAAGGGGTTGCACAATCCACCAAAACATTTGGTAACTGGAGTTGCGTTTCACACTAGGAGGGGCAATCATCGGTCAATCTCCCAAGCTTGTATGGGTTGGTCAGAGGGGCGAAGCAAACCAACATCAGTCTAGCCAATCTTTTAAGACAGAACGATTTTCGACGTTGCGGATTGGATATGAATTCTGCAGCGGCGTTTTGCAAAACCCTCTACATGAGGATTCGATTGATCTTGCGTTCAAACCGAGATTTGAGTCACCGAAATTTGCCCCGAAAAGCAGATATCAACATCCCCACCAGGGTCACGCTGCCGTTTGCCATACTCGCCAGCATAAACAAAAAATTCGCCATCCAGTTGATAGGTCGCAGGCAGCGGTTGTGTGCAGGGCTTGCAAAAAATGATTTCGGGGTCGGGAGTGTTTGCCTCAACGTGTGGCAGATTGACATTCCAGTAAGTGCCAGGTGTCACGGGTCGCTGAAACAGCAGGTGCAGCACTTTTTGGCTGAGGCGAGTGGCAAGTTGCCAATCAATTGGGCGTTTACCGTGACGATAATGGGAGATCGCGATCGCGGGGATGCGGTGAAAGGCGGCTTCCCTAGCAGCGGCGACGGTGCCTGAAATGTAAGCATCAACGCCCAAGTTACCCCCAGCATTGATGCCTGAGATGACCCATTTCACATTTGGGCAAAGGTGGCTCAGGGCTAAGCGGGTGCAATCAACCGGGGTGCCTTTTACAGCCCATTCGTATTCTGCCCAGCGTTCGATTGAGATCGGAGTCGTTGTTGTTACCTGGTGGCCGCAGCCCGAATGTTGCTCGAAAGGGGCGATGATCACGGCGGACTGCTGGAGCGATCGCGCGGTTTGCCAAAGTGCCCGGATGCCCGGAGCACCGATACCATCGTCGTTAGTCAGCACCAGAGTCATTGGTCGATTGGGAGTAAAGGGTCGCGTATCCTCTAGCAGCGTAACATCTTGTTACCAAGACTCGACAAAACAAATAAAGCCACTTTTCTTTCGCCAAGAAAAAGGGGCGTACTCGCCCCAGTGTATGCAGCTTGTTCTAAAAATGTCAGATTTAGCCCCCAAATCCCGCTTCCCTTTCCAACGACCTAAGTCACCTGATGACAGCTATCAATTGAAATGGTGTCGCTTGTCTAAACGACGATTTGGCTAAATTTAGAATCTCAAATCTGCCCTACTTTCTCAATTCAGCAAACTTCAGTTAAGTGAGTCTTCAACTCAAGCAAAGCGCAGCATTGTTCAGTCAGGCTAGCTGTAAACCTTATGAATCACCTTGTTATACCAATTCTCTAAATCCCATTTACAGATCCTCGTAGGGGGCGGTTCGCGTTCGTGTAGCGTTTCCGAAGGAAATACTGCCCTTACAAATAATCATCTGTAGCCTAGTTTTGAAGAATTGGTATTGCAAAGGTTTGCCAGAATTAGCCGCGCTCAAGAATCCGCTTATCTAAGATGAAGCCAGTCATCCATGCGATCGCCCGATTGGACGAGGTGCATTCCAGCCTGGGCAAATCGCTGAAAGGCTGCATCAGCTGACTCAGTAAAGTCAACTACTCCTGGCACAACAACCGGAGACGTGCAATCTTCCAGCAAATACACTTTTTGCGCGAGAGCTGGATCTTGCGCTTGAATTTCTGTGAGCAGATCATCAATTGTCCAGGCGACGCAGTGACTCTTGGCCTGCCCTGCAATAATCACTGCATCAAAGGCGAGTAACGTTTGAATCAAGGACTCATTCTTCTGCGCGATCGCTCGCCCCCCTGCATCCACCAGCACTTCAGGACGCAGCACCGAGTAGTTTTCCGTCAGGGGATTGCTGCCCTTGAGTTCAAACTGGGTTGCTGTTTGACGCGCGATCGCGTGGAAAAAGCAGGCTTCTTCGACAGCTGCAACGAGGGCGTGCCCAATGCCGCCTAACATCGAGTGGTAAGGCCAGATCGTGAGGGGATATTTGCCATCCTGACTGAGTTGTTTGGCGTAGTGCAGGGCATAGGTCTGCAACGTGTCGTCAGCAATTCCCAGGCTGGGAGCGATCGCCGGGTTGACGTGCCATTGCCCAGAGATAACTTCCTCCAGCTGAATCATCGTCATCGGCGCGGGATTCGCTCCTGCCGCATCTACCCAAAAAATGGGATGAAAGATTTGCATCGCCGTGTGCGTGTCCAGTGTGGGAACAATGCTCGTGATCAGTGGCAAGTTGCGGTAGATAAACGCACACAACCGCTGATTATCTGCAACGGCTCCCAGGCCAGAGCGACCCCCGACAAACAACTCAAAATCGGGTAGACAAAAGGTGTTTTGCACATCGATCAGCAGCAAGCAAATCCGCGTTTGATCCTGTGCGGCGGGTGCGATCGCGTATTCTTTTGCCCATGCCTTTGCCTGCTCAGCCCGCATCTGGTAAGGCACCCGCCAAACTTCACCCACGCGTTGTGCTTCAAAAAAACTAGGGATAGGAAGTTGGGTATGCGTTTGAGAAGTCATAAATCTGCTTATGCAAATGGGTGGTTGCTGAATCAATTTAATAATGAGAAACTATGCAAAATTCTAAACCTGTGACACCTCATGACTGAGCCAAGAGAGTTTGCTACACGGCCTCGCAAAATCTTGGGGCAGAGGACATTTGCAGTTGTGGTTGCCTGTTTGCACAGTGTCGGCGCGATCGCGGCTGCCTTTTTGACGACCGCATTTATTGCATATGGCCTTCTCAAAATTCTAAACACAGATAACGGAGTTTTCCGTGTTGTTTTTTTCGGGTTGATTCTGCTCCTCGCAATTCTCTTCTCCTTTATCTACACGTTTGTGATCGGCAGAATTTTTGACCTGGCAGGTAGACGAATCAGCCAACGTTATGCGGTGCGTCGGCGTCAGCGCTAGCAAACGTTGAGTTGCAGCTCTGTTAACTGTTTGAAAACTGCGCATTGTCTCGGTCTAAGCTTCAGTAGTGTCTACTGTGAAAGGCTAACCGAAGTCATGCGATCGCCTTTTCTATGCAGAAATTGGGTCTTTTAACGGCAGGTATCCGGTCAACATCAATTGCTATCACAACCCACAATCAGACTCACTTGGGTTTGTTGTGCCACTTTGGCGTGTGATCTCACACTGAAGCTGATGTGATTTCTATTCCCCATTGATAGCGAAATGGCTCACTCATGGGTCGGGTTTGGATCAATTGACAAGCTGCGACAACTCACCTTTTGAGGTACCTAACTATCACATCGCAAAGGAAAAAAGACAGGCATTATGAATTATGTAAGCCCTTAAACAAAAGGAGTTCCGAAAATGAATCTCACTTATCGCGGTCAGCGTTATGCTGCTGTTAACAACGTCGCAGCAACGGAACTACAAGAAATTAGTGGTCATTATCGAGGTGTTAAGGTGTACTTTTCCCAACCTCAACCATTGAGTTCCGCTGATCCATCTGTTCGTCTGTCTTACCGTGGTATTAATTATCGCCGCTAGTTGCTTTTAAAGATTCATTGTTTGATCTCTTAGATTTGCAGGAATAAGACTAATGATCCTTCCCAAAACCATCAACTCCAAAACAACTAAATCTCAACCAGCAAAACAAGACCAAGCAAACCTACAATCACGCTGGTTTAAGTTGCTAAATGCATCAATTTCTAGTGAATTGTCGTTTGATGCAGATTTTTTGTATTGCGGTGCTTCCTATTTGCGTTAATCGTTTGACTCGCTGCTTGCCCAAATCGATTCACTCATCCCAATGGAGGACTATGAAATTAAGCCTATCGCGGTATTAACTATCAAGCTGCGCCAACTACTTTAGAGGTACGAGAGCATCCCAAAATTGGATGCCACCGAGGTGCAGCGATCCGTTTGAGCCAGCCTACGAAAAGTGGCATTGGTCAAACCTTTATTAAGCAGTTCCAACGTGGTGATCCTTGCGTGCAGCTTCACTAACGTCAGTCTTCACTTGACTAGCCCCAAGTGAATCTGTTGCTCAAGCTCTATTGCTCAATCTGTTCTACACATCCTGTTCTGACTGCCATAAATTTTTTAAGGAGCCCCAAAAAATGAGATTCATTTATCGAGGCATTGCCTACGACTCTACGCCCCCACCCGATGAGCCATCCAACGATTTAAACTTACTTAAACAACGCGATCGCTGGCGGCTGAGTGATTCAGAGTCAGTCACAGTCCCTAACTCAGTTGTTCGATTATCGTACCGAGGTACGCCTTACATCAAGTTTCGCTAGTGGCTGAGAGCTTGGCCTAAAGTGAAGCTTGGGTAGTGTCAAAGGTGCAATCTAATTGCTTCAACCCACTATCTATATTGGACTTTAGACTAAACGCAATTTTCCACTCTATGTAAGGGCACACAGCCGTTTGCCCCTCCTAAATGGGGTGTATTTTTGGAATTAGTCTAAACTCCAGATCTATAGAAAAGTCTAAACAACTTGTTAGTCTTACTAGACCGAGTTAGGCCCTCATTCGGTTTCTGCAAATAAGACTCCGAAGTGTAATAGCTTCGGAGTTTCTTGTTTCAAGAAAGGATTATTCGTCAATCTGCCAGAGTTCTTTGGTGTACTCCTCGTCAAGCACCTTTTTGGGACGTAGAACGAGAACGACTTGACCCAGCAAGGGCACATTGGGAGATTGCTCAAACCATTGAACGGTGAGTTGCTCACCCTGCTCAACCAAAAAGTAGCGATCGCCCGCCCATTCACGTTGAGCGCGATCAATTACTAACAACACTTCTTGGGGTGTCCCCGGTAAGGGGGTCGGCAGTTGGTCACTTTGCACCAGGGCAACCACGGGGTCTTCCGCACTCAAAATCACCTGCCAACCCGGAATCGCAACCCAGGCTCCTGTGCCTGAAAACGTGACGAGATTGAAAGGCGCAACCTCTTCGACGATGGGCACCGCTTGCAAATCCGCTTTTGTAAAAGGTAGCTTGCCAACAACGGGCAGCACACGGGGCATTTGCTCGGCTTCGTCTAAGCGGTAGAGCGGCAAACGTGGGGCGATCGCCGCGGTTGCAACAGTAAAGTCGGTTAACAGTAGCTCAATTTGCTTACGAGCAGAGGCTGTTTCGGCGTAACGTAACCCTTTGGCAATCAGGCGCGATCGCTCTTGCAAGTCGGCCTGTTGACGAGCCAGCTTCCAGGATTGGTAGGCGATCGCGTCACCGGGATGGGTGCTAAACCCTTCGGGCACCTGCCGCAACAGCGATAGCTCTTTCATGGCCTTAGCGATATCGCGCGCTTCTTCAAGATTGAGTTGCTTGGCAGCAGCCATCTCGGCTAAAGCAACCCGTTCAGCCTGGTTTAAGACCCGCAACTCATACAAAACATCACTGCCCCGCTGGGTGAAGTGCGTTTTGGCTGCCTCAGACAAGCCTGCGCTTGAAATACTGAGAAAAACTTGAGAGCCAACAATCACCTGATTTTGGTGAATCGGCTCAAACCCCGTCTCTTCAAAAATTGCTTGAGGGTTATATCCTGCTTTTTGCAGTGTTTGACAGGCTTGACCCCACTCTACCCAATTTCCTTGCTTCCGCCGAAGTGACTGCAACAGTTCAGCAAATTGGGCGTTTGGCTCGCTTCCTGGTTCTGTGTTTGTCGCTTCGTCAGACATAACTTTCTCAAATGTGTTCCGCTTCTCTTATCTAAACTACACCCTTCCTTTACAATTACTCTGGTTTTTCAGGAAACACTTTTTTGCAATTTACGTCTGTAGGCAAAAGAGCATGTTTAACCGCAAAATTACGGATTAAGCCTAAAAAGACAGCCTCGTCGCCCTTTAGAAAGCAACTTTGAAGTCAAGCCAAACTCAGGAAATTCACAGAAATTACATAAATACCTGAAATTCTTTAAGGTAGAGAAAAATTTGGTGATCGGTATCTGCTGAAACTGTCGGCACCCAAGTTGTTTACCTTAATATTTGATTCAAAGCGTCTACGTGTTTTTGCTGAAGCTGCATCATGCAATATTTGACTTCTCTCATAGATTCATCTGATGCCGTTAATGTCCCCTGTCAGATAGCGGAGCCGCATCCTTCTGCTTTATCAATTATCAAGCGATCGCTTGATATTGTTGGTAGTTTAGTCGGCCTCGCGATTTTTGCAGTTCTGTTTCTGCCAGTCGCGATCGCCATCAAGCTCGATAGTCGGGGGCCGATTTTTTATTCGCAAGTTCGTTACGGTTTGATGGGTCGCCCATTTCGAATCTACAAATTTCGTTCAATGGTGCAAAACGCAGACCAGTTAAAAGATTCAGTAAAAAACGAGGCAAAAGGTCTGATCTTTAAAAATCAGGATGATCCTCGCGTGACACGGGTAGGCAAGTTTTTGCGCCGTACCAGTCTGGATGAATTTCCTCAATTCTGGAATGTTCTCAAGGGGGATATGAGCCTGGTGGGCACCCGTCCGCCAACGCAAGATGAGGTGGCTAAGTACGAAGACCATCACTGGCAACGACTGCTGGTGAAGCCTGGTTTGACTGGGGTTTGGCAAGTGAGTGGGCGCTCTACGATTAAAGATTTTGAGGATATTGTGCGGCTAGACTTGCAATATCAAACGCAGTGGAACCCGTTCTATGACGTTCACTTAATCTTTAAGACGATTCAAGTTATCCTCAGCAAGACTGGCGCTTTTTAGAAGAATCAATACCCTTATTTTTAAGATTAGTAAGGTGACATATTTTTCATTTCTGTGTTTGCTATCCCCCAGAGTCCCAGGTTCGTTAGAGTCTGGGGCTTTTGCTGGGTGAGACGAGGTCGCAACGGTTCTGCATCTCCTGGGTGAGATCGCTATACTGAACTGTGTTTCTCAACCAATCGGCCAATGCCTTCATCTTTTTCTCCAACTGCGACCGAGTCAGCTTATCAGTGGCAGCAAGGCGCTTTAATCGAAGTTGTGATTACTGATCTGAGCGATCGCGGCGATGGGGTCGGGCGGGCTGATCAACGGGTTGTGTTTGTGCCTGATACGGTGACTGGAGATCGTGTGCGCGTGCGGCTCGTGCATGTCAAGCCGGAGTATGCATTTGGCAAGTTACAAGAAATTTTAGAGCCATCCCCGTACCGCGATCGCCCCCCTTGTTTTGTGGCAGACAAGTGCGGTGGGTGTCAATGGCAACACGTGCGGTATGACTACCAGCTTGAGGCGAAACGCAACCAGGTCATTCAGGCTTTGCAGCGAATTGGTGGTTTTGCTGAACCGCCTGTTGAGCCAGTTCTAAGTGCTGGTAATCCTTTTGCTTATCGAAACAAGGCAACGTTTCCGCTGGCGCGATCGTCTACAGGGCAAGTGCAAGCTGGTTATTACCAGAAAGGCAGTCATCACCTGGTTAACTTGAACCAGTGCCCAATTCAAGATGCGCGGCTTAATCCTTTATTGGCAGAAATCAAGCAAGATCTGCACGATCGCGGCTGGAGCATCTATAACGAGGCCCAGCATCGCGGCAAACTTCGCCATCTTGCCCTGCGGATTGGGCGACGTACAGGTGAGCAGCTATTGACTCTGGTGACTACAGACTGGAATTTACTCGGCCTGGAGGAGCAAATTCAAACCTGGCGCGATCGCTATCCTGACTTGGTGGGTGTTTGTCTCAACCTCAACCGCGATCGCACCAATGCCATTTTTGGTGCCGAAATGCGGTGTGTCTCAGGGCGAGACTATCTGCATGAAATTTTTGCAGGGTTAACCTTTCAGATTGCGCCAGAGACGTTTTTTCAGGTAAACACTGAAGCGGCTGAAGCCTTGCTGCACGACATGCAACGAACGCTTGACTTACAGGGGCATGAGTTGCTGGTTGATGCCTACTGTGGCATTGGGACGTTGACGCTGCCTCTGGCCCAACAGGTCAAGCGGGCGATTGGGTTTGAGATCCAATCGGTTGCGATCGCGCAGGCTCAACAAAACGCCGCAATTAACCACATCACCAATGCCGAGTTTAGGGTGGGCGATGTCGAGCAGGTTCTACCCGGTTTAGGCGAACTGCCAGATGTAATAGTGCTTGACCCACCCCGCAAAGGTTGTAGCCCCAATGTGCTGTCTACGTTGATTGCCCAGTCTCCGGCGCAAATCGCGTATATGAGTTGTAACCCGGCAACCTTAGCACGCGACTTGAAAGTGCTGTGTCAAACGGGCGGCTACCGCCTCACCCGCGTTCAACCAGCAGACTTTTTTGCACAAACGGCACACGTTGAGTGTGTTGCTTATCTCGTGCGATAACACTTTCATCGTAAAATCTCTCGTATCTTTCTCAACGGTTTGGTTTTCTAACCTTTGGGATGGGGTAGGCGCGATCGCGCAACATTTGTGTGAAAGGATTGCGTCGAGCAATTGAGGGGGTTGGGGTGATTCAGAATGATTTGGTCAATCCGCTTATCGGACAATGTTTGGTTTCAATGGCAGAATCTGAAACGTTTAAACACCAATGTTTGCTATTGCAGGCTGAGCGGCAAATCATTTGGGTGCCTCACGTATTGTTCAGAATTGGTGTAGCAGCATGAAATTTAGCGAACTGGTAGAAAAACTCAGTGCCGCAACTGGCAGAGCATTAAAAACGGGCGGCAATCAAAGCATTGATATTGTGGGTGTGGCCGCAATTAATGAAGCATCGCCCGGTACTGTTAGCTACGTTGAAGGGCAAAAATTTGCTGCGCAAATCGATACAACGCAAGCAAGTGCTTTAATCTTGCCACGCGGCGATGAGTTTGCTGCCAGGGCTAATGCACGCAATATTACCTGGGTTGAGGCTCCATTTCCCCGGTTGATGTTTGCGCAGACGATCGCCCTGTTTTACCAGCCTTTTAAGCCAGCCCCCAGGATTCACCCCTCAGCGGTGATTGACCCCTCGGCTACGATTGGCGAAGCCGTTTCGATTGGGGCGCATGTCGTGATTCAGGCGAGCGTGACGATTGGGGACAACGTTTGCATTCATCCCAATGTGGTGATTTATCCAGGGGTGCAGATTGGCGATCGCACGACCCTGCACGCAAACTGTGTGATTCAAGAACGGACTCAAATCGGTGCCGATTGCGTGATTCACGCGGGGGCGGTAGTCGGTTCTGAAGGGTTTGGGTTTGTGCCGATTCCCGATGGCTGGTACAAGATGGAGCAGTCGGGCATTGTGGTTCTAGAAGACGGGGTGGAGATCGGTTGTAATTCAACGATTGATCGTCCGGCTGTGGGCGAAACGCGACTCGGTCGTAATACCAAACTCGACAACTTGATTCACATCGCGCACGGTTGCCGGATTGGGCAAAACTGCGCAATGGCAGCTCAGGTTGGCTTAGCAGGTGGTGTGAAGCTGGGCAATCGGGTGTTGCTGGGTGGTCAAGTCGGCATTGCCAACCAGTTTTCAGTGGGTGATAACACTCAGATCTCAGCGCAAGCAGGGGTGCTTAGCAGTATTGCCGCAAATAAGATTGTGTCAGGATCACCCGCGATCGACCACGAGATTTTTCTCCGCGCTGCCACTATCTTCCCGCGTTTGCCTGAGATGAGAAGAACGCTCCGCGATCTAAAGCGTCGGGTTGATCAGCTCAGCCCACCTGATAACGAGCCGACAGACGCTGAGCAGGCTTGACTTTCAATTTTGCATGGCATGAGAAACCGCTTTCTCATGCAGGAACCTGCTTTGGAGGAAGGCTGTGCTGCACTTTCAGGCTGTAACAAGCAGGCTGCGATGCTGGCCTTTTAGGGGTGGCGCAGGCGGCTACAGTTCATGGAAGTCGTAGATAACAACTCCGGTTTCAGGGTCATTCATAACATCCACATGCCCCGTTTGCACCATTTTTTTCAACGTCACCTCAACGGCTTCAAACCCGGCTCCTGTCGCTAGCACCCCTTGCGTCACAGAGAGTTTTCCGCCTTTTTCGGCAGCCGCCCGAATCAGTTGGTGCATCAAGCTGTCTGGCTGCTTCTGAAACTCAGGCACAATCAGGGTTTTAGAGCCATCTCCAGCAAAGTAAATGTACTTGCGCCGCACCATTTCTTTGAGTGCTAGCTCAACCTCGGTAAAAGTTGAGCCTGTATCAATCACCCCTTGGGTAACGGAGATTTTGCCGCCGCGTGATTCCGATGCTTGTAGCAACCGCAGCATTAAGTCTTCATTCGGTGCGTCAGTGACCACTCGTTGCACAGCAGGTTGCAGATTAGCCGCATCCGCAGCGGGCAAACCGTGTCTGAGCCGCCATCTGGCGTTGTGCTCTTCCGTCATGTTGGGAATGAGCAGCAAGTCAAACAACTGCCCAAACCCAAAAAAGCCATAAGTAAAGAGCCAAATAATGCCTGTTAAAATCTTGCCGTTGTAAAGGCGATGTAAACCACCCACACCCAGCAAGATTCCTAACCACAGAATGTAGGCAGTACCAGCGTTATTCATACAGTGAATGCGTGAAGAGCGTTGTGCTTCATATGATAAGGATTCCAAACGATTTTGGTCAGGCTCAGTGGTGCAGTTCTTGATAAAACGGGACAAAACCGTTATAAACCCATACAGGTTGTTGCAACTCTTAACAGTTAGTGTGACAAAACCCACGAAGGGGCTTGGTAGACTGAGAAGGCGATCGCTCTTTGCTTTTGGGTTAGGCGATCGCAGAATTCATGCCGCACACGGTATCAAGAGACTAAAGATTGACTCATGGTAGATTCCCTTAAAAAGCCCGGTTTTGAAGAAATGCGTCCAGGGGTCAAAATCCCCGCAAAGGAAACGATTCTAACTCCCCGCTTCTACACCACCGACTTTGATGAGATGGAGCGGATGGACATCTCTGTTAACGAAGACGAGTTGCAAGCCATTCTGGAAGAATTCCGGGCCGACTATAACCGGCATCACTTTGTGCGTGATGGCGAGTTTGAGCAGTCCTGGGATCATATTGATGGTGAAACCCGTCAGTTATTCATTGAGTTTTTAGAGCGTTCTTGTACAGCCGAATTTTCTGGCTTCTTGCTCTATAAAGAGTTGGGCCGTCGTTTAAAAAATAAAAGCCCTTTGCTGGCAGAATGCTTTAACCTGATGTCGCGTGATGAAGCGCGTCATGCTGGCTTCCTCAACAAAGCCATGTCAGACTTTAACTTGCAGCTCGACCTTGGTTTCTTGACCAAGAGCCGTAAGTACACCTTCTTTAAGCCCAAGTTCATCTTCTACGCAACCTACCTGTCTGAGAAGATTGGCTACTGGCGTTACATCACTATTTTCCGTCACCTTGAGTCTCACCCCGAAAACCGCATCTATCCCATCTTCCGGTTCTTTGAGAACTGGTGTCAGGATGAAAACCGCCACGGCGATTTCTTTGATGCCATTATGCGGGCTCAACCCCAGTTCTTAAATGACTGGAAAGCAAAGCTGTGGTGCCGCTTTTTCTTGCTGTCAGTCTTTGCGACGATGTACCTGAACGATGTCCAGCGCAAAGATTTCTACGCGTCTCTCGGTTTAGATGCGCGGGAGTATGACAAGTACGTGATTGAGAAGACCAACGAAACTTCTGCGAAGGTGTTTCCGGTCATCCTTGACGTGCAGAATCCTAAGTTCTATGAATATCTGGAAGCGTGCGTTAAGACCAACGAGAAGCTGAGCGCGATCGCTAGCTCTAGCGCACCGAAGCCAATTCAGTTTGTGCAAAAGCTGCCTCACTATCTGTCAAATGGCATTAACCTCGTGAAGCTCTATTTCATGAAGCCGATTGATGTCAGCAAGGCTCTGGCACCTATCCGTTAATTCTTTGGCTGGTTTCAGTCTCTTTTGGCTCTGTCTCAGACAGGGCCTTTTTTTTTGTGCCAAACTGGGTTCGGAAACAAAGACTTGCAGATCACGCCATTGAGCAATCTCTGGTTGGCAAAAAATCTGCAGGGGTTGCGTGGTGTTTGAGGATGAGGAATCAAGGTAATTCCCAAGATTGGAATGCTCAGGATCAAGGATTAAATCAACTCGGATGGTTTGTCGCTAAACGGGGCAAACGGTCATTTGCTCGTCTAAGAAATGATCAAAGTTCTCTAATTCTCGTTCTTCAGTTGTGGAATGGGCGAAGTTGGGCGATCGCAGCCTTATTGATGGCGATCGCGAATGTCAGTCTTACCCCATCTGTGCGATCGCAGACTCCTTCTCCGACGGCACCTGCTCCAGAGACTCAGGCAGTACCAGGGCCAAACTCAGCCCCCAACGCCGCACCGATAACTCCGGCACCAACGTCTCCCAGTCAGCTTGATCTGGATCCAAAGCTGATTCAAGATAGCCCTGTTTTGCAGCGTTGGCTCACCAATCCGCCTGATCTTGCCGAGGATATTCGCAATGACCCCAGCTTTCGAACCCGCTTGCGGCTGGGCTATGTCCAGTATCCCTCGACGGATCAGGCAGCTGGTTGGCAAATTGGCATTGAGGATGTGATGCTCGCGCGCTCTCGCTTTACCCTGAGTGCCGATTATCAAGCGGCTTTTAATGGCGATCGCGAGAGTTGGGGAGCTGATCTGCGTTACTATGTCTTGCCTTTAGGTAGCGTTATCAATATCGCGCCCCAAGTCGGCTATCGACGGCTAGAAACGCCTCAATACACAACTGATGGTGTGAATCTGGGCGCTAAATTGTTGCTGGTGCCATCTCGCACGGGAGCGGTTGATCTGGCGTTGACGCAAACGTGGGTCAATCCTGGTGGTGATGAGGAAGTGGGTCTGACCACGTTATCGGTGGGCTATGCGCTGACTCGCAATTTGCGGCTTTCGACTGACTTTCAAAAACAAAATTCCCGGTTTCGTAAAGATAGCCGGGTCGGAATCTCTGTCGAGTGGATGTTTTAGCGGTTTTAGGTTGATATTGGACTTTAGACTAAACGCGATTTTCCACTATATGTAAGGGCGAACAGCCGTATAGCCTTGTGGCAATAGCCTTTGGCATGGCTTCGCTAGGGCTGCGCTAGCGCCTCTCCTAAACATGGTGTATTTTTTGAATTAGTTCAAACTCCAGTTGATAGAACTTAGGGCTGTTTGTTTTATCTCAACCACAACATTTCTATCAACCAAAGTCATTTGGTTTACGGGGTGCAGTGATGATTTTGGGGGCGGCGGAGCCGCCAGATCGGGGGACTTCCCCCCGCGCCCCCGCTGTGTAGGGGACTCACTCCCCTACGACCCCCGCAAGGTGTTGTCAGTGAGTGTTGAATGGTCAGCTATCCAGAGTTTGAGGGTAACAAGATCCGCACTTCGATCGCTGATAGAGGGACGGGTGACGTGAGGCGGAGGTTACGAAGGCGATCGCCGTGGTAACAGCGGTCTGAGATGTCGAATTGTTTTTTGTGCAGCAGGCGAGATGTTGTTTAAGCCTGCGCAGTAGGGTTCCTACTCTACCTGTCTCCCCTTTTGTCAAACCCTACATACCACAACCTTCTGGAGGCGAGGCGAGGGGAAGCGTTTTCTCGTGGGGGTGGGGGCAACGCTCCCAAGGTTTGCTGGCTCGAACTGAGTTGACTCAAGAAAAAGCTTTTTTGAGTGGATTATCTCAGACCGTCTGTTTTGGTTGCTAACTCTTGTTTAACGTGGTTAAGCAAGCCATTACAGGCATCCATTAGCAGATCAATCACATGGGTAAATCCTTGCGCCCCACCATAGTAAGGATCTGGCACTTCTCGCAGCGAGTGTTCGGTGCAAAAGTCGCACATTAAGCGGGTTTTGCCCTTGAACTTACCCGTTGGGTCAAGTGAGCAAATATTGGCGTAATTCTCCCGATCCATTGCCAAGATCAGGTCAAACTCTTTGAAATCATGTGGGGAAAATTGTCGCGCTTGCCCTTGCATCGGAATGCCACGATCGCCCGCAGCTATCATCATACGGCGATCAGGTGGGCTACCGATGTGGTAGCTCGAAGTGCCTGCCGAGTCACAGACGATTTGGCCGCTCAAACCTTCTTGCTGAATCAAATGATTCATGATGTTTTCAGCAGCAGGTGATCGGCAGATATTACCTAAACAGACAAACAATAACTTGTAAGGCATGGATAAGACCAATCTAGCTGCTAGTCTACTTTAGACCTGTGTGGGCGATCGCGACAACATCGTCCCACACACAGGTGCGAATCCAAAAATTTTGCAGGCCACTTCTTCCGAGGCAACCTACAAGGTGATAAAAACGTGTTACGGCTGAACGCAGGCTACAAACCGGGTAGATTCAATCCGCCAGTTAGCTCTTCCATCTTTTCACGCATGATTGTTGTCGAGCGGGTGTAGGCATCTTTCATCGCTGCCAGCACCAGATCAGAGACAACCTCTGCGCCTTCACCCATCACATCAGGAGAAATGGTGACCCGTACAGGCTCTTGGTTCCCACTGAGAGCGACCTTGACGAGGCCACCACCAGCTTCGCCTTCGACTTCCATTTGCTCTAGTTCTTCTTGCAGGCGCTTAGCCCCTTCCTGCACTTGTTGTGCTTTTTTGAAGGCTTCGGTAAGCTCTTTCATCTTGCCTAAGCCAAAGCCAAATCCTTGTCCTGACATAGCGATCGCCCAAATTTAATTTGTACAGATTCCATGAAAGCATGGATTGCCGAAAAGTGGAAAAAGCTTCAATGCCCTTCACTTTTCAGTTGCTTCATTATGCCATTGTTGCAACAGGGTAGCCCACTCAACGTTTGCTTCAGTGGCTAACTTAGCCATGCAAAAAGCTAGGGACTAAGCTCAGTGCCCCTAGCTAGATGAGGTTTTAGAAATTTTACGCGGGTTGAAACTCACCCAAAATTTTTACCTCAGGCTCTAACAAAAGCGACCATTGATCTTGTACGTGCTGTTGCACATGGTAGATCAGACGGAAAATGTCGGTTGCAGTTGCATTGCCACAATTCAAAATGAAATTGGCATGACGCTGTGCCACTTCGGCCCCACCAATCCGATGGCCTTTTAAGCCTGCTTGCTCAATTAACCAACCTGCCTTGTATTCAGAGGGGTTGCGGAAGACGCTGCCACAACTTGGCAAGTGGTAGGGTTGGGTTGTGCGGCGATGCTCTAGATGTTGCCCAGTCATCGTATTCATTGCGGCTGGGTCAAAACCTGGCTGTAACTGGAAAGTAGCACGTGTCACCAACCAGCCCTTTTGCCCTTGCAACATAGACGTGCGGTAGCGGAAGTTTAACTCCGATGCGGCAAACGTTTTGATGCTGCCGTTGGGTAAAAGGACGTCAACACTAACCAGGCGTTCTGCAATGCAGCCACCATGTGCGCCAGCGTTCATCACAACTGCGCCACCAACTGTACCGGGGATGCCAACCGCCCACTCTAACCCTTTCATGCCTCGATCAGCGGCTTGCCATGCCAGCTTGGGTAATGGCTCACCCGCGCCAACAGTTACAAGACCAGTCTCAGCATCAAATTGGTTATAACGGAGTCGGCGAGTGCCAACCACCAGACCTGGTAGACCGCGATCGCTAATCAACAAATTTGAACCTGAACCCAGCACCGTAATCGGTAGGTTTTGCTGATTGGCCCAGCTAAGGCTAACAGCAAGGTCATCAATTGTTCGGGGGGCAACGTACCATTCAGCCGCACCACCCACACGAAAAGAAGTAAACGGGGCTAAGGAAACATCCGGCTTGATTAAACAGTCCTGACTCACAGGAACAGCCTGATGACTTGCTTCAGGGAGAGAGCATTGGCTCGATTTGCGGGAATGCTCAGAGTCTCCAACGGCTAACTTAGGGGGGTCAAATGAGAGCGTCATAAGCAGAAGTTTTCAAATAAATCCCAGAAGCGAATATTGATGCACCTGCAAAAAGTACAACTTTTCATCCAGCCACGTCTCTTAGTCAGAGTTCACTAAGCACAAACAGGAGAAGTCGCTGTTTGCTCTTGCTGCTGGTAGAACTGCATCAAGTCAGGAATGACCTGATTGAGATTGCCAGCACCTAAGAAGAGCGCAATATCCCCTGGTTGCAAAATTTCTTTGAGGCGATCGCTCACAGCTTGCAGCGATGGAGTATAGAACAGAGCGCGACTGTGTTTTGCAATCTCTTGAGCAAACTGCTCACCATCAATCGTTCCAGGATTGGGTTCTCCGGCACTGTAGATGTCAGTTGTGACTACAACATCCGCATCACCAAAAGCAGTCGAAAACTCCTTTAAGAAGGCTTGTGTCCGACTATAGCGATGGGGTTGAAAGATAGCTACAACCCTTTTACGGGTTGCTCCGGAACCTTGAGTCTGAAGTTTTGCGGCTGCCAACGTGGCTTGTACCTCACTGGGATGGTGAGCGTAATCATCCACAAAAAGAACATCGCCGTATTCGCCGCGCCGCTCAAACCGCCGCCGCGCTCCCTCAAAGGAGGCGATCGCCTGCGCAATCACAGCAAACTCTAAACCGACTAAACGACCCACAGCAACAGTTGCGAGTGCGTTACTCAGGTTGTGACGACCTAAGAGCTTGATGCTAAGAGTGCCCAAAAGTTGACCCCGCTCCCACACATGAGCGGTTGTCCCATTGGCACTGTAAACTACATCATCAACGGTGTAGTCGGCTTGTGATTCGCGGTTGAGGCTATAGCTAATTGACGGGCGCAAGCGATCGCGCACCGTTTCGCAGTCAATGCTGCCAATCAAAACTTTGCAGCGATCAGCAAACGTATGAAAGATGTCAACGACTTCATCGAGACTGTTGTAGTGGTCAGGGTGGTCAAGCTCAACGTTGGTGACAATCCCAATTTCTGATGTGAGTTTGACAAGAGAGCCGTCTGATTCATCTGCTTCGGCTACAAGCCAGGGGCCTTCGCCAACCCGCGCATTACCACCCCAGGCATTGACCTCTCCACCCACCACAACGGTTGGGTCAACCCCGGCTTCAAGCAAGAGGTATGAGATCATGCTGCTAGTGGTCGTTTTACCGTGAGTACCTGCAACAGCAATGCCGCGATACTCATTCATCAATGCAGCTAAAACATCTGACCGATGAAAAATCGGGCAACCTAATTCGATGGCGGCGCGATATTCAAGATTTTCTGGATGGATAGCTGTCGAACAAATAACTTGTGGTAAAAACGGGTCATCCCAACCACTCGGAGCAGTTTGCTGTTTAGATGTAGTAACATCAGCCACGGCTGCTCCATTTGTAGCGGCGATTGGCCGTCGTTCTAACTGTGATTCAATTGCTTTCTTTTGGAAAAACTCTAGGTTACTTGCTGCTTGATTCCAGAAGATATGAACTCCTTCGTCTTGCAGCTTTTGAGTAATATGAGTCAGACGTAAATCAGAACCAGAAACCGTTAGCCCACGCCTCGCTAGAATATAAGCGAGAGCAGACATTCCAATCCCACCAACTCCAATAAAGTGGAATGGTCTGCCATTCAAATCGACAGCTTTTATCATCTTTGCTCCTCACACGCAACACCACACCGGATGTCTCGCGTCATCATACCAGAATCACTTTTGAAGGTACAGAGTTAAAATCTGCACGTAAGATACACAACCTGCCATCAAGTCTCTCACTAAAAGTGTTCTCAGAGTTATACCACTGGACTTAAGAAACAACCGTTTTTTTCTTTAATTGCTGCCTGTATCTTTTGTAATTTGTTGAAACTTGAATAAAACACTCCAATAAACAAGAATGCTTATCTTGTGTCGCAAGCCAAGCGGCTTATGACACAACTTATCTGGAATGTTTTGCTAGCAGGGCTACGCTTTTCACAAATTAAAGTAGCAGATTAGAAAAATCAGTAATTCGACGTAGAATTTCCTGGTTGAAATTGAGTTGTTCTCGACCTTCACCACCACGAATTAATTTGTTCTCTTCGCCTCAATAAAGCTTTCTTGCCAAAAAAAATTGGCCAAAAGAGTTAAGGTGAATTCAATCAAGACGTGTTGCTGTGATAGTTCAGAGCCACTTTTCAGCAATATGTAGCAGATACTCCTGATTTGTCAGGATTTCCGGGAAGTTTTTCCGCTCACTTGACAGAGCTTGAGCTAACAAAATGATTACACCTGGCGATCAGCAAGATGCCGACTCGATGAGGTGTTGCGCTTTGTTCGAGCCTGATGATTCAGTCGGAGGGAAGCGAGTGAATAAAGCGGAACTGCTTGCCATTAAACTGACTATTTCTACGTTAAAGATTCTGCTTGAGCCATACTGATGTCTCTTGCCACACAAAACCCTGGCAATAAACCGAGCGTTCTGGTTTGGGGTGGTTTGTCTGCTCAAGAGTGGGTATGGTGACGACGAAATCCATCAAATCTCATGGCTCTCAGTTATTGTGAGGTGGGAGATGGCGTGTGAGTGGCATGAGCATGCGAAAGCTTGCAATTTTTGGGGGAACTTTTGACCCAGTTCACTGGGGGCATTTGCTGATTGCAGAGACCGCTTGGGAGCAAGCTGAATTAGATCAAGTCATTTGGGTGCCTGCCGCCAATCCACCTCACAAGCCTGAGTTATGCGAGAGTTTTGCGCAACGGTTAGAAATGGTGCGCCGAGCGATCGCCGATCAACCTGCCTTTATCGCTTCGGATATTGATCAGCATCAGGCGGGACGGTCTTACGCGATCGAGACACTGGTGCAACTTCAGCAGCACTACCCTCAGTCAGATTGGTACTGGATTCTGGGGGATGATGCCTTCAAATCGTTGCCTCGCTGGCGGCAGGCACACCAACTGATTGAACAATGTACCTGGCTGATCGCCCCCCGTGTTACCGAGTTGGCTCATCCAGCTAGCACCGTTGCACTGAACTCAAATGTGCGTCAGATGTGGTTGAAAATGCCGCAGATTGGGGTTTCTTCGAGTCAGGTGCGCGATCGCGTGGCGCAGCAAAAGTCGATTCGCTATCTCGTCCCCGAATCTGTACGACTTTACATAGAGTCGCAAAAACTGTACACCAAATAAGTTAAAATACCTATCAAAGTAATCGAGTCATAGGCTGAGACATTGACGAGCTTCAGGCAGATTCTTTGGCTGGTGCTGTCAAATGGTTCGCTGCCGTAAGTGGTAAAAAGTGTCGTTCGATAAAAGTTGGTTTGAGCTGGCATCGCCAAACGAATTAATTGTGTCCTAACTTTGGGCGTCAGTTAATCGGACAATCATGATCTGCTGCTTTGACCTTTTTATTTAAAGATATCTTTTTTGCCGCTTGCTTCTGGCTTTGGCAGCCGTTCTCCTGGTTTGGTGAAAGTCATTTGCGATCGCAATATTTTGTGATTGCACAGGGATCACCTGCAAGCTTATGATCATCCTGACTACCAGGTATCTAAATTTAGTAAGACAGAGGGCAAGGCGCAGTGATTAGAGTAGCAATTAACGGATTTGGACGGATCGGGCGCAACTTTATGCGCTGCTGGGCAAGCAGAGAGAGCAGCAACTTCCAGGTTGTTGCAATCAATGACACCTCAGACCCAAGAACAAATGCTCACTTGCTGCAATATGACTCCATGTTGGGCAAGTTTAACGCTGATATTTCCGCTGATGAGAACACCATTACCGTTAATGGCAACACGGTTAAGTGTGTCTCCGATCGCAACCCTGAAAACCTGCCCTGGAGAGACTGGGAAGTCGATCTCATCATCGAAGCAACGGGCGTATTCACCAGCAAAGAAGGGGCTTCTAAGCATATCAATGCTGGCGCGAAGAAAGTTTTGATCACGGCACCTGGTAAGGGTGCTGATGTTGGTACCTTTGTGGTTGGTGTTAACGATCATGAATACGACCCCAGCAAGTTCGATGTGATCAGCAACGCAAGCTGCACCACCAACTGTCTCGCACCGATCGCCAAGGTTCTGCATGACAACTTTGGCATTATCAAGGGCACCATGACGACGACTCACAGTTACACTGGCGACCAGCGTCTGCTCGATGCCAGCCACCGTGACCTGCGTCGTGCCCGTGCTGCGGCAATGAACATCGTGCCGACCTCGACGGGTGCGGCTAAGGCGGTTGCTCTGGTTTTACCAGAGCTGCAAGGCAAGCTCAATGGTATCGCTCTGCGCGTGCCCACTCCTAACGTGTCCGTGGTTGACCTGGTGGTTCAGGTTGAGAAAAGCACGATCGCTGAGCAAGTCAACGAAGTGTTGAAGACAGCGGCTGAGACTTCTATGAAGGGCATTCTCAAGTACTGCGATCTGCCTCTGGTTTCAAGTGACCACGCGGGTACTGACGAGTCTTCGATCATTGACGCGGCTCTGACCCTGGTAATGGGTGGTGATATGGTGAAAGTTATTGCCTGGTATGACAACGAGTGGGGTTATAGCCAGCGGGTGGTTGACCTGGCTGAAGTGGTTGCCAAGAAGTGGGCGGCCTAGTTTGATTAAAACTCCAGAATTGTAAACCTTTAAACCCTGCCTCTCTGGAAGCAGGGTTTTTTGTTGCAGTTCAGGTCAGACCAGATCAGGAAAGACCTCTTGCACAGCCGGATGGATCAGATGGTTGTTTTGCACGTTTAACCCCTTGGCTAAAGACGGGTCGCGATCGAGGGCAGCCAGTCCGTAGTTAGCGAGTTTCGTCACGTAGGGGAAGGTGCTGTTGTTCAACGCCTGCGTTGCCGTCCAGGGAACGGCTCCCGGCATATTAGGCACCCCATAGTGAACCACCCCTGCTTCGATATAGGTGGGGTGACTGTGCGACGTTGGACGGACGGTTTCAATGCAGCCTCCCTGGTCAACTGCTACATCAACAATTACAGAACCAGACCGCATCTTGCTCACCAAATCGCGCGAAACCAATGTTGGTGCCCGTCTCGCTAAGACCAACACAGCCCCCACAAGCAAATCGGCTTCTGGCACGACGGCCTCAATCTGGGCGGTGGTACTAAATAGCAGCTCAACGCGGGAGCCAAACAAACTTTCCAGGTAGGAGAGGCGATCGACACTGACATCTAAAATTTGAACTTGGGCACCCATCCCAACGGCGATACGAGCAGCTTCGGTGCCGACGACTCCACCCCCTAAGACCACAACTCGTCCGGGTTTGACCCCTGGCACACCGCCTAAGAGTACACCCCGTCCGCCCTGCTGCCGTTCCAGGTAGCGTGCCCCAAACTGAGTTGCGAGGCGACCCGCAATAATGCTCATGGGTGCGAGGAGCGGCAAACGCAAATCGGGTGACTCTACTGTTTCATAGGCGATCGCGGTGATGCCAGAGTTGAGCAAGCATTCGGTTAAGCGGCGATCGGCAGCGAGATGGAGGTAGGTAAACAGCAGCTTCCCTTTTTGCAAGAAGTCATATTCATTGGGTAGTGGCTCTTTGACTTTAACGATTAATTCGCGATCCCAGGCTTCCTTGGCCGTTTGAACTATCGTTGCACCCATCTGCGCGTATTCTGCGTCGCTAAAGCCTGCCCCGGTTCCAGCATTCATTTCAACAAATACACGGTGCCCTTGCTCAACTAACCCGCGCACACTTCCTGGACTTAACCCAACCCGATACTCTTGATCCTTTGTTTCCTTGGGGACGCCAACTTCCATCTGCACCTCACAGAGCCTTTTAGTTCTAGCTTAGAGGGGAGTTGAGGAAAATTCTGTAACCGTAATGCTTGGAAACAGTTGGGGGAGTGGGGGAGTGGGGAGTGGGGCGTGGGGGAGTGGGGAGTGGAGAGTTGGGGGGGGGGGGGGGGGGGAGGGGGGAGTGGGGAGTTATGGGCGGGCGATCGCCTCTCCGGTGGCAATGTCGAACCAGTGGGTTACTTCTGGTGAGATAACGAGGGGGAGTTCCTGGTTATTCCAGTTTTGGTTGGGGTTGAGCAATACGCGCAGAATCAGGGGTTCGCTGTGGGGCGAGGGAATTCGCACACTGACGAGGCTATGCATCCCTAAGTTTTCTACTAAGAAGACTTTGCCGCTGGTGGTGGGTGTCTCGCCTGGTTCAGTGAGGCGAATGTGTTCGGGGCGTACGCCAAAGACAACCTCGGCGGGTACGGATGGGAGTTTTGGGAGGGGAATTTTGGAATCGCCCAACAGCGCATAATGATCCTGACAGGGGAGGGTGAGCAGGTTCATTTGAGGACTGCCGACAAATCCTGCAACAAATTGGTTTGCAGGATGGGTGTAGATCCGTTCGGGGCGATCGAGCTGTTGCAGGTAGCCATTGTTGAGTACGGCAACTTTGCTTGAGAGCGTCATCGCTTCGGTTTGGTCGTGGGTGACGTAGACAACGGGGGCTTGCTCATTCGCGAAAATCTGTTTCAGGTCAGCGCGGACTCGTTCACGTAAGAGGGCATCTAAGTTGCTCAGCGGTTCGTCGAGCAAAAACACGTCGGAGCGGCGTACCAGGGCGCGTCCAACGGCCACACGCTGGCGTTGTCCACCCGATAGTTGAGCGGGTTTGCGTTGCATCAGGTCGTCTAGCCCCAGAATTTGAGACACTTGCTGGATCCGCTGTTGAATTTCGGCGGCTGGTACTTTTTTTAGCTTTAAGCCAGCACTCAGGTTTTCATAGACGTTTAAGTGGGGGTAAAGCGCGTAGCTCTGAAACACCATGGCAATGTTGCGATCGCCCGGTCGGGTATTCGTAACGTCGCGATCGCCAATCAAAATTTGCCCTTTGGTTGGTTCTTCTAATCCCGCTATCATGCGCAACACCGTTGATTTGCCACATCCAGAAGGCCCAAGTAGGCTTAAAAATTCACCGTCTTCGACCGTGATGCTGAGATCCTTAACGGGGACAACTTTGGGGCTAAAGGTTTTGTTTAAATGGCGTAATTCAAGCTTGGACATGGAGATGGTGGGGGTGAAAGACGACAGCGGGCTGAATGACGACAACCACCGTTGCACTCAAAACTTGAAGAGGGTGCAACCGCAATAGCGTCAACAAATTATTTCAGTATGCTGCAGAACAAAATATTGAAAGGCGATCACCCTCTAGATTGTTAGAAAGTGAAATGGTTTCAACACACAAAAAAACCTCTGCCGCGGCAGAGGTGACAAGCAATCATGGGTACCGTTGCGAAAAGTTTACACATCGTAGATGCGACACTCAGCCGCACCAGGGTTTTGGTCACAGTAGATTTCTAAAGAACTCTTTTGAGCCGTTTTGCGGTGGGAGAGGGCTGCCTGTAGTTCTTCAACGATGTCCCAGGCTGCTGCACACTCGTTTGATTGGTCGCCATTGACAGCACAAGCAGAGCGAGCTTGTTCAAGTACCCGATTCAGTTCCATTTCCAACGTAGCGCGATCGATTAATTGAGCCATTCTGATTGTGGTCCTTTGAGATTACAACAAGAAGTTTTCGTGAAGCGTTTGAGAAAACTGACTTCTTACTCTTTCAATTTAGCGTTGCTACCCTTGATGTGCAGTGGGAGTAACTCTACCTAATGGGTTGGTAAATCCGTCAGAGAGCGACTCGCTATCTCCATTTGGAGAGCTTGATTAAAGCTTTATAAACATTTCTCCGCAGCAAATCTTAACAGGTGTGCTAGCGAGGATTGCCTATTAGGGCGACTCCGCTGTTTGGTACGATGTAAAGCTGGAACCACAAAAAAGCCGCAAAATCAGCAGTTGGAGGGTTTAATCTCGTGGAAACTACGCTTGGTTTAGAAATTATTGAAGTTGTTGAGCAGGCAGCGATCGCCTCCGCAATGTGGACAGGGAAGGGGGACAAAAACGCTGCTGACCAGGCGGCAGTGGAAGCGATGCGGGAACGCATGAATAAGATCCCCATGCTTGGCCGCATCGTGATTGGTGAAGGTGAACGGGACGAAGCTCCCATGCTGTATATCGGCGAAGAAGTCGGTATGTATCGCTCTGGCGGTGAAAAGACAGGGGCGGCTGGCACCTACCCTGAGATCGACATCGCGGTTGACCCTTGCGAAGGCACCAACCTCTGCGCCTATGCCCAACCTGGCTCAATGGCTGTATTGGCAATTTCAGAAAAGGGTGGGTTATTTAATGCACCCGACTTTTACATGAAGAAGTTGGCGGCACCACCGGCGGCGAAAGGCAAGGTAGACATCACCAAATCAGCCACCGAAAACCTCAAGATTCTCTCTGAGTGTCTAGAGAAGCCGATTGATGAATTGACGGTTGTGGTCATGAAGCGCGATCGCCACAATGAGTTGATCAAAGAAATTCGGGCGGCAGGTGCGCGTGTTGCGTTGATTACCGATGGCGACGTTTCTGCGGCGCTGTGCTGTGCCTTTGAAGGTACCAATATCCATGCGCTGATGGGCATTGGTGCGGCTCCCGAAGGTGTTTTGTCAGCTGCGGCTCACCGTTGCCTGGGTGGTCACTTCCAGGGTCAGTTGGTCTACGATCCGGCGATCGTGATGACCAAAGAATGGGCTGACAAGACCAAGGAAGACAACCTGGCGCGTCTGAAGGAAATGAATATCACCGATCCTGATCGGGTGTATGGCACCGAAGAGTTGGCGTCGGGTAACAGCATGATGTTTGCGGCCTCTGGTATCACGACTGGAGCCTTGATGAAGGGCGTTCAGTTCTTCAAGGGTGGCGCTAAGACAAACTCGCTGATTATCTCCAGCCAGACCAAAACCGTGCGCTCTGTAGACACCGTTCACCTCTACGAGCAACCCAAGATCGTTTCCTTGTAACGAACTCCATACAGGTTGCTGGCAAAATGCTGGCAACCTGTCACCATAATGAGATTAGATGCTGAATCATAATAAAGAGCCGATTTAAACATGAACATTGCTGTTGTAGGGCTGAGCCATAAAACTGCTCCTGTAGAAGTCCGCGAAAAGCTAAGCATCCCCGAAACTAACTGTGAGTGGGCAATTTCACAACTGAAGAGCTATCCCCACATTGAGGAAGTTTCCATTCTTAGCACCTGTAACCGCCTGGAAATCTACCTTGTTACCAGCGAAACCGAACATGGAATTCGCGAGGTGACTCAGTTTTTATCAGACCACAGCAAACTCCCCGTGGGACACTTGCGCCCCTATCTTTTCACATTGCTCCATGCAGATGCGGTGATGCATCTAATGCGCGTTTCAAGTGGGCTAGACAGCCTTGTTTTGGGAGAAGGTCAAATCTTGGCGCAGGTGAAGCACTGCCATAAGTTGGGCCAACAACACAGTGGCATTGGGCGGACTCTGAATCAGTTATTTAAGCAATCGATCGCAGCGGGTAAGCGCGTTCGTACCGAAACCAGCATTGGCACTGGTGCGGTTTCGATCAGTTCTGCTGCCGTTGAGCTGGCTCAAATGAAGGTGCAAAACCTGGCTCCTCACCGGATTGCCATCATTGGAGCGGGTAAGATGTCGCGCTTGTTGGTGCAACACCTGCTCTCCAAGGGGGCGATCGATATTTCAATTGTGAACCGTTCGCTTGAGCGAGCGCAGGAACTCGCGAATCAGTTCCCCGATGCAACCCTGCATTTGCATACGATGGCGGACATGATGAGCGTGATTTCTCACTCCAATATTGTCTTTACCAGCACTGCGGCGACTGACCCCCTGATTGATCGAGCCAAGCTTGAAATGGCTCTCGAACCAGGGCAACCGTTAATGCTGATTGACATCTCGGTGCCCCGTAACGTTGCGGCAGATGTCAGCGATGTGCCTCACGTTCAGGCATATAACGTAGACGACCTGAAAGCGGTTGTAGCCCAAAACCAGCAAGCCCGGCGGCAGATGGCGATGGAAGCAGAAGCCTTGCTCGACGAGGAGATTGAAGCGTTTGAAGCCTGGTTGCGATCGCTCGAAACTGTCTCAACCATCAGCAGCCTGCGCGATAAGGTAGAGGCGATTCGGGTGCAGGAGCTAGAGAAAGCTCTGTCACGTTTGGGCAGCGAGTTTGGTGAGAAGCATCAGGAAGTGATCGAGGCCTTAACCCGTGGGATTGTGAATAAGATTTTGCATGACCCGATGGTGCAGCTTCGCGCTCAGCAAGATATTGAAGCGAGACGCCGAGCGATGCAAACGCTGGTCACGTTATTTAACTTAGAAACCACATCTGAGAAGCAGTTTGGTTAGAAAATGACTGGCGCACAAACCTGGCTGGCTCTGGCGATCGGTAACTCACGATCGCACTGGGCAGAGTTTCAGGGTGATCAGTTGGTTAAACACTGGGATGCGCCTCATCTCAGTGAGGCTGAATCTGCCCCGTTACCCAGCCATACGCCTGTCGATGTGTGGATTGCGTCCGTCGTTCCACCTCAGAGCGATCGCTGGCGCACCTATTCTCGTAGCCGTTTCATCACGCTAGAGGATATCCCCTTAAGTGGGATGTATCCGACATTTGGGGTGGATCGGGCACTGGCACTCTGGGGAGCGATTCAGACAATAGCGGCTCCAGTACTCGTGATTGACGCGGGGACAGCTCTCACCTTTACGGGGGCTGATGCCGATCGCCGTTTAGTGGGTGGCGCGATCGCCCCAGGATTGCGCCTGCAACTGCAAGCCCTGAACCAGGGAACGGCAGCCTTGCCAGAAGTGTTGTTCGCAACTACTGATACGGATTTGCCGATGCAATGGGCAACGGATACCAAAGGCGCGATCGCGAGCGGTGTGTTTTACACGCTGTTAGCGGGGATTCAAGCTTTTATCGCTGACTGGCACCGTCAATATCCAGCGAGTCCAGTTGTGTTGACTGGGGGCGATGGCGATCGATTGGCGGCGGCTCTACGCTCTGTTGCGCCTGAGTTAACCCCATTTCTGAACGTGCAGCCGACCCTCATCTTTGCGGGGATCCAGGCGGTTCGTAGTGCAATACTCAACCGCTCTCGCACTGGCAATCCTTGAGAGCCACGAATTCAATCCGCAAACTGTAGGAGCAGGTTTAGCAGACCCATCTGCACCCTACAATGATTAAGTAGCAAAACCCACCCCTACCAAATATCGAACTGATTGAATCTTCATTCCTTAGCGCAAGAACGCGACTAACTGCTCAACCTTATCCCACGCGGCACCACTGTTGAGAATCTCCTGTGCCAAAGCGACCCCTGCTTTGTAGGGATGCTCCGTATCCTTGACGGCACCACCTACCCAAAGCGCAAGGGCAGCGTTCAGTGCTACGACATCTTGTTGGGCTTGCGTGCCTTTGCCCTTGAGAACGGCAGTCAAAATCTCGGCATTTTCTTTGACATCTCCGCCTGCCAGCTCTGTAATTGGCGCTGATTGTAACCCCACGGTTTCTGGATTTAATACTTCTCGCTTAACAACACCCTCGCACAACACGGCCATATCGGTTAAATCGCCCAGACCTGCTTCATCTAACCGCTCTCGCCCGTGCAGCACGATCGCCTTTTGGGTGCCTAACTGTGACATCGCCTGGGCGATCGTCTCAATCAGGCTGCTGTCGTAGACACCCATCACCTGTCCTTCTGGTTTGAGCGGGTTCACCAAAGGGCCAAGCAAGTTAAACACCGTCCGTACCTTCATCGTTTTACGGATGGGGGCAACTGCTTTCATCGCGGGGTGCCAACCGGGTGCAAACAAAAAGGTAATTCCCACTTCAGAGAGAGCTGCATGGATCTTGTCAGGAGGGGCGCTCAGGTTGACTCCTAAAAACTCCAGTACGTCCGCCGAGCCAACCCGACTCGACGCGGAGCGGTTGCCATGCTTCGCAACGGGAATGCCAGCAGCGGCACCCACAAATGCCACAGCGGTTGAGATGTTGAATGTGCCAGCTCCATCGCCTCCGGTACCGCAGGTATCGATCGCCCCAACAGCCGCTTCTGCCTGCACCTGGGTTGCCTGCGCTTGTAAAACGCGCGCCATGCCTGCTAACTCGTTGGCGGATACCCCTTTGGCTTGCAACGCTGCCAAAATCGCACCAGATAACACAGGTGGGATCGCTTCTTGTAACCAACCTTGCATCAAATCAGCCGCTTGCTCAGCCGAGAGCGATTCGCGGTTTAAGAGTTGCTGCAACATCTCAGACCAAACAGCCGATTCGATTGTTTCAGAAGCCATAGCGGGAAAAGTCGTCTTTTTAGGGTGTCAAGCGTCGATTTTACCTTGTCTAGCTGCGCTTCGCGGGACTCAACCATAGAGCTTTAGCGTTTTCTAGCCTTGGTAAGAAGATTTAACAAATGTCAGATTAAAATCTGTAAAAAATGCATCATTCACCCAGTGCAGTGCTTACGATTCAACCACTTCAGTCTGAGCAAATCGCCGCCGTCAAGCAAATGATTATGACGGTTTGGTCTGAAATTTGGGGCGACGTTTTGACACCAGCCGAGATTCGAGAACTGGATGACATGCAGGATATTAACCACGCGCGATCGCACTATTTCGACAACGGTGGCACATTTTTAGTCTTGCTGGAGGCTGAGCAAGTTGTTGGCACCGGTGCCATTCGCAAACTTGACGATGCAATCTGTGAGCTGAAACGGATGTGGCTGCTACAAGCCTATCGAGGCCGAGGATGGGGCCAGCAACTTGCAGATCAGCTCCTTGATTTTGCTTACCAAGCGGGCTATCAAAAAGTGCGCCTTGACTTAGCCGACGCGCAAAGACAAGCCCCCGCGCTCAACTTTTATCAAAAGCTTGGCTTTTACCCCATCGATCGCTACAACAACGGCCTCTGCACTGTTTTCATGGAGAAGGCATTAGCCAAAACTTGACCTTTCAGCAGCACCAATCGCTGAACCTTTGCAAGTCTCATCCAAAAAAAACAGTGCCACAGACTCTTTCTTAAGTAAACGACCTTTTCCCGTCTCCGCCTTACTTCTGTTCTTCCTAGCTGTTTAATTCTTCTAACCACTCTAAAATCAGCGCATTCACCGCTTCGGGTCGCTCATCGTGAGGGCAATGCCCCGTATCAGGGATCCCTACCACTTTGACGGGGTGTTGTTGGGCAAACTCCTGGTAAACTTTGGCTCCATCAATCGGCGTCCAGGGGTCAGCCTCGCCCCAGATCACGAGGAGTGGCGACTTGACTTTAGGTAGTAACTCAATTGGTGAAGGGCCAGGTGGGGCGGTGATGATCGACGCAAACACCTTCGCTGCACCCGGATGGCAAGACGGTTCGTAGAGCATATCGACCAACTCATCGGTGACAGCGGCAGCATCTCGATATACTTGCCGCAGACTGCGACGAATATTTGATTTGCGGCGGACTTGGTTAAAGACTAAGGCTCCAAAGGGCGATCGCACCGCCTGGTTAAACGCCCCCATCATCAACCGCAACGGCAAATTTAGCTCATCAGGACGGTGACTCAGCCCACCCGCAGCATTGAGAAGTACCCCACCCTGCGCCATTTCAGGAAAATCAGCCAGCATCGACAGTGCTAATAAACCACCAATTGAGTTGCCAACCCAAATAGCCGGAGTATTGATATGAGTTTGATAAAAATCGCTGAGTAACGCCTGCCACAACTCAACCGAGTAGGGCACGAGTGGCTTATCAGATGCACCCAAACCTAACAAATCAAGAGCGTAAACCTGATATCCGGCTGCTGCTAAAACGGGGATATTCTTACGCCAGTGCCCGATTGAAGCGCCAAATCCATGAATTAAAACGATCGGCTGACCTGCTCCAGCCGTGGTGTAGCAGATTTGATGACCTTGCCAGTTCCAAAAGTGTTTTTCAAGAGATTGTTTCGCAAGCGATTCAATAACCACAGCAATTTAACTCGTTTGTTTACATAGCTTCATCAATAGTAACGGCTGTTTCTAGAGAAAAAAACAGTTAGAACCGAACTTCGACCCAACCCCCCACGCTGGAACCAACCCAGTAGAATAAGGAATAACCTTATGCTGAGACGAGCCATGATCCCTACGGTTATCGAACAGTCTGGACGCGGTGAACGCGCCTTTGATATTTACTCTCGCCTGCTGCGCGAGCGCATCGTCTTTTTAGGGCAGCCGGTTGATTCAGATATTGCTAATCTAATCGTTGCCCAGCTTCTGTTTCTCGATGCAGAAGACTCTGAGAAAGATATCTATCTCTACATCAATTCGCCAGGTGGCTCGGTTCACTCTGGTATGGGGATCTATGACACGATGAAGCACATTCGCCCCGATGTTTGCACCGTTTGTATGGGTCTAGCTGCCAGCATGGGCGCTTTTCTCCTGAGTGCAGGCACCAAAGGCAAGCGGATGAGCCTACCCCACTCTCGCATTATGATTCACCAACCTCTAGGGGGCGCTCAGGGGCAAGCAACGGATATCGAAATCCAGGCGCGCGAAATTTTGCACCACAAACGTCGCTTAAATGAGTTGTTGGCAGACCACACAGGTCAACCACTAGAGCGGATCCAGGAAGATACCGAACGCGATTTCTTCATGTCCGCTGAGGATGCAAAAGACTATGGCTTGATCGACAAAGTGATCGATCGCCGCCCCTCTGCGGTTTCGCCTGTGTAGAAACAAACTCTACTCATTTGAAAAGGATGCATACAGTCCATGCATCCTTTTTTATGGCTTAATTCAGCTCGCGCCCGGTCAACTCAACGAAGATGTCTTCCAGGTTAGTGGGGCGTGCCATCATGCCAGTCCGATCCGACAAACTTGCCAGGTGAGAGTTTGCCTCCTCCACTGTCGGGAAGAATTGATATTGCCAGCGATCGCCCGTTTGCTTCATCACTAGCCCTTCGCCGTGGCGGTGTTTCAGGTCTTGCAAGGTGCCCAACTCAATCAGCTTGCCACCGTCCATAATGCCAATGCGATCGCAGAGATATTCCACCTCGTCCATGTAGTGGGTGGTGAGCAGCATCGTCATGCCCTGCTTATTGAGATCGCGAATGATTTCCCAGAGTCGGCGGCGCGTTTGCGGATCCAGACCGACCGTTGGCTCATCAAGAAAGAGAATTTCGGGTTCGTGGAGGAGTGCGCGCGCGATTTGAAGGCGGCGCTTCATCCCACCGGAAAGGGTTTTTGCCAGACTATCGCGGCGATCGCCTAACTCGACATAATCGAGCCAGCGATCAATTTCTTTTTGGCGATAGGGACTGGGGATGTGGTGTAAACGTCCGTGAAACTCCATGTTTTCCCAAACGGTGAGGTCGCTATCAACACTAATTTGTTGCAGCACAACCCCAATCCGCCGTTTGACTTGCCCCCGATAGCGAACTGTGTCACAACCTGCAACCTCAATGCGACCGCTACTGGGTCTAGTCAGCGTCGTAATCATGCGAATGGTAGTCGATTTACCAGCACCGTTGGGGCCTAATAACCCAAACATCTCTCCTGACCGAATATCAAACGATAAATCATCGACAACAGGCGTTTTATCGTAAGTCTTACAAACGTTTTGCAACGAGACAGCAACACTCATGGGTTCGAGATCCCGACTCTAAGGGGAATTAATCACCGTGGGTAAAATTGGTCGATTGAGGAGCGAACGACATTCGTTGCGCTTGCGCGATCGCCAATTCTTATTTTCTAGGAAAAGTACCCTATTTCATCGTCTTGAGTCCTCACTCCCAGGTAGAGACTGCTCTCAACGCAGGTGGAATGCTGGTTTCTGCTGCCGGAAATTCTAAAATCGTTTCGCTTAACCCCAAATAGCCAGACTCGCCAAACGACAATAGCATGCGCTGCAACGCCACCCAAACCTCAGCGTCAAATTCCCAGTCGCGATCGCGCTTGGCCATTGCGGCGATCGACTTCAGCGCCCAAAAATAGCTGTTGCGCACAATCGACCCCCCTTTTTTGTAAGGTGGTACATCTTCGTGATGGATGAATAGAATCTCCTTGTCTAGTCTGGCTCGCATGGATGACTGGTGTAAACGTACTATTTATCTTAGCCCACACTCTACCAGGGAACGTGAATTAAGCAACTTCGACACTTCTTTGGATGGGCAAAGGGCCGTTTGCCCCTTTCGACGGAAACACAGCCGATCTTATTTAATACACGATCCCAAGCATACTTGGAGCTGTAAAACTGTCGCGTTTGCCATTGCTGAAACGATCGCTCTCCCTTAGACTGCTGATAATTTTCCAAAGTCTTGTACAAAAGACGACGCTCCAGGGTTACTCTTTGGAGAATGGCCGATCACATTTTTATTCACTCAAGCCAATAACGTTAACCATGACCGTTGAAGCCGATTACATCCAAAAAGCTGAAGCAACTCGTGTGCGTGTCTTAAGCGAGGCATTACCTTACATCCAGCAGTTTGCAGGCAGAACGATTGTGATCAAGTACGGGGGGGCTGCGATGAAAGACAGCAACCTCAAAGATAAGGTGATTCGGGATGTGGTCTTTATGGCCTGCGTTGGCTTGCGTCCGGTTTTGGTGCATGGGGGTGGGCCTGAGATCAATACCTGGCTAGGCAAACTCAACATTGAGCCTCAGTTTAAAGACGGGTTGCGGGTGACCGATGCGGCCACGATGGAAGTTGTGGAAATGGTTTTGGTTGGCAAAGTCAATAAAGAACTGGTGGCGTTGATTAACCAGGCTGGCGGCAAGGCAGTTGGTTTGTGCGGTAAGGATGCCAACTTAATCAAGGCTCGCCCGACGGATGCAGAGGGGGTTGGGTTTGTCGGCGAGGTGACGAGCGTTGACACCAGTATCTTGGAGTCGCTTGTGCAGAATGGTTACATCCCCGTTGTGTCAAGTGTTGCGGCTGATAACGAGGGGCAAGCTTACAACATTAATGCCGATACGGTCGCAGGCGAAATTGCGGCTGCTCTCGGAGCCGAAAAAATGATTCTCTTGACCGATACGGCTGGCATTCTACGTGATTACAAAGACCCTTCGACCCTGATTCCAAAAGTCGATATTGCTGAAGCGCGACAGTTAATTGAGTCTGGCATTGTGTCGGGTGGCATGATCCCCAAGGTCAATTGCTGTGTGCGATCGCTGGCGCAAGGGGTGAAAGCATCACATATTATTGATGGGCGGGTGCCGCATGCGTTGCTACTTGAGATTTTTACCGACGCGGGGATTGGTTCGATGATCGTGGCGTCAGAGTTTCTCAAGTAGTCTCTAAATTGAACCAGTGAGACGTTGATCGCTTAGTAATACAAGCCGTAAAGGTAATGGGCACTGACCCCCATAGCAAGACCCGCCATACAGACGCATAACAACATCCAAAACGCTTCACCGACGCCATAACCTGCTAGTTGAATATCAATGCGGGCTAAGGCTTCTGTGGCCAAAATGGTGATGATAAAGAGAAATACATGCAGCCAAAACAGGATGATTGCGCCCATCGCTGCAAACATGAAAATCGCCAAAAACGCCACAGTATCTGAGTGAAACGTGCGGCTAATGATCCGTATGATGCTTGTGAGGGGAGAGCGAAAAGCAAGCGACGAAAGAAAAATCCAGATGACGGTGAGTACAACTGCAAACCAGTTGCTTTGGATGAAATGCTGACAGTAGAGCATTTCTTGCGAAGGGCTGTAAAAGGCGATATGTGGATTGAGTAGCGAACAAACCCGCTCTAGCCAGCGCGATCGCGGGGCATCTGGCCCGATCAAATACCACCCAAAACTGATGTAAGTGACGAGCAGCAAAAATAGAGACATCAGGGGCAGTTGTCGTTTTGCCCGTGCTGTTTTCACAAATTTCCTCCTATGCTCAGCTATGGCTACCGATAGCGTAACCTACTCTTCTACGGAGGAAAGCGAACTTGGCCTCTTGTTATGAACGGCGAGTTTTCCCTCGAATCGTGCTTTGTTGCTTGCGATCATTTTCGCGACGACGGCGATCGCGCCACTCGATTACGGTTAAATAAGCGATACCGCCACTGACTAAAATGAGGAGTCCAAAGGCGGCTAAAACAAGTACGTTAAACGCTGAAGTTTCCACGGCTAATTCAATCAATTCTTTGAAAAACAGATGGCTGCTGAGCCAATCCCCAACAGCCTATGTTTTTTCTAAAAAACAAAAAACATCCGTAAGGGTTTAATTAAAAACCGTTACGACCCCAAACAACGAGGGAAATTGAGAATGTAAACACAACTAGTAAGCCAACCCAGCCTAATGTCAAAATGTCCATGAGCCTTTACTAACCGCAGCACAGTAACTTTACCTACCTGATCATAATTTAAAACTGGCAGTACATAGAAGCATGTCTGATCAGCAATTCTCGATATGAGAATGATTCTCATAAAAACGTCCGGTTTTAACGTTTATGAATGGCTGAAACCCGCATTCTGCCGTTTATAACATTGAGTGCACAAGTCTTTAGACACTCTGG